>Ga0181612_181374_pt1 | contig 12129 bp, 9 predicted proteins | sample HoacroProtozoa21_FD_119630 | JGI IMG/M metagenome (GOLD analysis project Ga0181612, IMG submission 119630) | Hoatzin crop microbial communities from Cojedes, Venezuel. Combined Assembly of Gp0051906, Gp0051904, Gp0051908
CCCAGGGAGGTTGTGGAGTCTCCTTCTCTGGAGATATTCAAGACCTGCCTGGACGCGGTCCTGTGCAGCCTGCTCTGGGTGACCCTGCTTCGGCAGGGGTGTTGGACTAGATGACCCACAGAGGTCCCTTTCCAACCCTGGCCATTCTGTGATTCTGTGATTGCAGGTAGCACAGACACTGAAGGTAGCTGGGGCTGAATTTAGGAGAATAGAATGTTCTGTATGGGGTGAGTCCTAAGGATGATTTGGAGCACTTGTTTGTTTTTATGTATCTTTTGGGGAGGTTTATATCATTATTTTGATCCCTAAGTTATGTGACCAAACACATGTTTGAGTATTCCCTCCTTTACCCTCACTTACCTCAGGAGTGTTGATCAGATGTTTGCTCTAGGTCACTGTCTCACATCTGAGGTCGGTACAGTATCAGCTTATATTAAAAATGGGCTATTATATTTGATAAATACCATAAGACTCTATTCAGAGATCTCTATAATAGTATCTTCAGTGAGGACTATGTATAGGAGAGCAGCATCTTGGTTTAGTTCCTGAGTTTGGGGAAAGCCTACAGTGAATTACACATTGATGTGTGGCTTGAGGAGAAAACTCCTCAACTAGGGTGTGCCTAAGACTATTACGAATGGTGAGGTAGCTGGAGAATTTGAGTGAGGCTGGGTGGAAATGTCTAAGGAGGAGGGAGATGTGCAGTTTATGTGGGAGTGGGACAATAAGAGAGGAAGGGACTTGCTGAAGAGGGGGAAGGAGTGCACAGGGAATGGGTTAGAGGAGATAGCTGGAAAAGCTGAGAAGCAAAGCCAAATGGCTTTGGGTGAGTGGGTTGTCTTTTGTGTGTTGTGGGGTTCTTTGCTGATGTTTGGTGTGTTTGTTTTTTTTAAGGCACAGGTGATACTGCTGTTGGCAGTCTATAATCACTTGGTTCCATCCCACTGCGCCTGCTTCCCTGGTGTGTCTTCTAGCGCCTAGTCTCAGTAGGGCTGTATCCTTGATATTTTCCCTTGGGTTCTTCTCTTCTTTTGGGCTGGAGGGGCAGATGGTCACTGTAAGTGTAAGCTACGATTGCTGCTGGGAGCAGAAACCAGAATGGTTAATGAATTGGGAATTAAACTAGCTAAAAAGACAGCAGCTACTGCTTCTGCAGCTGTTCTGCTGCCTGAATATTCTGCCAGTAGCGCAGAATAGGTGACAGGAAGCTAAGGGAAGAAGACAGTATGGAGAATGAGAGGTGAAGAATCTATACATTTGGATCGGAAGCAGTTATGGAAAATGGGAGTGAGGATTTAGTTTTTATAATTGTGTGGAGGAGAATAAGTATGGCTGGAACTTCAGGTGAGGCATATTGCCATCTATCCCCAGTGGAGCTGGGTAGAATACTTCCCAAAGGAAATTACCAAATGCAGAATGGTTTTTGGTAGGGCTCTGTGCAGGATCATAGGCTTACCTAATTCCCCTTTAAAGATCAATACTTACATCATAAGTATTGAGTTGATGCCCATTTTTGTGTGTTACAAAAAGTACTCCCCTCAAATAAATTAGCATTTTATAGACGAAGCATAAATCTCTGATGCATGTGGATTTTAAATTGCTTAAGATTACTTCAACAGCAACTGCAATAGTAATTTAATGTTATGTAGTCATTGCTTATTATAGTAAATGTTTTTCATATTGGAAATGTGTGTTTTTGCAATTTTGTCTGTGGCTTTTTGTAGTATAGATTGTTTCATTTTCCACTGTAGCTAATCACTATTTTTGGTTTCAGTTGAAGTTAGTTTGAAATCTACAACATTTCATAACTCTATAATGATCAGCTTTTGCTAATATTACTGTTTATTTGAATTGAACTAGGTATTTGGTCATGGAAAAGCAAATGGAGAACCAACTTGGGCTCTGCTACTCACTGCTGGTATTTGTGAAATAGGAATTTTGATAGCCTCATTGGACAGCGTAGCACCAATTCTTTCCATGTAAGTGTGAATGTGGTGTTTCGTGTTCTTAAGTTCAACAGTATTTTATTTTTAAATTAGTAGGTAATGACTTTACTTGAAATAGTGCATGCTAGACTTTTGTCTTCTAACAAGTTATATTCCTATTTGATCCTGGAGAGAATATGAAACAACAAAATGTTTTGGCTAGAACTAAATTCTAAGCACAACTTTTTCCATGACAGAGTTTTTGAATAATAGTAAAAATATGTTCAACTTTTAAACCCCTGTATTTTAAAATAAAAATTCCTGCTATTTTACTTCAAGTGCATATAATAGACAACACAATTCAGTGTTTTAGGATATTAACTGAACTTTTTTTTTTACTGACTTTGTCTTGGAAGTTTATCCCCATGTGTTAGGGATTGACCTCAGTAGGCAGTTCAGCCCTATACATCTACTTGCTTGCTTCCTTCCCACTGCAATGGGAGAGAGGATCCGAAGGGTAAAAGTGAGAACTCGTGGGGTGAAATGAAGACAGTTTAATAGGTGAGGCAGAAGCTCTGCACACAAGCAAAGCAAAATAAGGAATTCATTCACGGTCAGTAGGCAGATGTTTGGCTATTTCCAGCAAAGCATGGCTTCACAGTGTGTAGCTGTTACTTGCGAAAACAAATACCATTAAGTCCACATATCCCCCCTTCTTCCTCCTTCACCTGAGCTCTTACTGCTGAGCATGGTGTCATACAGTCTTGAATATGCCTTTGGTCAGTGTGGTCAGTTGTGCCAGCTGTGTCCCCTCCCCAAGACTATTTGTTGGCGGGACAGCAAGAAAAACAGAGAAGACCTTCATGCTGTGTAAGCACTCTTCAGCAACATCTAAAATAACCCTGTGTTATCAACACTGATTTGGTTACAGATCCAGAACATAGCAATGTATGAGCTACAATGAAGAAAACTAACTCAGTTCCAGTATGCCCCGTGATTGTCAGTTGTTTGCTACCTTGTCTCTGAAATCTTTGTTTGAGGCTTTATATTACACTAATATCATGTTTTGAGGTCTGATATTCTACAAGTAATAATCTACATCTTGTTCTGTTAGCCACTATGAACACAGTGTAGAAGTTCCTACCTTTTTTTGGATTGTGTTCAACCTTTTAATGCAAATCTGTCTAGTTAATTTCCTGCTGGAAAATGGTATTCTTTTTTTCTTAACAGGTTTTTCCTTATGTGCTATATGTTTGTAAATCTGGCTTGTGCAGTTCAGACACTTTTACGGACCCCCAACTGGAGACCTCGTTTCAAGTATTACCATTGGTAGGGAATATTCCTTAATTCAGAAGAGTTAAAACTGATCACACAGCCCTAAATTGTTGATTTTCTTCCAATAATAAAACAAAATCTCCTTTCTGACATAAACGAGTTATAAGACAGTTCATGCACTGGGTACTCTAACAGCAACATTTGTATTCATGTGTTTGGCACAGGGCTAGTAAGAGGTGTGATCACAAGAACATGTTGCTAATGTAGAGGATTTGGGACGGGGCTACAGGATGACATTTAGTACTGCTTTTATAACCAATAAAAGAGATCTCCTGAATATGTGAGAATGAAGATTAAAAAAATGTAATCTGTCTTTTATACATAGATAAGGAGAGCTGGCAATGATATTCAGGAAGGCTGATATGATTTTAATTTTAGTTATGCAAAAAAATACGCAAAACCAAAACTTGTTAAGAAAAAAAAAGATCTCATTTAATGTATATCAGTTGGATCTTAAATAATATGATTACTGTCTTTAAAATGTGTCTCGCTATGGACATTGCATTTGATAAGTGAAGTAGAAAAGCAGGTACTTGACGAACTCAGTAAAGGTCAATTATACAAAAGGTGAGGGTGTGTTTCTTTTTTCTCTTTAGTGTTCTTCTTTGTAAGTGGAATAAGAGCATCAAACATTTCAAGTTAAGATTGGGAAGCTTTTTTTTAACTGTTAGTTTTTACTAACAGTAATTGTGTTGAGAAGTTTTAGTGCTGAAATGCCTTGAAGACTAGAGCCTTTAGGAGAGATAAGCTGGCCTCATTCTAGGGTGTAGGAGTTGCTTATTATTTTTCCTGTTGAAGAATGGAGTGAAAATGAAATGTGACGGGTTTAGCCCTGAAACGTCTTTTTTGAATATAGCCACTTAGTGGTTTGGCACCTAAACCTACAAACACACGAGTACCTGTCTCCCAGTCGTTCACTGCAAACACCTAGTAGTGTTTGTAATGTCAAAGAAGGAAAGTGGGGGGTTGCTGTCTTCTTGGGACTGTGGTGTGTTTGGGTTTTTTTTTTTTGCGGTGTGTGTGTTTGTTTTTGGTTTTGCTCCACCTCCCCTGAATAATCTGATTGTGGAAGAAGTATAGCAGGAGGTCCAAAGTACCTTAAAAGCTAAGGTGGGTGGAGAAGATGGGGGTTAGCAAGAGGTACAGGATGGACCATGGTGAGGAAAGAAAAGCAAAGGGTTGTGGCATGGCAGCACCAGAGTTTGTAACCATTTGGCAAGAATTCTTTTTTTATATTTTTCCCAGAGAGATCAATGAGCCAACTGACTCACTGGGTGACTATGTAATGGCTGCTAGCCAAAGCAGGTGTTGGAATGCTTGACCAGGATTGGGATGGGACTGTATTTTTCTGAGTGAAAGTAGTCTCGTAGGTTTGCTAAATCAAGCACAAAAGAGCAGCTGTTGTTTTTTTAGACAAGCTACATTTAGATGGGTGTCCTCAGAACAGGTGGAAACCATTTTTTTGGTTTAAAACTGTGTGTGTTTAGGACCATACAAGTGTTGAGTCCAAAGAGCAGTCTGAAGGTGCCAGACAGGAAGGTGGGTCTGGCGACACTCGTAGTCAATACAGTGAAAGTGAGCTCCAATCTGGAAATCGGGTGACAAGACCTCTGGGGCGTCGTATGTGACTAGAAGTATTCACACAGCTGTCCTGGTCTGAGCTGACTTACATCTATCTTGAACAATAGCGTGGGCAAACCTAGTCATATAAACTTTAATCTAGAAATGCTTCTGTAACTTTTTCAGCTCACAGTCATTCTTTCTGTATAGCCTTTGACAGGTGGTTTTGCGTATTCTTTTCTACTGTCCTGTGTTCTTGCCTGAGAGAAAACGGAAGTGCAGAAGAATTTGACTCATTAATTATAAATTTAATGTTTTTGCTGGAAGTAACATAATGTTGTTTGAGAAGTTTATATTCTTTTTTTTAGCTTGATTTCAGTTTAACAGTGAGTGATAGCAATGTGTTTTGAAACTGACGTTAGCTGGAGAGTTTCTGAACTGACAAATGTAGTAAATCTATTGTTATATCTAGTTCATTGTATTATTTATGTCACACAAAGTTTCAGAATGTAATTTTTTTTCTTATAAACTAAAATTGGGAGAATGTATCTTTATTTGTTATAGTAGCTGTGAAACGGGCTTTGAAGAAGAAAGGCCTTGCTGGAAGTTAGCTTAAATAAGAAATAGACTTTGTAGAACATTTGCATGCCTGTTTAAAAAAATGGAAAAAAAATGGTTTCTTTTAGGACTCTCTCATTCCTGGGGATGAGTTTATGTCTTGCCTTGATGTTCATTTGCTCTTGGTACTATGCTTTGATTGCCATGCTAATCGCAGGATGTATATACAAATACATAGAATATAGAGGGTAAGACCATATATCTTATTTATTCTATCTTTAATATCTTTAACATTCAGCAAAAAGCATTTTCGTATAAAATAGATAGAGCTGAAGGAACAGAATTAAGAGTATCCCTTGAAGCAAGGTAAGATCCCGTCTCTGTTAAGGGTTGTAAGTTTTCAGGTTCTAATTTTCCTGGAAGCTCTGTTTCAAACCTCTTGAAGCCAGAACTAATCAAAATAGGAACCAGTAAGGCTGGGAAACTTTCATTTGAGCAGAGAATGTGGTGTAAAGTTTTTCAGGAACATCAGCTTTTAATATCGAGGGGCAACTATTACAAAACTGTTACCTTATTATTAACTTGTGCTGAAGCGCAAAACTTCTACCCTTTTGTGTGGACTCTAGCACAAAAGAATCGTACTGAACGATCCAGAGCACCCACTGAAAACTGTCTGTTTTCTGAAGGCATAGATGGTCTTTAAATTGCAACATAGTTTGCACTGTATGCATTTGACAAGGGACACGTACAGAGCCACTCCTGTAAGAAATGCTGCGCGAGTAGGAGACTTAAAGAGCATGCTGAGTTCATCAAACAAACAAGCCCCAAAAACAAAGAAGCCCAACCAAAAACCCCCCAACTAGAAAACAGAAGATACAACACACTAATCAATAGAAAGTCATTTCCCCTATTCATTCTACTGCTTTAAAACAATTCCTTTTAAGTAGCCCTTACTTGTTCTAGTGCTTAAAAGCAACTTGAGTAGCTCTCGTGATTGCAAAAAAGCTTCTGAAGTATAAATAAAATAGACCATAGTAAATAGGAGTAAATCCTTAATAAATAGATCTCTTGAGGGAACCTGAGACTGCTTCGTCTTGGTTAGTCTTCATTCTTGATTTAAATCTGCAAGATGAGTTGTTTTCATGCATTCATGCAAAAAAGTGCGTTCATTTTTGATGCCCATTATCCCTCATGTGAGAAAATGTACTTAATTTTCATAAATAAATGGGACGCTGTTAATTGAATCTCTTCTGCACCCTGAAGAGCGGAAAAAGAATGGGGTGATGGAATCCGAGGACTGTCTCTGAACGCAGCTCGCTATGCTTTACTTCGTGTTGAAGATGGTCCTCCTCACACCAAGAACTGGAGGTAAGTCCTACGCCTTCCAAAGTTGCACAGTTCTTGGCATATGTAAATCTGTTGGGAATACTACGGGTAAAGCTAATGGCCAAAGTGGAATTCACTGTTCAAGGAATGTTTTAACTTGGGCATGGTAATGATGTCGTTGCAGTAGTATTACTTTACCGCAGTAGAGTGCAACGTATGGCCAGCATGTAATCAACTTTGCCGGGAATATGGGCAAACTGGAAAACTATGTCAACACCACATGGATTTAAGTTTGAGTTAAAGTGGTTATTTGTAGATTTTCAGATTCGAAGGAACAGTTAGAGGCCCACTGTCTCTCTAGAAGAAATGCTGCAGTTCCATCAGTGGGGTGGGGTTGGTTTGTTTGGTTGGGGGGGCGCGATTTGGACTTCAATGTAAGTTCCCTCTGAAATACATTGTAAAACCGTACAGGGGATCCATTATTTGTCTAAATTCATTTTGTGTGGCAATCTTTCTTTATATACCTTAATTTAATAGGAACACGTTCTAAATTGCTTGGACTTCATTAGAACAAAATCTTGCGGTTGCTGTCCTTTTGTACGTCAGGGGCTTAGATGTCCACTACTATTTTTTCAATATATTCTTCTTCCTTGTTAAACTGTCAGTTTTCTCAAAGCCAACACAAAAAAATTACTTGGCATTTAAAAACAGAAGGACGTTTGCACATTTTTGTCCCTTCTGATGAATGTTGTGCAAATTGGAAGAAGTCTTGTCAGTGGAACACATAAAAAAAGAAATAGTCACTAAATGTGATATTTTAAATACAGTCGCTGTGCTGTGATGGTATCCCTGGGTGCATGCACATGCAATGTTCTCTTGCACTTCAGTGTAGTGGTGTTATTTTACCACTTGTCCTGGGTCTGATGCACGTGAGCAGTTACTATGGAATACATGAGCCACTGCCTTTACCTGTGTCTGAATTTGGCACCTCAGAGGCACCAGTGTAATGTAGTGTTGGCTAAGAGCATTCGTGTTAAATGTCTGACGTCAGTTCCAGATAAGTTATCCTTCTATTGTGTCAATGTAATTGGTAGAATGGGACCTTCCAGTTACTTCTCGAAACAGTGCTGGTTTTGAGGCAGGAAGTACTCTCCAACTCTTCGTCATTCTTCCGAACTTGCAGTAATGACAGGAAAATTATAAAATGTTGGTTTGGGAAAAGTAAGCAGATTGGATGTTGGTGAAAGGAAACAAAATGCGTCCTCATGAAGTATGCAGTTGAAACTGAACTCGGGGTGCTACCAGTGTGGTTAAGGGTGTGACTGTCCTTTTGGAAGGACCTCCACAGGTAGAGAAATGGGTCGAGAAGATGATCACGAAAATGCAGAAGGACAAGTGCAATGCCCAGTCAGACTCCTTACAGCAGTATATGGTAGGAGAATGAGAGAACATGATAAAATGGAGAAAGAGAAAAGAAAAAAACAACCACGCCCGCCCCAATGGTGGTAATTAAATGTTGAAGATGTTACCCAGAAGTGATAATATCTGTTTCTGGAGGTTTTCAAAATCCAGCTGGATGGAGCTGTAAATAATTGGGTGTGCATTCAGTGTTTAACCACTTCAAGCAGTAGGTTGCACTAGATGACCTTGGAAGGGTCATAATTTTGAGTCAATAATTTTCTTGGTAAACCTGTCCCTTAGGGTAGCTTTTCAGAATGATGGTATGGTGGCTCATGTAGGTACTCTGTACCTGAAGTGTTGTTGCTGTTGCCAATTATATGACCTCCTTGCTTGATAGTTGAATGTGTTCCATTGAATTAAGCACTTAATCTGCATTTTATTAGTGATTAATTTTAATTTTTCATTTCTCTCTTGCTTTCCTATATATATATGTTTAACTTTTTTTTTTGGCAGACCTCAGCTTTTGGTCTTGTTAAACCTGGATGCTGAGCAGTTGGTGAAACATCCTAGACTGCTTTCTTTCACCTCTCAATTGAAGGCTGGTAAAGGACTGACTATCGTGGGCTCAGTGCTTCAGGGACTTTACTTGGATAAATGTACAGAAACTCAGAAAGCTGAAGAGGTGTGTCAAAGACAGCTTACCAACACTTGTAACTTCCATGAGAATTTGAATGTTGAACCTGGATAACTCGTATCTTGAATTAGAATAGAAAGTTGTAACGTATTGAATAAAACATCGATTTTTACTGTCAGCCTAATCAATGATTATATATGAAGAATAGGTTGTTGTGTGTAGCAAAATATTTTGTAAAATTTCCAAATAGGATGAGACAGTGCTGATACTTCTTAGATTTTTATTTTCTTTGATATTAAGAGCCCTGGACTCCTAATCAAATTACATTCTTGAAAAAAAGAAGTGATAGACTTTTAAGAAATTACCTTATAAAGAAAACAGATTTAACATTTATCTAACAGATGCAGATGTGTTTGACATAATCTCATCATCTGGATTTATACATGATACTTTCTACATTGTCCTAGAAATACATAGCAGAGCCAGGATTAGGAGCAGTCTGTGCTGAGATCCTACTCTTGCTTAACTGTAAATGGAATCCTTCTTGAGATCCTTTACTTTCTTTTTTTTTTCTTTCCTATTTATCCCACATCTTCAGAGAAGGTGGTGTGAGATGGGAAAAAATAGTAGGTTGTCAGATAGCTTAACATTACATCTAACTGTGCTTACAAGCAGAAGTGAATTTAATTTGAGTGTTTCTCTCTCTCTGTTGGTGTTTGTGTTTTTTTTCTTTTTTTTTTTTCCCCTCCTGAGAACTTGTCAGTATTTGAATGTGCTACCCAGTTGGAAATACATAGACATTTTTGTGGGAAGCCCTTGAAAATACCTGAACTTGATTTTAAATTGTCACCTGAAGGAAAAAAGGGCATTAATAGACTGAGCTTCTGAAGATCCATTGTTCATACAACTTGGACTTTCAGTGCAAAGCAAGTTTCCCCTTTTTGTTCAGTCGTAAACAACTTGTGTATTGCTTTGTTTAATCCAGTATTGGGGTAACCTGGTATAGATTATTACATTTGCTTACTTACGCAAAGTCTTCTACCCCTAACTTTATAGTGGGGAAACATTTTTAGAAAATACCATGTTTCATGTTCATTTTATTGAATATTGTTGAAGAAAATCTATTGCCTTTAGAAAACTACTGTAAAGCCTACTCTAAAAGTAGGCTTTGGTTGCCATTATATCTTCCAAAAATGGTGGTTATCTTCAGTGTTGTTGACAAGGGTATCAGTTGAAATGTCTACTGTTTCGATCCAAGTCGTCTTCGAAGCTGTGTAGAAATGCCTGTGATTTTATTCAGACCTGATGTCTCTAAAACAGAGGAGCGTTTGAGATGTTGAAATGCACTTAACAAAGCTAGCTGCCGTTTTTCTCCCAGCCGTCTGTTTTCTCCCTCTTATTCAGCCTTGTCCCTAGCATGTTTTAAAATGACAAAAGTAAGAAGCCAGATGGCCTAGGTGATACTGTGTGCAAAGGCTCCAAGAGAGCAATTAGCTTGAGAACGTGGTGGAAAAAGCCTAGCGATGCTGTATTGTGAAAGTAATTGTTACTAAGCTTTTATCAACATGTGTGAGTAGCAAACAAGACCAGGAATAGGATCAGGCCTCTGGAATAAAACAAAGAAAACCTTTAAACAGAAACTGAGGATTTGAAATATTACCGATAGTTGGCTTAACTTGAAGTCGATGACATTTTTGAGAGCCGGAACAGGAATTAATTTAAGCGGGACCTAATCCACGGGTTCTCAGTCAGACCTGGTGTTAAGATCGAGGATGCTATTGCTTTTAAAATGGAAATGAAGATGAATTGTAGCAGTTTGAGCATCTGGGGCCGTCATTGGTTTTGGAAAATTTGAACTAGAAAGTGTTTCCAAAGATGTGTAGGAAATCAAGATTTTTCCTGTCTTTCTTTTAAAGAAAAAAGCATCTATTTAAACTGATATGCCCCCGCGGGTATTGTTTGCACAGACAGACGTGTTGGCTTTGCTGCCGAGCTCTCTGAAGACTTTTTTTTCTCTACTAAACACAATTTCTGATGTGAAGCCACACAGAGCCAGTGCCAGGCATTCTGTGATCAAATCTGTTCCTGATGGTGTTTTATAGGAATTTTTGCGCTTCCAAAAGTCCAAATTTTGATGTGCTGGTTCTTCCTTCTGAAACCGCGCTGATCTCCCCCACAAGTCATTGGTGATGTTGGGTCTTTTCAGTCATGCAATCAAAACATAGCAAATGCCAAAGCTGATGTTCCCTAGTCAACCTTGATACCATTTTGAATACTACTTTTAAATTACTTGGTGAAGTGTCTGTATGTTTATCAGTGTTCAAATGAAGGGGAGCCATGTTGGAATTAAAGGGGTGGGGGACACTTAATCTAGTCGGTTTATCTTGTCGTTATTCAGCCAGTGATCACACTTTGTCTTCTGTGCATCTATTTTTCTGTGTCGGGAGCCAATAAATAAAGAATCAGCCTCTTAATGTCAAAGCTGGTTAGGGAGCTTTGGCAGACTCTTTGTCTAAAGTTCTTGGCACCACGTTTTTCCAACCCCTTCCAATTCCAAAAGAAAGGACTTGTCATTCCAAACATACGTGCTTTGCCAGTCCACAGTTTTGACTTTACCTGAAGCAGTGTCACTTTATTTGTGTTTGTCAAAGTGGTTTTACTCATATCTTGTTCATTTTTATTTGGAATGAAAAGGCTGAATAGTTAAAGTAATGAAAAGCCTGCGTGGTGTCTTTTGGGGAGATGGATGTTATGAGTTTTTGTTGTCATAAAATCGTATTCACTGTTTTGGGGTTAGCAGTTTCTTGATGTGCGTTGCACACTGTAGCTAATGTGTTGCTGCTCTTTAGTGCTGTTAGTCCTTATGGTGTTTACCAAGGTTGCTGACTGTGTTTGCCTACATGCAATTTTCCTTTTGCAGAACGTTAAGGCCTTAATGGGAGTAGAAAAGACTAAAGGATTTTGCCAGATGGTGGTGTCTCCTAATTTCAGAGATGGAATATCCTATTTGATTCAGTCAGCTGGTCTAGGAGGGATGAAGCACAACACAGTGCTGATGGCATGGCCGCAGTCATGGAAACAGACAGAAAATAATTTCTCATGGAAAAATTTTGTTGGTATGTGTTTACTTGACTTTCTGCTATGCATTTGTAATCATAGAATTAGAAGTTGGAAAAGACCTCTAAGATCATCAAGTCCAGCTGTCAACCCAATACCACCATGCCTACTAAACCTTATCCCAAAAGTGCCACATCCACACGTTTTTTGAACACCTCCAGGGATGGTGACTCCACCACTTCCCTGGGCAGCTTATTCCAATGTCTGACCACTCTTTCAGTAAAGAATTTTCTCCTAATATCTAATCTAAACCTACCCTGATGCAGCTTGAGG
>Ga0181612_157595_pt1 | contig 12128 bp, 10 predicted proteins | sample HoacroProtozoa21_FD_119630 | JGI IMG/M metagenome (GOLD analysis project Ga0181612, IMG submission 119630) | Hoatzin crop microbial communities from Cojedes, Venezuel. Combined Assembly of Gp0051906, Gp0051904, Gp0051908
CCTCATTTAAGCTGCCAGAAGCTGCTGCAGCAAGGAACCATCCATCAAACATCCATAAATATTCACTAAGGACTTTTAAAATTAAAAGCAGCATCATCCTTTGCACACCTCTACTGCAATTTAGACAGAACAGGACTGCAGGCACCCCTGCCTCCCAGGAGTGAACAGCAGACTTAAAGTTGGGAGCCCATGTCACTCTGAAAGGAGCTAGTAAAAAATCTAGAGAGGCTAGGCAGGGTCAGCAAGAGGGGGCTATTTTGTTCTCACACACAGGCGTAGGAGAGGCTTTGCATCAGTTTACCTTGGAAGATTTCTTGCCGTGTTGCTGCCACCTTCTCTGGCTGTTTGACTACAGTAACTGGAGCATTTTCTGCATGAGAAACAAAGCAAAACGAAAAAGAAAAACCCAAGATTTGAAAGTGAAGAGTAAGAAGTAACTAATACAGATCAATGTCTGGATTTGACTACGGAAAAGCAGGGAGCTCATTTCTCACCTTGCTATGGACTAGACACCCATATTTAGCTTCATAAACACCTTCGGAACTGCAGCAGCTCCAGTGAGGATTATCAGCTACTACTATTCTTAGCAGCTGGACTAAACCAAACCACGAATGTGGAAGCAACCAGATTTGCTGGCCTTAGCCCTCACAGAAGATATAATCCCACAAAATTCATATAGGATGGAGCTCAGCAATTCCCAGAAAGCCCAATGCAGTCTACTGCCCAAGGGCTGGAGCTGCAAGGTAATTACTGGCTTGGACCAGCTCTCAGGGGACTGTTCCTCACCTGCTCTTTGCTCGATGATCGGAGCTGTTGCCAAAGGAACAGATTTCAAGTCGAAGGGTTTCTCAGAGGGCTCCAGGGTATACTGATGCAGAGCCCTCTCCAGCCCAGGGATGGACACCGTCAAACCTGGGGACAGAAGCGACAGGTCACTGAAACCACAGATAATGCCAGCTCTTTGTCACTTGTTAAACCAGGAAAGAGGTGCAGACTTGTTTTGAGGACTTCCTGCACTACCATTCAGGATGTAGCCAGCATTGAGGGCTTTCTGCTTCTGCTCCAGAACATTCAGGTAGAAGGTGGCTCTGTCTCTCACTTCGTTGTCATCATCCATCACACACCTGAAAGTGGAAAACTTTCTTCAGTGCAAGGCAGCACAGTCCACGCAAAGGAATCCAGGTGACTAAGCCACCTTACAGGGCCAGAAAGAACATGCCATACAAGACAACAGGCAATCTACTAGTAATTGAATTAGACAAGGAACCACCCAGCACACTTGGCTTCTCATGTCCGCTGTGGAGCGCTGAATGCAGTGGTGATCCCAGGTACCCACTGCACCTTTGCAGACCCACAGCTAGAAGAGACTACAGATGCATGAGGATGCTGACAGGCTCTCAAGCGAACAGGGGTTTCTACCCAGGATGTTGAGAAACTCTGAGGTACAACTCACCTTTTCAGTAACACCAAGATACTGGGTAACATATCCTCATTCTGGGCTCCAAACTTGGCCAGGGCACTTACAGCACCTGTAGCACAAGTCATGAAAACAGAATTAGAAAGCAAAGAATTCACCTGAAGTTTCCTCTATTTCCTGGCCCCGTTCAAATGCCATATCAGACACACTGACACTAGTAAAAAGCATTGCTGTGACTAGAAAGAGGCAGATGTATTACAGTGAAGTGATCGCAAACCTCCTCTGTCTAGTTTCAGAGTCACTGCAGCTCCTTCCCCATCTCTCAGCTGCTGGCCACCTCTTCCATCAATACTACTGCAGGATCTTTGCTGCGTAAAAAGATCCGCTCAGGAATAGAGCAAATTACAATCCTCAAAAGCAGAGGTGTTCATGCACTGTATTTGCTTGAAGATCTGCCACAGGGCAGACAGCTGTCAAGGTCTGTCTCTTACCTGCCCGGACTTCTTCATGCTCCAGGACAACCCTGTTGTAGATGAAGCGAATGTATTTGGAGGGGTTATTGGTTTTGGGCCCTTCCTGCCCCAAGAGGTGGAGGATACGAGTGGCAAGCACAGTGAACTCGCAGTCCTCAATGAATTCGCAGAGGTGAGACAGGCCTGTCTCTTTGCTCTCCGAGTTCTCCTCAATGATGCTGATGATGCAGTCCACAATGGCTCGCTTGTATTCAAAGCCACCCTAGGGAGCAAAAGCAAACTACTCAGGTGGAAATCTCCAAGTATTTGAGACTCTGAACTAGCCAGACAGGAAAAAAATTTCCTTCAGAAAGGTCACTGGTACTCTATGCTTTTAATCTGTGTTTGAAAGGAGCAGGGCAGTAATGCTGCCCTCATTTTTGACCCTCTTTACATCCAGAGGGCCAGCTAATACTCAAGCTCTCTTGCCAGCTCCCTTCAGAATGGCTGCAGTGAAGATCAAAAAAACAAGTCCTAAAGAGGGTAAAAGAATCCATCAGTCTGAAGGGTTTACATCTCCTTCAAAATCCTCTGCTGCTAGAATTAGTGCATAAAACCAGCCATATGGGAAGAGAAAAAACCCAACCATCTCCCCTTTAGCACCAGACTTCTGAGGATGAATCACAACAGAAGTGTATTAAGGATCACATCTGCCACAGCAGGACCCAGCACACAGCCCCATCAGTGTGGGAGGACAGGTAATCAATACCTCCCCAGGCACACCCATAACCTGACATGCCATTCATGCTTGGTTAACTTCAGCCATTATTTACTAGTGTCCTCAGTACGCACCAGGGGATTAAACTGCACACTATCCTCTGCCAATTACACGCACAGCACTGGGCATTTCGGGGATCTTTCTCGAGCTACTTTGGATTAAAAAAAGCTTTAAAACAGAATGGTTTCAACTACAAAACCACATTCAAAATGATACCATCCACCCACAGAAAATCTGGGAAAGGAGAATAGTCCATTTTTCACCAGAGTAAAATGAGATGCTCTGGTTTGTTCCCAAATGAGAAGCTGTAATTGGCAAAAAGTGATGTCAGAGCAGGCAGTGGTGCCAGCTGTGTTGCAGGCGTGTTAGTTAATTTAGAAATGGCCTCAGCAAACCTCTGTAAAGCTGTATTTCTGCAACTCTCTGTCTGACTGAATGCAGAGAATGGTTATAGGTACTCGTGATCCCTTCACGGCCATAGCACAGAGAACAGAACAAAAGTGGTTCTGTGTCATCAATAAATAGGTTGTTATGGAATCTTTGTGTACAAGACAAAACTTCTTGGAATTTGCTGTCAAAGTATAAAAGAAAGCTCGTTCAAATGTGAAACACACACGATCTGCCAACAGATCTGCTGCTGCCTGCATTTGCTTTGAGAGTTAATAAACCCCCAGAAAAATCAAAGAATGAAAACCACATCAAAAATATGCCTGGCAGTATGTGTATAACTATTGTGCACAACTGGACATTTCTGCCAGTTAAGACTGCAAGCCTTTTGGAGAGTGGCTCTTATTGCACAGCATTATCAGTAAAAACTTGACTCTCACAGGGACTACTGTGCAGTCCTGCAGTTCATGCATACAAACACGGACCACAAAGTAGCTGTTGTGCAAACTTACCTCTTCCCGAAGCATAGTGAAGAGAAAGTTCATGAGGACAGCATGCTTGCGAGGGTACTTCTGACACAGTGCATTGATGGCCTGCACCACTACCACCTGGAGAAAAAGGGGGGTAAGCAAAAAAGGATTCTGTCTCATCAGGCAGGAAGAATTAGTTGAAGTTTCCATTTTGTGTTGGTCTCTAGTCTGGAAACTATGATTTTGGTTTGCTTATCTAATAAATGCAGTTCCAGGAGGTACAATCCTAGGAACTGGAGGAGACTGATCTGTATGCCCTGGCCAGCCTCTAACAAAACCCCACACCCACTGGAAAGAAGAGAAAGAGATTTAATTTTAGCCTGATATTCTTTCTTTTTCCTACAAATATGCTGCAGCCCAGCTGCTGGAAGGGGCTCCACACAGGTTTCAGAGCACACACACAAACATGGACAAAGACCAAGGGGTGTCTTTCAAAAACCTGTGTGTCCCTCCTTCTCCCACTTCCTTACTTTGAACTCATCTGAGATTTCTGACATGAAGGAGGAGATCTGTTTCATGAGCCGGTCAATGCTGCTCTCACTGCCTGTTTTCAGCAGTGTGGTGATGGCCAGGGTGGCTATGCTGCGGTTCGAGTCTGTCACAAGGTTCTCCAGGTCTAGGTTACAGGCAGTCACAGCAGACGGGTGCTTCATGGCCACCTAGAGCAGAGAAGGAAGACTGGAAATCGCTGAATATACACAAAAGGCCCAGCTGGCATAAACCACTAAGCTCTTGCTTCTTCCTATAAAAATAAATGCTACAGATTGTACACAAGGGTCATCTTAGAGAAACTCATACAAGGCTAAAGTAACAAGCTCTTTCTTCCTGCAGAATTGCATCTCTGTTGGAAGAGAAGCAGTAGTAAGAAACATTCTTTTACTATTTTTAACTCTCTCATTCTCCTCTATATGTTAAGGTTCAGGCTTTGCAAAAAAAAGCTATAAACTCCCACCAAAAATTCATCGAGCCTAGCTGTGCGTAACAGCTTCGTGGGTGGAAGTACAGCCGTTACTAGACACTGCCATTCTGTCTTTTTAGAGTTGACAAGGTCAAGGGAAAAGCTGGAGCAAAGACTGCCATGGAGAAGGCAAGAAGCAGCATCAAGGTTTGATCCCTGTTTTACGAGGAGCTCCTCACCACAGAAAGCTCAGAAGGGAAAGCAGCAATGCGTAAGACCAGTGACACTCTTACAGAGACCTGTCAACAACTGCTTTCTTTTCCCTTCTGTAAAGCATTCTTTGAGGTTTTATTCCACCTGGAACGCAATGAAATGTAAGGCTGTAGCCCAAGGTACAAAATCATCACATAATCTGGCCTCCTTTCTCTTCTGGAGTCTGCACCTCCCTGCACATGAGAAACTATTACAGCTCCCAAGAGACCAGCTCCTACCTTGTTGAGGGTACGGACGGCTGCATACCTCAGTGCTGCTTTTGGGGAGCTGCAGAACAGCTGCAAAACTGCAAGGTGGGAAAACCGACAAAGGCAGACATTTAGGCAATCTATTATCAAGAAGCATTTCATACCTAAAGCAAGAGCTTCAATTAAGAGACAGCTGCAAGCACAAGATAACTAGAAGCATGCTCAAGAAGCAACTGTGAATTTACCAGCTTCCTCCCTCCCTGTTGTCCCCTTTGCCACACAGCCCTGCTGACAACTAGCTCTTACCCACCTCACTCTTTTTCCACAGTGGTGCTATCCTTCGCTCCTCTTGAAAACCAATTTCATCACCTTGTCATCTTCCCTATTAAGTCAATTTGAACTACTGTTCTTCATTTCTATGCAAACCCTGTTCCTTTCCCAGGGCTGGCCCATGAAGGGCACCCTCCCTGTGCAGAGAGGTGACACACAGCCTCCCTACCTGCCAACAGCCCCAGCTCAGGAGAACCTCTGGACTGGACTGAACTGGGAAGGCAGAACCCCAGCACCCTGGCTTCTTGCACTGTTACACTCAGTCTAAAGCAGGGAGATTTATCAGTTAGAATTCAGCCCTGTTTCATAGAAAAAAAGACTCCTCCAGTAACCCACACATGAACACATCAGGCAGACACCTTTACAGGAGCAAAGCTATTCACATACACCACAGGCTCTCAGCAGCAGCATAAAGCAACAAAGGGTATGGCAACATTACAAGCCTGAAACTACACAAGGTCCTTGTTTCCTGGGGTAGTCAGCACGTGTCACCACCATAGGCCCATAATCCCCTTGCCATTGCCACGAGTGCCACATTTACCCGAGACAGCCGGAGCCAGCTCTTTGGCAGTGCAGTTGGGCAGATTAACGATGGCAGAAGCAGCTTCGTAGACCACCATCTCATGCTTGTTTCTTAGGCAGCTCTCGATGAAATCAAACAAGGGGCTATCACGGCTAAGGGACAAAAACCACAAAAATTAATTAAAATAACGGTCCTAACAGAAACGAAGAATCTGGCAGCAGAAACGGGCAGGTCCCATTGCCCGTGGAAAGGTAAAAGCAGCCATAAATCCACTGTCCCCACATTTTGCAGTGGTCATTGTACTTCCAGCATGCTTGGGCTGGAAGTCAGGCTGCCTGCCGAGAAGACATCCTCTGCCTTACAGGCTAAAGGGAATCTCCCTCAGCCCTCACACACCAGGAGCTGACTGTACATATCACAAGTCTTATCCACCACGAAGCCACACTACATACATGGTAGTCAAATAATTACAGCAGACAGAGAAAATGAACTAGAGTATCTCAACAGAGAACAGCTATGCGAAACAGTCCAGAGAAACGAGAAAGTATTCAATGTGCAAGCACACAGACAAGACTCACAGAAGCCATCTCACAACAACCATGAGAGCATCCTGTATTTTGTCTGCTGCCTTTCATCCAACAATAAAAGGGTAGAAGTTGTATGCTGCTCTTCAAAGACAGAAATTACTGCCCTCATGAGATGGCAAGTGAGCCTGCAACAGAAGGTGGAAAACAGGACCTGAGGAAATTCTTCCAGCAGGTCAAAGGAGTCCCCTCACCTGCCAGCCTCTTCCTCCAGCAGCTTGCTGGCTACTCGAATCATCATGCAGTAGGCAAATGGTGACTTGAGGCCATGGCGTGTGAACTTGCTGAGCATCTTGTTGACTGCCAGGCGGTCATTCTTCCGCACATGGTAGAGCAAGCCCAGAGCATGATACTGTGCAAGGAAGGAGATCGTCACAAACTCACGGTGTGTTCTTTCCACTTTTATCCCCTCTGTTGCCTAGAGGTGCCTGGCTGAGCTCTAGCAGTTTACTCCACCCCCATCTGCTGCTTGCTATTCCCTGTGTTGGCGGTGGCTTTCCTACCTGCACCATGATATTGTCACTGGAAGCTGCCTCCTGAGCCTCGTTCACCCAGCGTTTTACCACATCGTAACTGGTCTTCAGCAGGTGCTGGGGGGAGACAAAGCCACAGACAACCCATTGGAGAAGGATGGAGGAAGCTTTGGGAATCACAGCTCGTATTAAGAAGCAAAGAGCCTTCCCCATGAGGGCACTGGCGGCAGCAACTTATAGAAGAGCAAGGGATCGGCATGCAGAGACCTGGCCATGACGGCTGCGGCCTCAAGAGGTCGATGGTCTCCCACAAAGCCAGCGCCAGTCCCTCAGTTCACGAAGAGCGGAATAGCAACAAGGAAACCCTGAAACTCCCACGATGTGCAGTCCCACCACAGATGACTGCTTCCCAGCTTGACTGTCCCTCAGGCCCGCGCTGCAGGGAGTACATACCAAGGAGGACACCAGAGCAGAGCTGGATACACTTGGCACTTTGTCAACAATCGCCTGCTTCATGTAGCGCTCAATGGCCTGCAACATGGTACTCTGCAGGGAGAGGGAAACAACAGCTGATATGGAAAAGCAGTTAGGAGCATGGAAGTGGAGATGCAAAGGCACGAAAAGCAGAGCAGAAGGTGGGATTGGGTGAAGCAGGGAAATGTGAAGGGCCTAGGGCTGCCCCAAGGGAAAAGCAGCACTTACATCAGTGATTTGACAGAGCGCTCTCACAGCAGGGCCTCGGTAATTGTCATCCTTCCCAGTCATGTCTTTGGTTAAGCTGGTTGAAAACAGGAAGCTCTCAGTACTAGACTCCTGAGCCAGCAGCTCCAAGGTGCACGCACAGTGCACACAGAGCAGCAGGCAACCGGGATCACAGACAAATGCCAAGCAGGCAAGTGAAGGTCTCAGGCAAGTCCCACTGGGGTGGGAAGGCAGGAGGAAAAGATCAGTGCTCGGGTTCCCAGCCCATCATCAGGCTGTGCAAGTTCCTGATGACCACAGGAGTCTGGAGCGCACACACATGCCCCTGAGCCATTTGCCTGCCTTACTGAATGCTCATTCCTGCCCTTTCCCCGAGACCCTGGCCAGTGCGAGACTCTGTGAGGGGATGGGAGTTCATCCCATCACAGCACTTCGGGCTGGCTTCTGCCTGCTGCATGGCCTCGGCTGTCAGCAGACCCTGTACCCTCATGCTCCCATCTCCCAGTATGGCACTGGCCTTTCAATGGGATGAGCAGCAGTCCAGGAATGACTCACAGAGGGAATTTTGTTCCCTGGTGAAGTCGCATCCTGTGCTGCTGCAGGAGCAGTAAATCCCTGTCTACCTGTTGAAAGCCTTGGAATTTATGCCAGAAATCTTCAAAAAGCTTCAAGGCATTCAGACAGGAAAGTAGGAGTTAACGAAACAGCCTTTTGCTAAAGAGGGAAAAAACAGCAGTGCTGCCACATCATGTAACCAAAAGAGACAATCCAAACACCCGTGGGCAGGGGATACGGGGACACAGCACATTTCACATACATCACTAGGAGTTCAGTGTCTATATTGTAATGGCCTCTTTGATAGGAAAAATTTTCCCTCACCAAGGGCATTCCGTATCGTCACCCTGCCTAGGGACTAGAGTTATCTCCAAGAGGTTGGAGGGGCATTACTGGAGGACACGTGAATATAACAGTAAGAAAAGCAAAGTGACTGACCTGCTAGTAACAATGATTACGTCCTCTGCAATAGAAGACATCTCTTTGATAGTCAGGTAACACATCCTGCGAAGAGTTGGCTGACAAGGAAAGAGGGAAGACAGACATCAGCTGAGAGGATCCCGGATAGGAAGGGATGTTGTCCCCGCTTCCACGATTTTATTGTGAAGATCAAGAACCTGATACCTTCAGAGACCCCCCAATGCTTGAGCGTAAAAGGCGCACAAACCTCATACTGATTAACAAAACATCTCTTCCTCTTCTAAATCCCTCACTCTTAAGGTGAAGTCGCAGAGATACCAAATTTTGCTGGATCTACATGTTTCACTTGTCATTCACAAGAACAAGGAGAAAAGCTTGTAATCATTAGCTGAAGGCACCCTGTTGCTTCAAAAGCAAGAAAGCCAGCAATTTATATTCCTGAGTCTGGGGATTTCTACACCGGTCTCATAATTATAATGCCTTGTGGTCTGGGGGACAACTAGTGATAGTACTACTGCTCTGGCTAGGTACTAACTCCTGGCCTTCTCCAGGACACACAGTCGTTGAACCTCAGCAGGAAACAGGATCGTTTAATGCCGGGCACAAAGCATAGTGTATCCTAGTTGATTACACACTTGATCTGTGCCTAGCACAACTTCAGGGGTTAAACAGCAATTCGGAGGGAAGAATCACCATCTCAAGAACAGAGAATGCTTCAGCTAAGCTGCTACAAGGTCTGGGAAGGGCTAGGAAGCTGATCTCTGTTTCTAAGTTTTCATCCTACTCTTCCCTCTCAGATCAGGTAGCTCCTGGCAGGACAGAAAAGCTGATTGTATAAAAATGCACATCCCAAGGCTGAAAAAGACGCTGTTGACAACTTGTCCCACCAGCTAAATACCACAGAAAACAAGCAGACTTACATCATTGGACTGAAACAGCTTGGTCATAGCAAAGAAGGATTCGGTAGCTTCCATGACACCAAGGTGCTCCCCCTATAAGATGTTTGGAAAGAAGGAAGGAAATCCCAGTTATTACAACCAGCTTTGGGTCTGCTGCAGGTGTCTCTGTATAGGCATACATTTTCTCTCCCTTACCTGGTTTATGAGATACAGGATCTTGGTGAGGATATGAGCACATTTTCTTGGGTTTATGGGAGTCTCATTAAATACTCGTGCCTAGAAACAAAGCACAGACAAGCACGCCGACACCAACGCTCCCTCGCAAACACCGTCCTGTCTGGTCTTGGCCATTGATACAAACAATACATTGTGAGCAAGGTACGGCACGATTCTTAGTGACTTTGGATCAGACTTCCCCTCAATTCCTGTTAAACATGGAACCCTTTTAAACACCTGGTTCTATAGTCTCATCCTGGGATCATATATCCAACTGCAATTAAGGTTTAAAGGGCAAATCCTCATCACTCTTTCACCCATACAACTCTGGATTGTGTGCTAGCTAAAGCACTGCTCTTCTGACAGATGTAAGCTAGCTCTGCGAGGCTAAGAGGAGCCAACACCAATTCACAATGTTGCAAGCAAATAGATAACGCTGAAACAACGGGGTCTGGGGATCAAGAAGTTTACCTGCTGTTGGGTCTAGAAAAATGCCTTTCTATTCAATTCATAGACTATTCAATAGCTACTCACACCCTACTCATTAATTTTATCATCTACAAGACACTCAGGATGCTCAAGGCCAACTTCCCAACCTTCCTGTTTTAGGGTGAGCTTTCACAGATAATTTTATTCATTTTACTACTATTTATAGTTCACATTCTAATTCGTTACAGGGACCATTTCAACCTTCTTCCTTCCTTCCTCCAACAATAAAATAAGAACTAACAGGAGTGTTGCCCATTTCTTTCAGTGCTTGCAGGACTGTAACAAACGCCCATTTCCTTGCTGAAGTTCTCCAGTGACCTACTCAAGAGAGGGAGAGGCTATAGACAGAAAGGGGTACACAAAGGAGAGCATCTGACGATTTACCTCTTGCAAGACTGCGCTCTTCTCCAGGTGCTGGAACGGATTGGAACCCCCACCTGCAAAATAAAGGGAGTAAAAGTCTTTCCAGGGATAGTGCTGTGGGAAAGCAATCTAACCATGCCCATACTTTAAAAACAGACTGAGCATTTTGATGTAACGTTTTCATGAACACAAAGCAACCAGAGCTCCCTCTTTAAAGCAATATTGATTGGATGTCTTCACAGCAGTTAGGGAAGGCAGAGCACACAGGACATTCTTCAATTTCTCATCCCCCTAGAAGTAATGAACCATGAGCTGAGGTAGACTGATTAGCTGTAAAGTAACTGCTCCACTGTTATCCTCACAGGCCTATTTCCAGCCCCTGGGCTGGGAGCTTGCTGACAGTTAGAGCATCAGTAAGACAGGCCTAGAAAAAAAAGCTCAGACAGAAAGGGGCATCGCTTGCCAGACTGGTGAGTCAGGAGTGCTTTATGCCTCCCTTATAAACCAATCAAGAACCCACCAGTAAAGTATTTTTGGCTCTATCACTAATTAAGAGAACAAGACAGCGGACTAGAGAGTCTGGACGCAGAGTAACTTTCATTATTCCACTTAATAGAATAAATTATATTAAATAATTAAAAACCCCACCAATTAAGGATGAAATAATCAGAGGGAAAAGCACTATCATTCTGCACAGTCTCTATTAGCTTGCCTCTTCAAAAGCTGCCAGTTATTGATAAGCAGGTTTTAATTAGTACCTATGTTCAGCCTGGCCCTGGGACAAAACGCAGCCATTTCTAGAGCTGTTCCAATGTTTAACAAGCCTGATCCGCTAGAAAACACAGCTCCCAGGCCCAGCTCCAATCTGACCCGGGCCGGAAGCATCCTATGATGGCACAAGGAGCCTTTGCAAGAGTAAGTCTTAAACTTCAAGGCAAACACATCTGCACCCTGGCTCCTTCACAGTTCATAAACTCTCCTGCTCTGGCTCAGAAATTTGCAAATGCAGTAGATGGACAAACGACATACAGACACTTATGTGGGGTTGGAGAGAGAAGAAAACATGGGGAAAGAAAAAAACACGTCTCTAGTATGACTATGAACCAGCTCTAGTATGAGCACATGAATGCGCTCCAAAAAACCTTCCTAGCAGCACAGTATTTCCCATGGCCCAGAAAGTCTGCAGTCCCTATATCAGCCATCAACAACAGACCATCGCCTCTTCGTATTTCATAGCACTAAGGATCCTGAAATATATTGCACATGAGGTCTCAGTCCTCACAGTACCCTGTGTCAAAGTATTTTTCCATCAGAGGAGAAACAGACATAGGAAAGGCAGAGGCTGTGTGCTTAGAAAGCTCCTAGTATTGGATGACTAACAACAACTTATACTGACTCGCAGAGAAACAGTCACTGACTGAGCAAGGATCTCAGAAAAATGACATGCCCAAAATAACATCTCGAAGTGCGCTTCTGAAAGCCAATGGAAGCAGCTTATCCAAGACTACCTAAACCACCCATGAAAAGCAAAGAAACAGAAGCCAATTAAGCGACACACTCACCGCAGCAAAAAGACAGTCCTGTTAGCCTTTACATGAAAAGAATGGATATAAAAGGCCTGTAAATTCAGGGATGATGCGCTCCACCTAAA
>Ga0181612_101974_pt1 | contig 12127 bp, 6 predicted proteins | sample HoacroProtozoa21_FD_119630 | JGI IMG/M metagenome (GOLD analysis project Ga0181612, IMG submission 119630) | Hoatzin crop microbial communities from Cojedes, Venezuel. Combined Assembly of Gp0051906, Gp0051904, Gp0051908
AGCTGCAGACAAGAAGGCATGTGGCTGGGAGGAGGGACAGGGACAGGACTTAAAGTTTCATCCTCAGCTAAGCAGAAAGAGATTTAGAAAAGTACTCATTTCTGGAGGAATGGCACACTGGGAGCCTGATCAGTATCTGGAGAGGCATTAGAGATATTTTATTTAGCTATAGAAGAGTAAATAAAAATGTAAAAGAAAATCAAAATAGTGTCAGCTAACATATAAGCTAATGTTATGACTACTATAGACATCCCCAAGAGGATTAAATGCACTCCAGTTTCATCCAGTCACATCTCAAATATCTAGGAGAGTGTAGGAATTCATCGTCCCAATTGAATGGGGCAACGGTAGAACTTTGCTTTGCACATTTATGCAAAGTGTAGCAAAGTAAAAAAACTGTATAGTGGCAGAGCAGGAACCAAAGGGAGATGAAACATTTTAAGAGTATTATTAATTGTTTAATGAATCCTTTCCAAATTCTGTAGCTACATTAGAATGTAGACCAGATAAGTGGTTCTCTGTGAATTTATGAATTTACAGCTTAGATATTGTTGGTTCATTCTGACCTTAAAGGGAGGATTGCAGTGGTAAATAAGACTTTGAAGGAAACAGTCCCAGTATATTTTTTTTATTTTCAAATGCATAAGATTTCTTCCACTTGGGAATAATGTTGTCTGCTCATGTACTATGTGGAGAAAGGATTTGGGCCAGGAAGCTTCACAGCACAGAGAGAACAATTGCTGGACAATGTCCTCAATGCAAAGAGACTTGGTATTCTATTGTTTGCAGGCATTATTGTTCACCAGATTTGCTACATCAGTCATTTTCTGAAAGGTGCTAATAGTGACCTTGGTATTGCAATATCTGAGAGCCTCTCACATGCCTCCATTATATTAGCCACAATGCTCCCTCCTGCAATTCAGAGAAATCACATTAGCTCTATTGCCAGCAGAGAACTGAAGCACAAAGAGCTTTAGTAACCTGTTGGAGATAACACAGGGACTCTGTGGTGGAGAGGGAAGCGAGCAGCATCCAGGACTTCAGCCGCAGCTCCCATCTCCCTCCCCAGCTCCCTACTCTCACCACCCACCCCTAAACCCCCCTCGTGCAGCCAGAGCTAATGCACTGATAGGGATGCTGGATTGTTTTACAGCGGCATGTACAATTACTGGAAGTAACTTTATTAATTTCTAATGACTCAGGTTATTCATCCTTCAGTATTCATGTGGGAGTAGGAATCCAGCGAGCTGAAACACTACTGCTGCTGCTAAAGCTAAACCTGAAACACAGATTTAGTGGTGCCCTTTGCTTACATCAACAGAGAAGCAAAACCAGAGCTCATCCCAACTTCCTCACAATGTTTCTCTGAATGTAAATGTGAAAAGCCAGCCTGAACAGCTCTTTGCGATTCGCTTTTCCAGTCTGCATTTATAAATCTTAGCTTTTAATGTTCTTGCTGCTGGGCTACTTAACGAGAAAGGTTAAATGGTATGACAGAAATCAGAGTTGCTGTAGTCTTTGAATAGGCTCTCCTAGGGTCTGTTGGTGAGATTTAGTGGTCAAGGTCATGCAAAGGTCACTTTTTATGAATTGCAATCACCTTGTTGCTTCTTATCTCTTTCTTCCCCCACCATTATCCTCAAAGAGAAGAAAAGCACATAAGGACAAGTAGTTCTCTAAGTAAGCTAAGAACCTGAGTGCAGGGTGAGCAACCTGAGATGTGACCGTCAGTCATTTACTTTTCCAGTATTGATCTGTGCTTTCACTCCTATTGCTGTTTATGTTTACTGCTGACTGACTGTGTCCTGCCAGCCCTGCATAAATTTGTTATTATCACAAGAGAAATATCATAGCCCAGCTGACTGTTATACTTTCTACATATCTAGCAACAACATAGATGTTCCAGAGAAGGCCTTCCTCATCTGTTGATTGAGGACACTTAGGAATTGGGACAGCTCTTCTGCAAGCCACTGAACAGATAATTGATAACATCTGGCCACCCAACATCTACTCAGACTCAGTGGAGGAAGCCTGGAGCTTGGCTTTGGTATCTGGAATCTACAAAGCTGAGCCTTTCTGCTGCAGGAGGGACAGTCTGTTTGCTGCCATGTCAAAGTCAGGACCTAAGGTCCGTGTTTTTCTTCTATATCTCTGAAATGACTTGTCCTTCAGATCTGCTAGGAGGCTTTGTGGAAACTACAGTTGTACCTGGACACTTCCAGCAGACATGAACACAGGACTTTGTTTTCCTCTTCTTCATTGACAGCTGCACCCTGTACCAGAGGGTCAATAGATACACAAGCACATTCCTCTGTGAGGGCATGAAGATGCTGAAAGCTGCAGACATGAGCATGCCCTTCCCGCACACTTCTCCAAGCTGTGAGCCAGCTCTGGGGATTGAATAATCCTGTCACATAAACTGCAAAGAAGAGCCCCTGTCTGTATCCATCTATGGAGACAAGCCATGACTGTCTGTGACCTTGCTAATGATACATTAAACAAGCACTTCACTCACAGTCTCTTTACTGCTTCCAATTCGACTCATTGCTTGAGAATGAATTTTTCAGGACTAATTACATCTAATCATGTGTGACTTGAACATGTGAGCAAACTAAAGGTTCAGCAGCAAGGCATGAGAGGAATGAGAAATTGGTTGGCAAGGTGTCATGCTTTAACCCCAGTAGGCAGCAAAGCACCACACAGCTGCTCACTCACTCTCACCCACTGGGATGGGAGAATGAATTATAAGGGTAAGAGTGCAAAAATTCGTAGGTTGAGATAAAGATGGTTTAATTATTTAGGAAAAAAAAAAAGATAGGAAAAAAAAAGAGAGGAAAAAAACAAAACCAAGAAAAACAAGCAATGCAAAAAAAACCCAGTTGCTCATCACCAACCAATTGATGCCCAGCTAGCTCCCAAGCAACCTGGCAAACCTCCCCCTTCCCACCTCGCCCTGCCCAGTACTATTGCTGCGCACGATATCATATGTTTGAGATATCCCTTTGGTCAGCTGTCCCGGCTGTGTCCCCTTGCAGCATTTTGTGCACCCCCAGTCCACTCACTGGCATGGCAGTGTGAGAAGAAGGAAAGGCCTTTATGCTGTGTAAGAACTGCTCAGCAACAGCTGAAACATCGGTGTGTTATCAATACTGTTTTCATCACAAATCCAAAACATAGTATCTGTGAAGAAAATTAACTCTATCCCAGCAAAAGACAGTACAAAAGGATAAAAAGCTATGAGCTTTAAGCTATGAAGAGGTAGAACGTAGCCCATCCCGAAGAGACTGAGTAAAGCACAGACTGTCTCCAGGAAAAAAGGTTGAGCATGCAGGACCTATTTTGAATATAAATGGTAGTTATGAGAAGGGAGAGTCTCCTCATCTTTATTTTAAGTCAATGAGAGGACAGGGTGCAACGGACCATGCCATGATGCAATTGCCTCACTTCATGAGGGAGGGCAGCAAGATGGGCTTTGAGGAAGAAAGTTTTGATAGACTCAGGCAACTGGTGAGTGAGATCTTACAGGAGGCAATCAACCTGGAAATGGAGTAGATATAGCTGTTTCTTTAAAGAAATGCTTTTAAGAGCACAGCTGCCAGCTGTCCCAGAGAGGAAGAGGAATAAGAAGTTTAGTAAGAGGTTAGAGTCGCTAATTACTGACCTCTTCTTTGATCCAAGCTCAAGCGGGCACACAGAAAGAGAAGTGAGAAAAGATGGGTGAGTGCAATTCCAAAACATAAACATGAGGGTATATGGAAATCAGGAAAAGAAAGGCACAAAGTGAGATACCTTCTATCTCTCGTCATAGCATGATTTTTTGTTAGCTTCTGTAGGAGCACCAGTAATAAGGAGACAAGCAGGAAATGTTTAATCCATTATCGATAGAAGGGGAAAGCTATTACCTGATTATGCTTAATGCCTTTTGCTTACATCCTTGTTAAATGGGTTTTTTGCTTCCCTTAGTGAAAAAGGTTAACTGCAATCAATTGACTTACCATTTCATACCCATGACAAAGGGGCAAGATGCACCTCAGGGTGTATCGCAGCCGCAGCAAGCACAGAGCTGTGGGAAGATGTGAGCTCCTGTGAGGCTGGCAAAGGCACAGATGCTGCTGAGCCTCTGTGAAAGGGTAGGGAAGAGCCAGGCAATTCCTTGTCTTCAGGTCCCAGAAAGATCCTGCAACAAACAATCTTTATAGAATCACTTAGAAGAAAGCCAAGTGTATCAACTCTGACGGGTTTACTGAGATTACTTAGGAATAAACATCCCACTCCAAAAAGACAGTCTGGTAGAAGACGAGTTGGGTTACAGTTGCCAGCTGAATAGGGGGCAGGAATTGCATGGTTTTGAAAAGTAAAAGCAGGCAAACACCATCCCTAAACTGGAAGATAGCCTGTAAACAAGGCAAGGAGTTGTCTGTTTCTCAGCTGTCGGGAGGTAGGCTTTGGTTTCTGTGACCAATTTTTAGTGCTGAAGAGAGCCAATGAAATGATTGGGGGAAGATATGGCTTATGAGGAAAGGTCAAAATGAATTGAGGTCGTTTAGCCTGCAGAGCGGAGGCTGGTGTGTAGGTATGAAACGGAGGAGAGGTGACTGCCAAAAGGAAGAGAAGAAGCTGACCTCTGCCCGGTGTGGGCTGGGTGGGAAGTTGTGGGCTTGCGCTGCTGCCGGGAAACTGAGAGCTGTCAGGAGCCATTCAGGCTGGGAGGATCCTGCCCCCTGAGATGCCTTTCAGCTCGGCGTCCTCTGAGCCTCTGTGAGAACCACAGTCTGAAGGACCTGGCAGCCACATAGAAAACGGCCTGGGGGGGTCTGGGTGGGCTGGAGGAGAAAAACTAGCATTTGACAAGCAGGGCTTCCCGATGCCATTGCAACTGCTTGAAGATGGGCTGTGTTTAATGGCTTCAGTGGCAAGCTGAAAAGTCTTGCAGGCTTTTCTGGTACAGCTCTTTGGAAACTTCCGTGGGCACCGATGTCATTCAGACAATGCAACACCAGCAACCAGCCCTCCAAGGCAAGCCAAGGACCCCACTCCCTGCAGCTCCGCAGCGTGGCAGGGTGGGAGGTTGGGGCTGAGACCTTACTGCACTCCCCAGAACGTCGCAGCTTTTGCCCCAGTCACAGCAGTGACTCTGTGCAGCTCCCGAAAAAAAAGCCCACTTATATAAAATTCTGTAAAGACCATGAGACTCCGTTTCTCATTTGTCATGAACATGGTGCTGATGCAGGGACAGCAGGAGTTGAGAAAAGCATTGCACACTTGCAATTTGTGGGAAATATCTACGCAAGTCAGATCACCTGCTACACGCAAGTACCCATGGAAATGGGCCTTTGTCATGACATGTTAGTGCCAAATTTTATCTCTGATTATTGTAGTTCAACCCTGCCAAATCAGCTCAGCCCGCGGAATCACGTATTTAGCAGACAGTAAGATCATTTCTCCACACGAAAGGCTGGATCTCCGCATTGTGGGTGGACAGAGCAGCGACAGAATGAAGCCCCTTCTGCAGCAGACACGTCAGCGCACAGATACCATCCAGCTGTCATTCGAGTGGCCGGAGCCTCTGAAAGGTTATATTAAATAAAACGAGAAAGGTTTGTTGGACAAACGAAAGGTAGCTCTGAGGTCACGTGGCTCAGTGAGTCTGCAGCAGCAGCTCACAGGATGCGTCCAGCTCAGGAGATACGTATGAAGGAGCTCTACACTGAAGAGGTAGCTCAGGTCCTGGTGAGAGGCCAGGTGTAACATCCTAGGTCCAGTGTGGCTGCTTTCCAAAACTGCTGTGTGAGTTTCAGAGGATTCATTGGCTTCTGTACTGTCCCTACCTTAGCAAGCTCAGAAAGGATTTTATTTACATAAAATGCAGTTTCAGCATAGGTATGCTATGAGGATAAGACCAGAATGCAGAGCAGAATATTTGTAAATCAGTCATAATCTTTCCGTGTAACCTTTGACACATGGTGGTAACTTTTCCTATTAGTATGCAAAGTTTGCCTTGGTCAGACTGAGGAGCTGAAAAAAATACATAAGCCACCCTCAAAGCCCAGATGAAACATCGCCGGTTTTGTAAGTGGTTAAACTAAGCCTGGAGGACTCCTGCTTTCTGAGACAGGAACTAACCATCTCTAATAGGTCTTTTCCATCTCTGGCTTCTCTGAAGCTGAGAGTCTTTGAAGATTGTGACTGACAGGCTCATTAACACTGAACAGCCTCAAACACAAGCAGAATAACTCGTGGAGCTAATTAGAGGAACACTGGGATAAAGAGAGCATGACAATAAAAAACTTTCTGACGTTAATTAGAGGAAGGAAAGAAGCAAGGCTGAGCTTCCCGAAAGAAATGTGAGTTGAGAGTGAGTAATCCTGCAGGATGCCGAGCACTCGGGGAGGCTTCGAGGCGTGCTCCCGGGAAGGCATTGCAGCAGGGCACGGAGCCGGGACACAGGGCTCCCCGCACCACAGAGGGATGTGCCCCAAGTCCCTGGTGAAAGAAAAGGAGGGAGAAACAGCTTGCAGAAAAGACCTGACTGGAAGAAAGAGTGATTTCTTTCTGCCTGTCTCCAACCTGATACAGAGGTTTTAATTCGAGCAGGCTAAGGTAAAACGCAAAGCAAGGGGGAGGAAAGCAAATCCAGCCCCAAAATCAGCAACACTCAGGTTAAGAGGAAGGAAGCGTGAGAAACAGAGAGTAGCTGTGGGGCTTGAAAGGTGTTAACACGTGTTGCTGTGCATCTTAACTCTCTCCCACGTCGTTTAAAAAATGCACTAATGTTTTTTCCCCATTCCTGTCTTCTGTCTCTCTCTACTTGTTTCCAGCTGGAACTCTCCAGGACACATTTTTCTCAGGTGTGCTCCTACAGATTCACATGCTCATTTTCCTTTCTGTGGGGCTCGGTGGTGGTGGCTCTGCCCCTCGCAATATTCGGGCTCCAGTGGAGCCCCACACAGAGACAGCTCCATGGCCGGCTCTGCTCCAGCCCAGGGTGGTTGTGCAGATCCCACCGCTCTGTCTACACAGGCATACAGACATTTCAACTAGGAAAAGTGTTACCCAAAACTGCTGGCATCAGCTTGGGAGAAACCAGGTGCAAGGGTCTCTGAGGGTCTCGATGCGGCAGGAGCACAGCAGCTGCCCTGCCCCAACGTTTCTGAGCATGGAGATTCTCACTAATGAGAAATGGAAATGTAGCTGCATATGTCTTCCTTTTCAAATAAAAGAAAGAGAAAAACGCCAGTAACTCTCAGAGAGTAACCCTACGGATGTAAAGAGTTCAGAAGCAGACATAATGGCCACATGCATCTAGAAAGGTGGTACAATTTCACCTCCTACATGTAACACAAGGGGGAAATCGTGTGTTTTCACAACTGCTTCTTTCTTCCTCATATCCACTATCTCATTTCACCTCAACATGACACGTGGGTTTTCTTATTTTGGGCTCACACTAAAGAATTTCCTTTGCTCATACAGAATCAATGGATGCATTTTTACTTACAGTCGTATTAAAATATTCTTTGTGGCATCTGTATTTGTTGAGAGGACAAGAAGCTTCTTTAGCATGTAAAGCATTCAACTTTTCTTAAAATTCTGTTTTTCCCATAACAACTGATTGCAGTATTTGTCATAATATCTTTATGCTTATTTCTGACGAAACAGCTTGGAAGAAGCTGTACAGCATGATTTGGATAGGGATTAGAACAGTATAAATAACAGAAAAAACACCCCAAAAAATCACCAGGGAAAATGTGTTGTTTTTTCTAAAGGCTTTTATCACCATCACATCTGAGTACTGTTTTTATATTTAATGACCAAAGAAAAAGAGTTGTTATCCTGGAAGGCACGGTGTATGTGTTGCATAAGACTTTCTGAAAGCACAGGAGATGGTCAGCCAGCTGCCAAGGTTCTGTTAAGAAACCCTGTCTAAAGAAATATATTCTGCATAAAGCTTAAAAGCCGGTGATGTGACAGCCTTCTGATGAGGGTGAATTTCATCAGGAAAACCCTGTCACCTCCCAGCAGCTGCGACGTGGTCCTTTGCAGCCAGGGCAGTCAGAGCCCCCTCGTCAGCTCCAGTCACTGCCATGGAATTGAGGGCTGATCCTTTTGGGGATATAAGAAGTAACTAAATCTTTGCATTTTTGCATCTGCAAGCCAAAAAAAGTTTCAAGGCCAGACACAATGGCAACAAAATCTTGACTTGGGGAACCAGAAGAAGAGATGACAGTGTTTTCATTCCCTTTTCTGTATTACTCAGCTGTTTTGCTTGCTAAGCTCTAGAGAAACGGGCTTTTGCTTTTAATCATAATTAGGAAAGTGAAGGTTTTAGAACACTCCCTCCTGGGGTAGGCACTGCTTCGAAATAATAACAAAGAGATTGTTGATTTTAACAGTGAGCAGGGGATAAAATTCAGGAAAGCATCCTCTGCCAGTGTAATTTGTGCCTATGATTTACCCTGTTGCTTCTTTGGGTTTGTGGCTCTGCTGTGGGCATGCACGTCTGGACGAAGAGCTGCATGAGGGTAGGTGCGTGCTCGTACCAGAAAGGAGGATGCAGAGCCCCAGCCACCAGAAAAAGGCTCCTAAGGCAGATTATGCCTGGAAATATAAAAATTGCATAGCTTCCAATGGCATGTGCCACAGAAACCAAGGAGTTTTGTTTCTTGCAGAGCTGGAAAACAGCACCTGCAGGTCAACACAGCTGGCAAATGGCAAACCAGTTGGGTGTTTAATTGAAGAGGAACAAAGAGGAAAAAGTGATAAAAGTCACTTCTTAAGAGAAAACTTAGTCAAAGGATGCACTCCAGGATTTTCAAGTGCAAACATCTCCTGGCTTCAGCCAGGCCCCAGGAGAAGGGTGACTTTAAAGAAAACAAAATTCCTCAGGGAAGGCAGGCACAACAATTATTCATTTCTCAAATACAAGGAGGGCAGCATTCTCACCACTGTGCAGCCAAAGCACTAGCAGTACTGAACACTGCAGTTAGTTACCTGTCTTGGCTTCTTTATCTCCTTTATTTTTGTATCTTGGCTTTTTATCTCACATTGTTCTTTTTCTCAGGGAGTGGTTCATTACTTTCTTCATTTTCCAAACTTCTATGGGAAGTTTCGTATTCTTTTTTTACCTCCACTGCAATTTCAAAGCATGTAAAGAACTATAAATACTCACTCTGTTGCAAAATCATAGGAAAAAGCTCACATCTTCAAACAATCTCAGAAGCAAATAATGAAATATGAAGCATAGAAACACAAAAACACATATTTGCACCTCTCATTCCAAATGTGAAAACCCAGTATAAAAAGGAACTCAAAAGCTTTGATGTGTTTCCTGTGTTTTTATCAATTTACTTTGTGGAGCTAAAATAAGCCTTTGAGACAAGAAGTTCCAAATCTGGGAACTTTGAAACTCTCACTCAGTAATTCTGGCAGACTCATGTATTTAGGGGGTGAGGGGGTGGGGGGAGAGAAAAAAGGCAAGAGCTTGATCTAAGTGTTTAAACATATAAACTATTGTCTGCAATTATTTCGGGTCAGTAATATTTTTTCTGAAAGTCTCTAAGAATCATGACTTTCTTTATGCAATAGAGGACTACTCCTCTGTTTCTGGAAGCCAGGGGAGCAGGACAAGTAAACAAAGGAAGATATCACAAGAGATTTAACAATTGAACTGGACAAATTTGATTACAAATGTGCTTCCAGCCACTTTCTGCTAAAGAGAGTCAAAATACTTACAGGATAAAACACATACAGAAAAATGTCCTAGAAAATGTACTAGAAAATGATAGTCTGTCTACACCTTTTTAAATAGCTTATATACACCTGCGTAATGAGTCCTGTCCCATTCAGAGCCTGTAAGTTCTGCTAGAGTGTGAATTGAACACTCAGAAATGAACAGAAATCCTCTACGCACATTACTTAAAAACATCAATGCACAGATATTATTATTGATTTAACATTATAATAATAATGCATGGATATTATTATTGATTTAACATTGTAATAATCTAAGTCAATATCTATTGACTTCTCCAGGCTTTTAGGATGGTTTCCACAGTCCTTCTAAAATGTGTCAAAATTACTTTCGACCTCATTTTTTTCACTGAGACCTTTCCATCCAAGAAGCAATCTAGATAGGTGCATATTTAAGGCTTTCAGCTGATCTCCATTTTTCTTTGTTGTTGTTCTTCCCAGTTATGGTAAGGACATTGATGTTCAGCCACACTATGAATGGAGTTCTAAGGTTCTTTGGCTGTGCTAATTCAGTTGTCTCAGAGTGGCTGCCTGACAGCAGGCTCACTATTGACCAAGTAATATTTAATAGCCTTTCATCTACATATGTCTAGGTGCAAAATGTTAGCTTTCAGCATACGTCAGAGGCAGAAAAATTAAAGATCGGGAGGGCAACAACAGTTTCATAACTGTGTCTTGTAAAGAAAGAAGCTGTAGACATATATATAATAGGATTTCCCTCAGGCACCTTGAACTGTCAAAAAAGTTTTAAGATGGCTTTTCTCCCACTTAGCTGATGTCTCAAAAAGGTTTCTAGCCAAAGATAACTGTCTGGGTTTCCTCAAGGTAGAGGAGAGAGTCCAGTGTCACCAAAAACTAGTTTGTCCATTTGGCTGAGGGTGGGAGAACCTGAAGTGCTGATGAACATTGCTTGTCTCCATTAGCACCACTGAAGCGGCTCCCTGGTCTTCAGGTGGTTAAAGGTAAGGGAGAGCCTCAGTCATGCTGATAAACCAGCTCCCTCCTGCCTGCTTTTGCTTTGCTCTTCTCTGAAATGGATGGTTTAATCCAAGAGGGCAGAAGGACATTTATCTTGCCTAGAAACCTGTGCAACATGATCTTCTTTTGCACATAAATATTTGTAGGTAAATGCCACCCATCCCTGGATTCCCTAAATTTCCAGCTATTCTTACATGTGTTAATTAGATAATTGGCAACTGATTATGTGCATTTATTGTACCTTGCTCTCTGCACAGTCTCCTTTGTCTTGTGCTGGATATTAAGAACTGTATGACTGTTACAAAAATAACCATGATTGCAAGTCATACTCTGGGAGTTTTACAGGTATTTTACCTATGAAAAAAAGCTGTGAAACAGGTAGTTAAAAAAAACATGTTAGAATTTTGAAATAATTAAAGCCCAGACAATTATGCTTGTCTCCCTCAGACTAGACTGCAATTATGGAAGCCAGTTATCACCTATCTTTTGCAAAGCCTCAAATTCTGGCCGTTAGCTCTGAATTTACCACAAAAAGTCAGGAGATAAAGGTAGTACTCTTGATCACTGACCTTCGAAACAGTACTTTTATAAAGGAAAACCTAGGCAGCAGTTTGTCATCCCTTTCCAATTTGCAACTTTCTTGACCTAGCAGGGCAATATATCTATCAGATTTTTAAGATATCTTTTTTGGGAGAGTGCCAAAGCATCACTCCAGTCACTTATTCTTTTACAACACAGATGATGTAATTTAAATATTTATTTCTCTGTGGTCATATACTCCACAGTGCATTTGGGGAACCTCATTCCACTGGTTAAACATAAATTTATTTATATTACAGCATTTCTGCAGTAAAAAATGATTAGGGTCACAGTGAACTCACAATTATGTAACGCATCACCCCAGTTCCCAAATGGCTTACCAGGCCACATCATTCAGGCTAAGCACATCCTAACCTACCAGCGTTGATTTTATCACTCTTTTACCTGATTAGCAGAGACGAGCAAGCAAAGAGAACAGAATTCCCCTCTGCTAAAGGAGCCTTTCTCCCGTTATAACAGATGTAGTGCATTCATAACCCACCCAGCGTCAGGTATCCAGATCCTTTCTTCACACACTTTTACAGCTACCAACCAGCTACATAGGGCCAGGATGGCCAGAGCTGTCACTTTCTGCTCTTAGACCTATTACTATACAGGGTTAATTTCTTCTTTGCTCTTCAGTAGCAACTGTTGGCTCTCAAGGTTCTAGAAATACCTGAGCGTCTGTGATCTATTACTTGCTTTGATAAAAGATGGATTTGACTGTAGATATCACAGAATCACAGAATCACAGAATCACAGAATCACAGAACGGTAGGGGTTGGAAGGGACCTCTGTATGTCATCTAGTCCAACCCCCCTGC
>Ga0181612_129492_pt1:0-5000 | contig 12127 bp, 5 predicted proteins | sample HoacroProtozoa21_FD_119630 | JGI IMG/M metagenome (GOLD analysis project Ga0181612, IMG submission 119630) | Hoatzin crop microbial communities from Cojedes, Venezuel. Combined Assembly of Gp0051906, Gp0051904, Gp0051908
CACTCTTCTTGATGCATCCCAGGATCACATTGGCTTTCTTGGCAGCCAGGGCACACTGCTGGCTCCTGGTTAACCTGTCGTCCACCAGGACACCCAGGTCCCTCTCCATAGAGCTGCTCTCCAGCATCACTTGATACTGTAACTTTTGACTATAAACACAACTTAGCACGAGAGCTTGTGCAAACTATCTAAACCTAAAAAAGGTAAGAATAATAGTACTTATACATTGCTTTTTACTTTCAAATTGCCCTATAAACATAAGGGATACAATGTTTTCACTGTAAGCTTAGCTGAGAATGTTATAGAGCATTATTCATACTTTTATTTAAGCGTACTGCATGTGACGAATGTGGGGACAGAACTGTTACTGATTAAATGTAGTCATTATGTATATAAAGCATGGAGGTATCCATAAATGTAATATTTTTTAAAGCAAAAAAATTCACTATTATCTGAAATTTACACAGTCAGTATCTTCTACAATCCAAACCTTTTCTTATTTAAGTTTCTTTAAGACATCTTGATTTCAGAAGGGTCAGAATCAATGCATTCATTAATAGAACAAAAATAAATCTATCAGTCATACGCCTAGTATATTTGTGTGCAAGTCCACATCTTCCTGGGCAAATTTTCAGCTTACTGCAAAAGACACCAGACTGATTGCAGAAAAATTTCAAGTTCATAGTTTAGACTTTTAACTTATTTTCAAATGTAGGCTGTTTTTCTTAATTTTTATATTGTCTCTTGTTTTTTAGAAAGGACATTTCACAGTCTGCTACAAGGGCTCATATATTTCATGAAAGCAGGCGGGGACTGTATGATGTATGTTTATTAGCTTCAGAAGCACATCTGTGAGCTCAGATTGGTTGAAAGGTCATAAACACAATGAATGTTGCTAGGTAACAGTGCCTTTTAGTCAATTTAATTGTGAAAATGAAAGGTTTTTTTGTACAAAGATAGGCTATTTGGATAGTACAATGAACAGTCACTTTATTTTGATCTTCAGTGCTGTAATTTTAAAATAACAAACCATTTTCCCTTGAGAAAAAATAAAATCACATTTTCTCTATTTACAATGTACTTTACTGGAAAAAATTCAAAGTCATAATCAAAATGAAAGCTGAGAGAGAGGAAATTATGATTGTACCTGGTTAATGAAAGAATCAGTTTTGTTACTTGTAGTGGCTTTTCAATTCAAAGTGAGAAATATTAATCATTGAGGAGCACAAGGATATCTACTGAAACACTGTAAAACCTAGAGTGGTGCAAAAGAGTCATAAAAAAACAAACCTTTTCCTCTTTAAAAACATTCGCTTTTTAAACCAAACACTCTATATGAAAGCAGTCACTGCACTTTTGTGGGTTCTTGACTCTTATATTCTTTAAAAGGATTAACCGAAAAGAAAACAAACTTTTACTAATGCAGTAGGACTGAGAGTTTGTGTTTGCAAGTTCAATGAGTGATGCAATACTAGATATGCAGATTGATGTAACTATGTGCAAAGTTTTTTTTTTTGTCAAAGATTGCATTATTTTTATGGATTTTTAAACCTACATGATTTCATACTGGAGACGGAAATTTTATGCAATGGCTACTTAATGTCAAAAGAAAAACTGCTCTGAGAGGAGGAACTTGAGCTCATTAGTCTCACTTGAGACTAATGTGAGGTGAGAATTTAATTTATGCTCTGTATTTTTGTGCAATGACTCAAGCTAGCTTCAATAGCAGGGAACAGCATAATCAAATTCAGGATAATTTAAGTTGTCTGTTTGCTCACGTTGTTCCTTGATGTATTAGTTCCCATGGGTAAAAAGATATAAAAGTATGCACCTAAATTAATATGTTTAAGTACTGCCATGAAGATTTAAGAACAAATTGTGATGAGGTATATATCTAGATGAAGGCAATATAGTTATAGAAATGTATGGATCAGCTTCTTACTTGATATAGCCTGATGCACTGAAAAAGCATCACAATTTAAAATTGGAAACAGTAGGATGATGTCTATATCTATATTGTTGCTTATCTTAGTCACATGCTTGTCATGTGGTCTGGCCTTGATTTGAAGGGCTTCTGCAGAGTTCAGATCCTTTGTGAGTAGCAGCTACAACTCACTGTGCTTGTTTCAATGACTGCTTCTTCAACTGCTGGTTATCATCTACTTCTATTATCATCTCATATTTTTAATAAAAATACACTTTTAGATTTCAAAGGTTTCTATTTATTTTAATCCTTGAAATATCACTAGGCATTGACATAGATATAGAAAAGTCTGCACTCTGCATCATCCCAGCCAAGAGTTCTCATAACATCTGTTAGTTTAATTCTAGAACACATAAATAAATTATGCTTGTCAACTTACTGTGACTCTTTCACCCTGTGATAGACTTGTAACTGCAGCTAATTTTGTTCAAAATGATTGAACATTTTGCAAAAGAGTGTTTGGAGACACATAGTTATTATACTTCTACATCTTTACTGATACTCAATGGTACACTATTCTGATTCCCTACTAAGCCCATCCCTCCTGGTTGCTCTGCTGAGGTTGATTCTGTATGATAATATTTTACTGTCCATTCATTAGCAGTTCAAGGGAAGGAAAATATTTCAGATATTTATAAAGTAGGATGATGCAGGGCTGAATGCCTAATAGGTGTCCAGTAAAAGCTGCATGCATTTTGTTATCTTGTTATTGACATATTTGATAATGTACGAAAACTCTTTTTAATCGATACTGACTTGACCAAGGGTGAGTTACGAGCTCCAAAAAATTACAATATGATCATAATCTTTTCTCAGTCCTGCTAAGAGTCCAAGGCTATTTATGGCTGTTAGTTCTTGTTTTCCAAATGGTTTTGATGCTATCGCTGAATTCTACACTTTGTAGCTACTTACTATATTCTATTAGAAACTAGTTTTAGTATGATAAAACATCTGTGTGCTTGTCTGTAATTTTATAGTTACTTAATAGTAAAACAGTCCTTGTCAAGTAATCTGACTGTGTGAGATCCACGTAATCTGAATTTCAGCACCACATAAACTTGTTCAGTTAAAGATAGATTCAAGTATAATGTCAGAAATGTTAGTTGTTCTGTTGGAATCCTGAGGAACATTACTACTCATGAAAGCTTGTTCAAGTTGCCTTCTTTGTGAGAGCAAAAGCCGTACATCCTCTGGAAATCAGTTTTAGTGAATAATTTTCCTCAGTGTTAAAATATGAAGATTGTTTCCAAGCTGGCCTAAACTTTCTGGTAAATTTGAGATATTAGAGTCAACAAATTTAGTGTTCTTGTTCTTATAAGTTAGAGTATCAGTGGTATTGTTTTGCGCTTTATTACCCCAATTACCTAGTTGCATTTTCTTTAGTGACATTGGCTTGTCTAGAAAAATTTGGCTTCATAATATTTTTTTTCACTTATAATGCTCAAAAACATGAATTTCATTCAGAACCTAACTTCAACTATGACATTTTATAATAGAAAAAGATCTTCTATTTGTTCTCTCTAATGAATCAAATTTGATTAAAATCACTCAGGAAATAATTGAACTAAAAATATTGTATGATGCTAACACAAGTACTAAATGTTTATCAGAGCAGATTGATAGAATGACAAACCAAGGCCAGAAACAATGTTTTCCGTAAACTAATACGATGTTCTACCGAAAACAAGCCATAGCATTTCCTTGAATGAATTCTGACTGCAAGTGCAGTGACTGTGGTTAGATTTGTGACTTTCTGAAAGGAGCTTCCTTCCTATCCTAATATCTTTCTGCGCTTGAAAATTAACTGTTCTAAAGGTTGATTATCTTTACTGCTACTCTTCCAGTTACAGCTGTTTTAAATACAGAGGTAATATGGTCTACTTATTTCTCTTTGGTGTTCTTTTCTGCATATATTCAAGTGTTATTTCAGCCACTATAGGCTCCTATTTGGCAATGTTACTGTTCACATTGTAGTCACCTCTAACACTCATGAGACTTTCTGTCATGCCAGGAAAAGTACTTGTGCAGATGTACAGTAATCTGGAATGGGAAACTGATCTGGCAGAAGAGCAGTCAATGAGAAAAAGACAAGTGTTGGGGAAGAGGTAGGAGAATGACAAAGTGGCAAGATAGGGAATGCTTTTCCACTGTAGCACAAATTTAAGTTCATAATCAATTGTTGGCTTAACCTCATCATTATACTACAATACACCGAAAGTTTACACTCAGGTGATTGTTTATTCTAATTCTTACCAGCCTTCATAAAATTCAATGCTTCTGAAGAGAAGGATCATTCCTCACAGAAGTGGGCTGTGTCATAGGCTGTAGCAGTATTTCAGGTGCTAGGGAATATTTACTTGTGAAAACATTGGTGACTCTGGACCATCAAATGAATACAGACAAATTTTGTAAACAACCTCCTGGATTCAGCAAAACACTTTTGCCTTAAATTTCAAAACCATTTTTTTTTCCCACAATGAGATGCCATTAATGTTAAATACAGGAAAATATTTTACTACTAAAGCAGTTTACTTTCTCATTTGTCCAGTAGGCAATGTTTCAATATTTACTACGTGGGTTTGTGCATTTAATTGCAGAAGTGTCACTGTTCTGCTGTCAAATGAGTTAGTTACAGCTATAACTGGTGAAAATCACAAAGAATTTGATGGGCAGTTGGTCTGCTTAATATTAGGGTGAGTCTGGAATTCTGTGCATGGATGTTTGTCCTTTTTGTGTTGGATTCAGCAGGCATTGAGACTAGCTATTCCTAATTCTCATGTTTGTGGTTGTTCTTCTGTGGTGCAGTACATTCTGAAACAGCACAGAAATAAGATTCTTCAGATTCAGTAAGGTGTGATCAAGTAATGTAAATTCTACAGCTTTACTCATTGACAGTTTGAACATTGCTTTCCAACCCCATCTTCAGCCAAGGAGCGGCTGTAACATGGTAGTATTGACTTCCAACTTTTTAGCCTCAGAGGAATACTGCAAAACACAGAAAATACTAAGGATTGAC
>Ga0181612_129492_pt1:10000-12127 | contig 12127 bp, 5 predicted proteins | sample HoacroProtozoa21_FD_119630 | JGI IMG/M metagenome (GOLD analysis project Ga0181612, IMG submission 119630) | Hoatzin crop microbial communities from Cojedes, Venezuel. Combined Assembly of Gp0051906, Gp0051904, Gp0051908
TGTGGCCTGATATTTACACCATTCTGAGCTTTGTTGTTCAAGAAGTAGAAATTCATATTGGTGCAAACGTGGTAAAATAGCAATCCAATTAGCACTATACTAATTTTAACACATACGCAATATGTAACAAAAATCTAGAAGTTGTTTGTAACTGTGAAAAACCTTCCTGGTACTCAGTACTTCCTAGTGTAAGCTTTTTGCAGGACAATTAACCTTAGCATATAGAGCAGCAGCTCTGAAAATAAATACGCTGGAAAACACAGAAGAAAGACATCATGGTTAATGCAAATTAATGTAATCATAGATTCAGAAAAAATAAACTACGCCAGTGCCATAGTTTATTTAGTTTTGTTACTTGACAGTCTTAACCTTTCTTTGTATTCTGGTGATTCATATTTATCATCTTCTTTGTTGTGAAATTATTTTACCAAAATATATTTCTATTAATCCATCTTTTTTCCATTTTTTATTGATTGCTGAAACAAAAAAGCCCCAAACAAGATCAAGAATGGACCTGTTTCACAGTCATGCTTGCTCAATGCTCTAGGATTTTTTTATTGTGAGTGAAGTCTTTTTCCTAAGATCTGTGTGCTACAGACAGATTTTTTTAACCGGAGCAAATTCAAGTGCAGCTTTCAGACCAGTCAAACCCAAGAGAGAGGCAGGAGGGCAGCCCTTCCTCAGCTTCTCTCTGCATTAGCCTTTCGTAGTCAGTCTCCATCGGCCTGTCAGAGACATCACGGTGATTGACTGCCCTGGCAGATGTGCCGCTATAACAGGTAACTTGATCATCCAGACCCATCTGTCTCTCAGTCCTCTTCAATTCACACTTTCAAAAATATTAGAGATTAGGGAGGGATCAGATTCTTTTGTTGTGATTTTTTTTAAAGTTGGATATCTGTATTTCACAAAAGGTTACCCTTGGTAAATGAATGGTGATGTACAGTACTTGAGCCTTCTCCTACTGAGAGGCGCTTCCCAGCATTGCTCAGTGTCAGTGTTTCAGATCTGGGTTAACAATATCCAGAGAATTTAAAAACTTGCTTGTAAGATGTCTAAAATTAAAGACAGTTTTTTAGAACCACTGTGGCAATAATAGAATGATGTTTCAAAGATAACAGTTCCAATGTGAGACAGATGGGCTGTATAACTGCGCTTAGTGAGAGGAGGGGATCTGATTCAGTGGGAGTATTTTCACGTCTTCTCTTCAGTGCCCACAGCCTGGCAAATGTTGTGACATCATTAAGCTGAACTGCTGATTTTAGATGGGTCTGGAACAAGAATGGGCAGGGGTAACTCAAGCTTCCTGCTGAAATGTAGTTAACTAATTTACTCGTGTCACTATTTCTGATAATTACTTTTCACCAAAATATTTTGCTGTGCTTGTGTGTAGAGGATTTCATTCTACAAGTCAACACCCTAAGTGTTGTAGCCTCGCAGGATCTATCAACAGCTTCTATTAAGAGAGAATATAATCTTGGTGAGAGCAGTGGCTAACACTTCTCTTTTCTATTTCTCAGTAAAGTCTACTGCATACTTACTATCAAGGGATGTACATTGGCACAGACGACATAGTTCACAATATAAGGGGAAGTAACATACTGAAGCAAGCAAAACAAGGTAAAATGAATGACAACTGACAAAAAAGCAAGTGAACTCAGAATATTTTTTTTCAAATGAGAGGAATAAAAATATGTTAAGTGTGTACATAAGCAATGACACATGCAGAATAAAAAGAGATAAATAATGGGGGGAGGGGTATAGGACTGAGGAGAATGTAAAAACAGAAAAGACTTCTCAGGTGCATGTCTGTAAGGCTTTTGGACCATACTAGAAGCTGAAGTGACATTGGGAGCCACAGCAAAATTAAAGCTTTGTGCCTTCCTGAAAATTATACTGAGCATCTCAGACCTACAACTTCAGCAGGTTCTAAACCACCCAGGCAGCGTCTGTCATTTCATTAATAAATTTCAATGAGTAAATGAGATCAGTAGGTTTTCATGAAGAGATCTGTAATTATGACCTTATTGCTATGATTGAAATGGGGAGAAAATCAGAAAATTGTTCTATTTTAGTATGTTATATGCATGGAGGATTTGTGGTGCACAGTCCTTTGTTCCAGAGCCA
>Ga0181612_181205_pt1 | contig 12127 bp, 3 predicted proteins | sample HoacroProtozoa21_FD_119630 | JGI IMG/M metagenome (GOLD analysis project Ga0181612, IMG submission 119630) | Hoatzin crop microbial communities from Cojedes, Venezuel. Combined Assembly of Gp0051906, Gp0051904, Gp0051908
GCCGGTCCGTGTGACCGTGTATCCCTGTGTCCGCCGGTCCGTGTGTCCGCCGGTCCGCCTGTCCCTATGTCCGTGTATCCGCCTGTCGGTGTGACTGCGTGTCCGTGTGTCCGTGTGCCTGTGTGTCCCTGTGTCTGCGTGTCCATGTGTCCATGTGTCCGTGTGTCCATGTGTCCGTGTGTCCCTGTGTCCGGGTGTCCCTGTGTCCAGGTGTCCTTGTGTCTGTGTGTCCGTGTGCCTACCTGTCCCTGTGCCTGTGTGACCGCGTGTCCCTGTGTCCGCCGGTCTGCCTGTCCCTGTGTTCGTGTATCCACCTGTCCGCGTGTCCCTGTGTCCGTGTGCCTGTGTGTCCCTGTGTCTGTGTGTCCGTGTGCCTACGTGTCTGTGCCTGTGTGTCCCTGTGTCCCTGTGTCTACATGTCCGTGAGTCCGTGTGTCCCTGTGTCCGTGTGTCCGTATGTCCCTGTGTCCGCGTGTCCATGTGTCCACGTGTCCGTGTGCCTGAGTGTCCGTGTGTCCCTATGTCTGCATGTCCGCATGTCTGTGTGTCTGCGTCTCCGTGTCCATGTGTCCCTGTGTCCGTGTGTCCTTGTGTCCCTGTGTCCACGTGTCCCTGTGTCCTTGTGTATGCATCTCCCTGTGACCGTGTGTCCCTGTGTCCATGTGTCTGTATGTCCCTGTGTCTGTGTGTCCCTGTGCCTGCGTGTCCACGTGTCTGTGTGTCTGCATGTCCACATGTGCGTGTGTCTGCGTGACCATGTGTCCCTGTGTCCGTGTCCACATGTCCGTGTGTCCGTGTGTCTCTGTGTCTGTGTGTCCCTGTGTCCGCATGTCCCTGTGCCCGTATGTCCCTGTGGCTGTGTGCCTGATCGTCCGTGTGCCTCTCTGTCCACCTGTCCCTGTGTCCGCGTATCTGTGTGTCCATATGCGCGTGTCTGTGTGCCTGAGTGTCCATGTGTCCCTGTGTCCATGTGTCTGTGTGCCCACGTGTCCCCGTGTCTGTATGCCTGTGTGTCCGCATGTCCTTGTGTCTGTGTGTCCCTGTGTCCGCGTGTCCGTGTGTCCCTGTGTCCGCGTGTCCCTGTGCCCGTATGTCCCTGTGTCTGCGTGCCTGAGTGTCTGCGTGTCCGTGTTTGTGTGTCCCTGTGACTGCGTGTCTGTGTGTCTGCATGTCTGTCTGTCCCTGTGCCTGAGTGTTTGTGTGTCCCTGTGTCCGTGTTTGCGTGTTCCTGTGTGTCCCTGTGTCCGCGTGTCCATGTGTCCATGTGCTTGAGTGTCCGCATGTCCCTGTGTCCGTGTGTCCCTGTGTCCGCGTGTCTGTGTGTGTGTCCGCATACACACAGGGATGGTGCGGGGACACAGCAAGGCAGGTATCAGGCAGGCCCTGCACTTCTTTTTATTTTAATTAGCTGGGGAAAAACCAAGAGGTATTTCAAATGCAAATTTTTCTCAGGGCCACTGGACCCTTGGTACCTTGATGTGCAAAGCTCCAGTGACTCCAGAGGAGTGCCAAGGACTGCTGATTTGGTGAAGAGATTTAAAGAGGGTCACAGATCTGTGATAAACATTTTCCCCAAAATATTACTGTGTGAACAGACTGAAGAATTCATCTTCTCTGGGCATGAAGTCCAGGTCTCCGGCTGCTCTTTAAGCACCGCAAGCCCAGGAACCAGGCTCTCCCGCAGAGGAACGTGGTAGATGGTTCCTCTTCATCGTCCTGTTTCTGCCACAGGGCTTGCCCAAAGTCTTTCTAGTATTGATATCACTCACCCAAACACACACGCGAAGTGAATGGCTGTTTGAAGCCCGTCCAAAGCCCAGGAATCCAGAAGCAGAACTGTTAAAGCAGGAGTTCCTGAACACTTCTTTAGCAAGTTACTTCTGCGGGCAGCTCAGCTCTATCCTAATAGAAAACACAAACGGGAAAATGAATGTAGTTTCTTGGGGGAGAGGGTATTGGAACCCACACCTCCCGGGTTCACAGTGAGCATTTTCCAATGGGATGCTATCTTTCTCTGGCTTCCTCCTCTTGAAAGTGTTGTGTTTTGTGCCTGTTGTCACTTACTGGAGCAGTGACGCTTGCAGAAGAGCATTGTTTAAATGGCTTAACTTCATGGAGGTCACACATACGCACAGCTGGGATGAGAACTCAAACAACACTAGTAACACCATCAGCAACAACAAGGTCATTTAAAACCAGACATTAACAATAACCTTCCACAAACTGTGCTGGCTAGCACCTTCTCCGTAGCACCTAGTGAGATGCTGATTTGAATCAGAGGGAGAGTAGTTCCTTTTGTCATATGTGCTGGAGTAGACGTCACTCATCATGGTCAGGAAAGATATCACAGTGTTTTATCCTTTTCCTTTCACCCACTGGTAGTGACACAGCTGACGCACACCCTGAGGCTCTGCATTGCATGGTGCCAGGAGTCCCGAGCCACCAGAGACAGAGGCGCTTCTGCAATTAGGCACAATGTTCTCTGACTAACTCCTCTGTGGAGCAGGGCTTCCTGGCTCAGATGACGCTCCACGTTTTCTTCACTTCTCTCTTTTCAGTACCTGAACAGGTACCTCCCAAGTCATTGTAGTGTACCGTGTGATGTGCCAGCTCTCTAAGGGCCTACTCGGTAGGTTCAGCAGTACACTCCACTGCCATCTGTAAGTATGGCCTTAGAAATACATATTTGGTTTGTTTCCTTTGCTCTTTAAACTGAGTTCCATGTTCATTGTCACTGCATTTTTCAGTTCCTCTCCTTCACAGCTGGAATTTCTTTTGAAGTTTTTTTGGTGTCTCTAGGCTCACAGCATGAGGAAAATAAAGAATTCCCAATCTGTAGACTGGCAAATTTGTAGCCTTTCTGCAACAAAGGCCAGAATCATGTATTTCTACAGAAAGAGTAAAGCAGTTTCTTCCCTAGGCATGAGATAATCTTCCTCCTCCAAGAAGTCTCCTTCTAATCACAGAGAATTACAGCTGAATGAGATCTCCTGCACGGTTTTTGTTGTCTCTCCTACTGTTTGTCTGAGCATTTGCTACTAGAACTTAGGATATTGCCGGAATGTCTAGAAATGCCCTATGCTTCTTTGAACCTTGTGAAGTCCTCAGGGTCATCCTTGACTTTGAGAACTGCAGTGAAATTGTGTGTTTTACAGTTCAATTAAGTTTGTCAAAAATGTATTTTCTTTTTACGGGTTTTGAAGTTAATATCTTTCACCTCAACTGATGGCATCCACCACATTTTTTTTTTGCCTGACGTGGCAAGAACAACGGTTTCCCATCTTGAACAGCAAAGTCCCATGTTGGAATTATTCACTAGATCTTTACTTTTTCCATATTCTTTCCTAAGCACCTGCTCTCTGGGCGGAAAGACTCCATATTTTTTTCTTCACCCTCTGTTCAGCCAATGATGTCTTTTTTTTTTTGCTATGCTTCATGACAATTCTTTTTCACTTTCTGATCCCACTCTACCGTACCTTTCTTGAGACGATGTCGTTTTATAGCAGGTACTGTTCCAGATGAAACCACACCACTGAGACTGATGGCCTGTAAAATGTTTTAATATGATTGCCTAATATTATTTCATAAATCAGTGTAAACCTCATTGCTTAAGACCCTGCTGCCTATTTACTTAGCTGAACACCTTTGCTAATGTCTTTAATTATACCTGTGTCACTCACATGTTTAACTGAAAAATTTCAGCGAATTACATCAGCATGCTTTTGTTTTCTCTTCTCCAGCATGTGCTGCTTTGTATTTATCGACACTGATTTTCATTCACCGTGCTGTTGTTCAGCCACCAGACTTGTTGATGTATTCACCTTCCTTCATTTTTTCTATTGTTCCCAGCCCAGCACAAAACACCTTCTCAATTCAACGCATTCTTCTGAACTGCTGCCAGAGTCCATTTGTCAGAACTAATTTGTAAACACTTCTATTTCTGGTGGTTGAGTGCTAAATTATAACTTTCACTTTCCTTAGTCTAGTATACAATTCCTTTCTTATCTGCCTATTCTTTGAGAGGAAAAAAAGCCCACCAAATGGAGTTGCTGTGACTTTCCCTCCTTCTAGCAGCTGCAGTGAAGTCGTACAGACTTTCACCAGCTGTACATCTACAGCTTTTCAAACTTCAGTTTGAGACTCAAGACAAGATTAGTAACAGTTACTGTCACATACTCCATAACTCACTTCTTTACTCTCAAATAATCTTTTTTTCCCTGTGCAGTTTTGAATTGTAGTCACTAACATCTTTCCATAGAGGTTAAAAATCCTGCCATGTTTTTTTCCTCCCTCCTCTTCATTATTATCAGAGAAGAAAAAATATTCCTATGCACCTTGGAGAATTTACTTGTGTTCTTTGTGGAAAACTGCATATTATTCCTATCTAGAAAGGGTGATATATGCACAGGAAACATGACAATAAGAAGCCATTCTTTGCTTCTTTGTATTATTTGAGGTAATTTCCTGCCAATGGGATATGTTTAGTAATGATAATATTAATAAAAACAACAACAAAATTTTCTGATCGAGTTTGATTCAGCAGACATAGAATATATGGACCCTCGGGCAGTATTTGCATATTGTACATCTCAAAATTACCTGTTTTCACATTCCTGTGCAGTAGCCCATTGGCTGAATTGCTTTGCATGGAAAGGACCAGACTCTCTTGAGGAGACATGACAACAGTTTTGTAGCTCAAGCTGCTATTAAATCAAGTATAAGCAGCCTTTCTAATAAGCATTTAAATTAGAAAAAGAAAGGTCTCAAATGAAGTTCAACATCGCTGCAATACCTGTTAAGAGCAATGAACCCCGTGTGGTCAAGCTCAGCCAGAAAACTCAATGAGCTCTGGAGCACTTTAAAAATGTGTCTTGCAGGCACACTTCTAATATTGTTTGGTGATCCAGCAAGACTAGAAATTGCAACGTGTGGTAATCTTACACAGAAGCAGATATCTGGATTCATCGGCATCCGATTCCTGTGTGAACCTTTAGAATGAGAAATAGCTAAAATCTTCTTATTTTCTTATGTTCTTTCACCTTACAAGTTATCAGTGTGGACTTCTGGTGGGTCAAAACAGTGTCTTTTCACCACACCAGCTTATCTACCACCAATACCAAATTATTGTGATTTGTACTATTCCTCGCTGTACCACACGCATTTCAACAACTGAATAGCCTTTGCTAAGAGCAATTCCTTCTTGCATCACTTGTAGAGCCAACAGATGATGCAGTGGAACTTTGTATTAGCCCTCTAGAAAGAAGAAAGTACGTTTTTTGCTCCAGAGTAGATCGATAGATCCTGTTTGACGTTAGCGACAAACATGTTGAAGTAGACCTAATTGCATTTAGTTGTGAGCCACTTGGAATATTCATGTCAAAGTTGTTTAGAACCTTTAGAAAAAGTCACTCCCTGGTGCAAGCTTCATAAAATATTGAGACTGCTAATATTTGGCTCCTGATTTGTCTCTTCAGGGAACAACCATCCCTGACTACTTGAACTGCCAAGCCCAGTGCATTACCTTTTGAAATATTATAGCTACCATTAAAACTGAATTGGTGCACAACAACTGACTCAAGTCAAAATGTTATTTTTGTAAACCGTGAAGGAGAAGATTCTTCATTCCTATTTCCATATGAAGCACAAACCTAGGGTCTGTTTTTATTGATACCTTTTGTAGCACCTTGGGATGTTCTATGATGATTCACAATGGTGTAATCAGAATATCAGTTCTTGAAAACATCTGAGTGCTCAATGTTCAGCACAAAAGGGTTGGTTTAAAGGGTAACAGATCTTCAGCTGGTTTCCAGAATAGGGATGGAATGTTCTTAACTGGACCTCAGGGATTAAAGAACAAGCTCAGGAGTCAGGATGATTGCTTTAATGAATCACCACCTGTTTCCAAAAGGGTTCCTTCAAGTGTAGCTACACAGCACTTGTGCTCGAAACAAAAGGCTGCCCTGGCTGAACTGCTGAATGTTCAACTTGTATGCAGCTGTTGTGCAGAGGAGTTATCACTGAGAATCAGGGCTTTGGTATTTCAAGTTAGTAGTTTAAAAACTGAGGCCCTTAACAAAAATTTAGGCTATATTCTATCTTGGCTTCCTTTTCTAATCTGCAAAATCACGAAAGTGATTACCTCCCTCAAAGGAGTGTGACAAGACTTTACTAATTAAAGTCTTTGAAGTAACATGTGGAAAGATGCATGTGGGAAAGATGCTACAGCACAAATTCTTAAGAGAGCAGCAATCAGGCATGCATCTATTTCATTTAATGGGTGGGTTGTTTGTTCCTCCTACTTCTCTCTCTGCTTCAATAAAGTTAAACTTTATGTGTCTAAATACTCATGAAATAGGGTTAGATTGAAGCATATGATTAATATTACATCTCTACACTGGTGTTTAATTGAATCAGGGCCCATCCACCGTACCACCAACTGGAAACATGGATAATGTAGTTTGGATTGAAAAATGCATCAGAAAATTTCCATACTTTCTTATCTGAAAACTATGGTGGGATTTTTGTTTTGTTTTCCTCACTTTTCTTTTTCTTTTTCATCTTTTTTTTCTTTTTTTTCCCCCTCAGAGTCTTCTCTGTATTAATATATTGGTAAACATCAGCAAGTTTTACAGGCTTCGTGTTATCCTCTAATGGTCCTTTGTGACAGAGATTTCAACTTCTGGTCTACACTAAGCACGATTTTATGAAAAGAAAACAGCAATACCTGGAAAAGTGTTCCTTATATCAGTCCCAGTTTTTTGTATAAGCTGTTATATGAACTTTACCTAAACAAAACATGTTTGAGAACAAAGACCAGGATCTCTTCACTTCCTGGCAATAATAATAAACAGGGAAATATATACGGAACAGAAACTCTCTTTTCGTCATCCCAAGCCATCCTCTGGGCCTTTGAAGGATAAGCAGATAGATCTAGCCCTGCAAAGTGGACTAGTTTGTACAACACTAACTTGTAGACCTCACAGCTCTGAGCCATGTACTTGGGTCTTCCTGCAGAGGTTTAAGACCTAAGATTCATAGAAGATAGTTCAGCTAGCAGGCAGCTGTGTGAACTGGCTGATAAGAATCCAGCTGAAGAATGACCCTTTGTGCTCAATCTTTCTGGCTATTTATAGGGCCCTAGATTAAGTTTCAGCCTCTGTGTGTGTCTATGGGCAAGGAGATTTGGGGCTTTTTGCTGATCAGTCTCTGTGCACATTGTTGGTATCTAGCTGTATTGGTTTTGGCTGGGATAGAGTTAATTTTCTGCATAGTAGCTTGTATGGTGCTGTTTTGGATTTGTGATGACAACAATGTTGATAACACACCACTGTTTTAGTTACTGTTGAGCAGTGCTTACACAGCATCAGGGCCTTCTCTACTCTTCACTCTGCCCCACCAGCGAGTAGGCTGGGGGTGGGCAATGAGATGTGAGGGCAACAGACGGGACAGTTGACCCCAACTGACCAAAGGGATATTCCATACCATGTGATGTTGTGCTCAGTAATAAATGCAAGGGTAGAGAAGTTTGCCAGGACTGCCATTGCTTGGGGATGGGCTGGGCATCAGTTGGCTGCTGGTGAGCAATTGGGGTTTTTTTTTTGCATCACTTGTTTTTCTTGGTTAGGTAGGGTTTTATTGTTTTGTTGGTTTGAGTTTTTTTGCCTATTAAACTGTCTTTGTCTCAACCCACCAGTTTTCTCACTTTTATCCATCCAATTCTCTCTCCCATTCCACTGGTGGGGGGAGTGATCGAGTGGCAGTGTGGTGCTTAGCTGCCTACTGGGATTAAACCACAACACTAGCCAGCTGTAGTACCTACACTGTGATGAGGAACTTCTAAACTCTTGATGTCTGCTGACGTACTTTAGGCCTCTGGACTCAGGTCACGCAGACTTTTGGTAGGTTACCTGATTTTTTTCAGTAGAAGTGACCATGAGCAGGAGAGTGGCTGGATTCACTAATCTCTGTTTGTTTACTGTTGTTTTTAATAGAACTTCCTCTCTAATATTTTAAGATCTGGCAAAACTAAGGTTATTATTAGACTGTGCTGTTTGTCCAGGATTTTTGATTGGAAAAATAATCTGGACCACAGATTATCTTTTTCTTGAACAAAATTTTTGAAGGTAAATAACACTGAAGACATTTGAAGACACACTGATGTTACCTGGCAGCTCATTGAGTAATGGCTACTTAGGGAATCACAGTTAGATGAATTCACAAAGGACTAGGTTGTGTATGCGAGCCTACTGTGGAATTAAAGCTGGCTGGAGAATGCCAATTTCATTTGGTAACACCCATCAGTGTTTCACAATTTATTTTTGTTCTGCACTGTAAAGACAAGAACACTGAAAAGAAGTTTTTTATTCTGAAAGCACTGTGTCAAAACCTCACTTTGTGAATCTAAGCAGTCAGCCTTTCAGGAGGAGGACAAAGGAAGGGTCTTTCTCCCTAACTAATGGTGACCAGTAAGATTTATGTCCCCAAAACAATCTGCCTTGAAAGCACACACAAATAAATATGTGCTTCAATGAAACAGAAAAAATATATTCTGCACACCATAGTTCCACTGGATCTAAATGTTAGACTCTAGCCATTAAAAGTAAGGAGGCTAAAAACAACTGGTCAAGAACAGAAGAGACATAATAATTCTTATCCTTATCTATCCTCAGACAGATACATAAAAAAATTAGACGTGTTAGTACTCCAGACTAAGACAGGCAAGAAAGTACAACTCAGAGGTGGCACTCTGGTTCTGCACCAGGTGAAAAGACAGATCAAAAAACAGATCCCAGATGTGATTTGTGTAATGAGCGTATGATTCGTCTAACCACAACCACTCTATGGAAGATGAATATTTGTCCTCACTAAATCATACAAATACTGCCTATTGCATGGTCCCTTGCATGGTGTAATCAGAGTCATTACCACAAAATGAAAAAATGTTATCTTTGTTCATGATGCCTAGGATATAAGTAATTAATACCCAACATGGAAAAAAAAAAGAAAACAAAAGAAAAGAAAAAGATCAAGAACAGTGGGTATTTTGATAGATTTTTTTTTTTCCAGGAGAAAGAAAATACCCATTAGCTTAAGATAAATGTGGAGTATGTTTGCCCTCTTTATTTTTCCAGTGATCAGCTAACTGGCAGCTTTTGAGCTACCTTGGTTCTGAGGTCACATAGTTGGTTCAGCTCATCTTATACTGTGTGATGAACATGGATGTGAGATGTTTTGTATCTGCCCTATTTTTTGTGGCCTGAACACTTACTCTTTTCTTGTCTGTTACGAGATTTATTCCACTTCTTCACTCCATGCAGTGAATTCGGAAAACCTCTTTGACGAGTAGTATTTTTATGTGTGCATCCTTTCTTTGAGCACCCATCATCCAGAATCCGAGGCCCTCTCTGATTAACCAGGTTAGTCAAGGGAAGTCGCTGACAGCACCGTTAGTCTAGAGTTCCTCATGTCTCTTTGGATCTACAAAGGACCAAGATACTTTTGCTTTGGGGATAAAGGTTCTCAGCAGTAAGCAGGTCCAGGCACAGTTTCAAAGAACTGTGTTAATATGAACTAATCTATTTTGCCTGAGCTTGGTAACAGGCAGCTAGTATTGGCATCTCCATTGTACAGGGCAGGGAAACCAGGTAAGTGATATTTGCTCCTTACTTTAAGCCTTTAGGCCACATAACATCTCAAAATAGCAAAACACAGAATTACATTTGCTCTCAGGACCTTGGTCAACAAGAAAATTGTTGCCTGTGCTAACAACCGTATTTTTCCCCTGCCCTTGCTAGTGCAGCTGTGCTGCTTTTTATTAAAGTTCACCATTGCTAGGCAGGCCATGCAACCTTTAGGCAGCTGCAAGGAACTTCAACATCAAAACATCCAACTATTGGTTTACTGAGCAAGGATAGGGTTCCTGCAGACATCGCTCACAGAAAGTGGTAGTTCTGGGATTAACGGCAGAGCACAGGGCAGCAACCACTTGCGGTGATGCAGCACGCTGCGCTTCCACGTAAGTATTTGAGGGGGCAGAGGCGGAAGGTGCCACTGCTTTCCAGCAGAGACCACCCATTTGTGAACATGTTCAAACCTACCCAGTCTGTTCTTCCTGTTGTATAATTACTGTTTACCTCCCGGAGCTGCATCCTCTTTAACAGGCAGTATCATTACAATGGCTCCCTCTCATCTACGGTGAAAGACAAGGGAGAAACAATCACCCGTTGTTTTCACCAGGATCAGCCCAGATCTGAGACAGAAGCAGCAGAGCTGTTGTCATGTTCTCTGCCAGATCTATTTATACACTGGCACGTAGAACAGCTTCCCTGTGTTATTTTTCTGCTTAAGTATTATGGTTTGCTTTTTACGTTATTAATAACAATAACAACAGCAATAATAATAATAATAATAATAATAATGCCGTCCATGTCAACATCTGTAATTTCAGTAAAAACCCCCACCCTTATGGATAAGGAAAAGAATGTCCCCCATGCTGAAGCTCCTAGGAATTTATGTGTTTGTTCTTACATCTTAGGGAACAGGGAAATCTGGTAATTACATGGGTAAACAGTACTGATTTATACACACTGCTATTTTTAAAAAAGAGTGAAACCCCACCTAAAATCATGTTTGCTTCATCACAGCACATTCTAACCTTATTAGAAACTAATTGTTTTAAAAAGGACACAGAATAAGCTATGTCTATTTTTTCATGACATAAACCACAGCCCATTTGATGGGATCACTGAGGTGTCCATTTGTAATGTGAGAAATTGCTGGATCTTATTCCCTCCAGTTGCATCCTTTTTCCCCCAGTCCCCTTGTTACTTGCCCTTCTTCCACCTACTGCCAAGTGCTTAATGGCTAGACTGAAAGATCCTAGAGCAGAAGTTTTCAAACTTCTGTGGTTTATACAACCTAAAACAATTCCTACTGGAGCTGCAAATATAAGACTGGTGAGAACAGATTTGTTTTGCTTAGCTCTGCTTCCTGCCTTCCCTAGAAACAGCTGAAGTATCTCCAGGGGGCTGTGGACGAGCAACTGGAAAACAGAGGCATAGAGGAGGAGTTTTCTGTACTTTGGGCTAGAGTTAAGCATAATTTTGGGCGTTATCTGAGCAGTAGAGCTTTTGGGTTTGAGAAGGCTTCTCTGGCAGCATCTGTGTAAGGCTGCGGTAGTAAGACAGATCTTGTGGAAAAGAGCTGATGCAGCCTGACGTGTAACCAAAAGAGAGAGAAACAGTGTTTTTATACTAAGGAGAATAACAGGGCTTTTTTAAGCTGACAGGGGCAGATCTCAACTTAAACAGTATATAATAATATAATATACAAAATTCTTCTTTATTGGAGGAGTGAGGGGTGCCTTGAGGGACTTGGCCCTTTAAGAAAATGTACACTGTCTGTTATGACTCTTCCTTCAGAAAAATGTAGTGGAAGTTGCACATTGGTGTGTATGGTGTTTTAATTGGTTGCAAGACCAGCACGTGTAGATTAATGTAACACATCATAATTTTTTATTTAATTATTTCAGATTTACCTTTCTTAATAGGATATAAGTGACAATAGCAGCTGAGAAATATTTCAGTGATTAATATCACCCTCAGAAGATGGCTCTTTGCCGTGGTGAGATAGAGTTACGAAAAAGACAGTGTTTATTGTTCCTATTTCAGCATATGTCTGAATATAAAAAAGCATCACTTGCATTTGTTTTTCAGAAAGATTTCACACTTCAAGACTAAATATGACTACAACTCAATAGAAATTAAAAATGAGACTTACAAACTCAAATATTGTTTATATTTAAAATCAAATTTACATAAATAATTCCAGGCTTATTTAATAATAGCTTTAAAGGGGCAAAGGTATGCATGGAGGGATCCTTGGATAATATCATTGTGGGATCTCTATATATATCTGTGCGAGCAGTGAGCCCTTGTTGCCAGGAAGGCCAATGGGATCCTGGGGTGTATCAAGAGGAGTGTGGCCAGCAGGTCAAGGGAGGTTCTCCTCCCTCTCTGCTCTGCCCTAGTGAGGCCCCATCTGGAGTACTGTGTCCAGTTCTGGGCTCCCCACTTCAAGAAAGATGAGGAGCTACTGCAGAGAGTCCAGCGGAGGGCTACGAGGATGA
>Ga0181612_103581_pt1 | contig 12126 bp, 4 predicted proteins | sample HoacroProtozoa21_FD_119630 | JGI IMG/M metagenome (GOLD analysis project Ga0181612, IMG submission 119630) | Hoatzin crop microbial communities from Cojedes, Venezuel. Combined Assembly of Gp0051906, Gp0051904, Gp0051908
AAAGAGCTTTATTTACCATCCTGAGAAACCTTTATCATATGGAAATGATCAGAATTTAAATTTTTATCATCTGTCACAATTTGCTGCTGCTTTAATTAAAACAACACCAAGGACGCGTACAGTGAGTCTGGCTAGATGTGTTTCATGCTCTTAATGACTGTCAGATGGGAGGGCAAGGGGTACAGAGAGGGCAGGACTGTGGAAGATCCGGAGGGAGATGGTGCCAGATGGCCAGGCTTATTTTATTCATTTAGATCTCCATTATGGCTTCTCTTTTCTTCGCTTCTCCAAAGGATGAGTTAGTTTGATAGGAATCGTTTCACAGCCACAGTATGATGTGTTTAACTCTTGGGAGCCCGTAGCACTGAAGCGAAGTGCACGTGTCGGTCGTGTGTCCCATCGGCCAGCCGCCTCTGCGAGGCCCTGGCTCCAGCCCAGGTGCTCAGCCCAGCAGCCATCCTAATTTTAAGGTAATTTCTTGAATCCCTCTTAGCAGGTGCTTCCAACCATGCCGTCCTGACTCATAGCATCCCAGTGCAGCCAGCCGCCATCCTGAACTGGTTCCATCTTCTGATCAAGGCAGCGTTCTGAGCTGTTTCCCTCCTGTTACCACTTCACCTGCTTGGGCAACGTGCCGCAAGCGCTGTCCACGCCGCTGGGCTTCACCACGCGCTTTGGGCTGACCTCTTACATCTGCAAAACCTTCTTGTTAGCAGAAAGTAGCCTCGCTCTTCTTCTTCCAGATCTTGGATGCCTGGACACCCAGAAAGCATAGCAAGGTACTGAAGAAACTGAATTTGGAAGAGATTTTTCCTGTTCGGTGTTGTCTTCATGGAGCGTGTGCTCAGTTACTGAGGTATCTGCCGCCTCCCCGTGGCTGCTGTGAAATGCTGCACACCACTGCAGAAGTTGATTTTAGATACTATTTAGATTCAGGGGTTTAGAGACAAAAAAAAGGAATATCGTCTTCTGAAAATCTGTTTGGCACAGTCTGAATCAAGCAGCTGTTGAGGCGTTTGCATTAAGAGCAGAGTTTTTTAGTTTCTTCCCTCTCTGTCCACTGTGATAACGAAGAAGCTTTGATTTTTCAGGTCTTCTGCATTATCACTGGTTATCAGATTAGTATTAGCAACAAAACAAGCTTGTCTTCTATGATTCAACGGAAAAAAAAACCACCCCAAACTTATGAAGAATTTCTAGCTCCTGAATCCTGTATAAAAAGCTGGTTCATTAATTCACCTTGAGTTCATTCTGAAATCTGTGTCACATTTAAGTCGTCCTTGTTTTCTAGACTAATTTTGTGGCTAGGCTAATTTTGACCACAACCATACAGCTGGAACAAGATGCATTTCTACATACCATGGGTTTAGTGACACGTGCAACAAAAAAACCTGAATTCACCTCAAAAATCTATAGTACATGCCATGACAATGAAAAAAAAAAAAACAGCTGAAAATATTGTGCCACGCACAGGATGAAAGCTTCTACTGTAGCACAGGGAAAAAAGCATAACATTTTCAAGATTCTGAATTAAATAGTTGGACTTTTGAGCATCTGTATCCATAACTTTTAAAGTCTCTTATATTGAGATTCATAGTTTTTTCCAAACTGTGTGAATTTGGAACTGTATACAGGTCCATCCCCGAGAACCTCAGAGGTGTAGAAAAGCTGCATTTTGTCAGCCCAGGGCTGACGGTAAAATAACTTTTGATAGCAAAGTCATTTATGCTATCGCCTCCCCTGGGTCTGCAACGTTCAGTTCTGTGCTAGTGACAAAGCTTGCGCTTTGAGGAGAAAGATGAAGACAAGAAGCGGGGGTGCCTGGGAGCCATCAGCAAAGTTTCTGGAGAGTCTGTGGAGTGATGATGATATAAGAGATCTTGTGTAGTCATTGAGCATTGGCAAGTGCGACGCAGGAGAAACACGGTGTTGAACTGGCGACTGCTCCGTTGAGCGCTCGCCCAACACACGTTGCCTGTGGAAGGGGCACGGCTGAGCGCACATCAAGTTTGCACACCCCTCCGCATTGCTCTTTTCATCCCCTCCTCGCTCACCATTTAGAGAGTGAGGGGCCTTCATGCTCTGGAGAGCATCACGAGGAGGTTTGTTTGCCACGCTTACCGCTGCGAAGGACTGAAGTAAAAACCAAAGTCGTGCATCCGTGGGAAGCTCCCGTTCTGTACGACAGAGTGGGAATGGCACTCTGGCTGCTAACGCGGCAGGGTGGCATAGAGATCACTAGGTTGGTGCAGCACATCATTCTGCTTCAGATTATTCTGAAGTCTTACATGCATTGCAGTATATTGAATATTAGGTAAAATATCTAATACAGTATTAGATGAGATTACATAAAATCACAATACTAATTAGAATTTTTCAGGCTGTCAACGTAAAGTCTTTGGGTATGATGAATATGCATTTCTGAAAAAGGTGCACAAAGTTTAGAGGCATGGATTTGACAAGGATCTCAAATTTCATGTGCTTTTTGCAAATATTATCTAGACTGTCATTTCAGATCTTCTGAAAGCTCCCAACTTTACTTGTTAGGCTGACAGTAATCAAATATTCCCAGTCCTTCCTTAGTCCTTCCCTAGCACTCAAAAATCACCTGGGTATTTTCCAGTCATTTTGTTAGAATAATTTTACAAATGCTTTTTATCCTACCTTTACCCAGTGCCTGAGTTCCGTGTTCTCACTGCTTCTAATGTAGTCTCTTTCCCTCAGTGCATTTTGTCTTAATATTCAATATTGTACCAGGACTAGAATGAGTGAGCTTATGACTGGGAGTGAATGAAGCAGAGTTTGGAAATTATATGACAAAAAATTGAATAAAAATATATTAAATGATCTATGTAGGGATGTGAGTCCATTATACCAGTAATCTAATTCCCAGTATCTTCTTAAGCAGCTTTCAAAACCATTTTTTGAGTTCTTTGGGTTTTGGATTGCTGCTAAAATAATGAGAATGGATGGAGCTGATGATGAATCAGCATCACAATGTTTACTGTCAACGGGGAATTTTGGCAGAGCGGTTTAATCGGTAACAGGGTCCTAATGGCACTGGCCCACTTAAACCTGCAGATGAAAAAAAAAAATCTTGCTATTTTCTTTATTTGAACTGATGTTGCAACAGCTTAAATTAAAGCTTCTATTAAGAGCAATAGGTTAATCTATTTCAAAGCTCTGTGGTTAGATGGCAGGTAAGCATGCTAAGAGCTGGCTTGGGTGTTTCCGCATAGCCCGCGGGCTGATGTACCTCAGCGGGGAGCAGGCACAGGCACTGTCTTTAGGCACCTTTGTGCAATGGCGGGGTTTCAGTGCGCAGGAGTGTTCCCTCCCACCCCAGACAAACACAAAACAGTGAGCAGAAAGAGGTAGTTGCCTCCAGACGATATTTTAGAGAATGTGTGTTAAACAATAATCAGTTACTCTTATCTGCCCTACATAGACACGCAGCGTTCTGTTGAGGGAGCCTAGGGAGCCCATGTTATATATCCACATTAAGCAATGTGGGTATTTCTGTCGCTGTGAAATGAAAGTCTATGGAAAACTTGTTTTCTAAGAAAGACCTAAACCTGACTTCTCATATGAGTATCAAAACACCTACAGATGTAGCTTGGACAATACTTTACCGTAGAAGAAGGAAACCAAAGCAAGCACAGAATCAGAAACAATATTAAGCAGTTATTTCTCACACCATAAATCAACAAAGGTCTGGTAAGTGGGATTCTACTCTCAGGGCTTTATATCCTGCAAGTGGGGACGTCACTACGGATTGCCTTAGACACCAGATTACTCGGCAGTCTGCAGTCAGCCCGGCAGGTATATAACCTCCTGATTCTGAGGAGTTCGGGTCAATTCAACATTTGGTGCTTGGAACTGTCATTAACTGTGTTTGCAAAAGCAATTACAGACAGCAACACAAGCAAAAGAAGCACCAGCTGTTGTGAAAATTGTAACTCCAGGAAGCTTTTTCTCAGGTTATATACTTCAGTGGCACAAATAACTAGTACTGTTTGTCATTTAATGTATGGGGCATGACCAGAAGATGTACTAATGTCTGACATCTTTTCTTTCAGGATGATTTTCTGTATAGTGTCTCCGTTTTAAGTGGAATCCTTTGCACTGTCTTGGCAGTAATCAAATTTATGCTGGGAAAGGTCCTCACAAGCAGAGCGCTGATAACCGATGGTGAGTGTGAAGTTGATCCTGCTGCATTCATAGACTCTTCCAGGGAATGTCGTAGACACAGAGGGTACGAGTGACCCCTGCACGAGGGCAACCGTGAAAGAGCATTGAAATAAGAAGGCCACTGGGAAATGGTGAAAAAAAACAAACCCCCAAACCCTAGAACAGTCTGTGGTACCACTAGCCTCCTACACAGATACCTCAGCTGAAATGATGGAAGTCAAACAGTTAATGTGCAGATAGTGACACAAAAATAGAGAGTTAGAGGTAGAGCATGTAATAAATTAGGTGTGTATTAGTCAGAGGTTAGACTACAGAGGGGGGACGTGACACCAATTTATGTAGCTTTGGTTAAGTCACATCTGTCCTCACTGCCTACGCCTGGTGAACTATTCTGTCCCTACAGTCAAACTGAAGCAAGTCTGTTGCAGAGAGTGCCTGCCTGCCTGGCTTGAGCAGGAACCGCGGCCATCCTTTGTGCATACCCCCTGTAGATGTAATTTGCCACCGTAGCGCTTTTCCTGCCACTCGGTAGAGCCGGCGGAGCACAAAACAAAGCCTTTGCCCACCTACTGCCCTACGTTCCTCCGGCCCCGCCGGAGTGCGGCACGAGGGGCATCTCCTCCGCTCTGTCCTTGGAAGACCTCACTGCCCCTAGTCTGTCGGCTCAGGTGTGTAGCGCCTGACTGTTGCTGTTTTCAAGGTATGTTTAAAGGCATGTTTTAAAAGTAGGTCCAGGTACGCCTCTTACTGACAAGGCTCAAGCTGGTGAATCTTCAGAAAGCCACGGGGGTCTGCTCTGCGAACAAGTGAGGCCTCAGTGATGGCGGAGATCTCACAGCGCCCTACAGATCTCTCCCAGTTTTTATCTGCCAGCACAGGACAATTTGAAATACTAAGTAAACATACACGGTAGGGTGTTAATGATTCATGGATTGTGGTACATAAATTATTTTACTCCGTTAAAGATTTCACTTTAAGGAAATTCAATTTTCCAGCTTACTCTAGGGATACATACAATTGTTTTAAGTAATTTAAACATACTCAAAATTTTTTTGGTGATGCATGATGACACATATTATGAGTATTTATATTTTATATCATCCCACTTATATAAATACTTCATGTGTATTTATATTTTAAATAGAAAATAAACAAAAAAGGAATCAAAACAGCAGTGTGGGAGTTACAGCTAAGCTACTGCCTCCCTGCATTTGCGATTCTCTCCCAACAGACCGTGCTGTTCGGTGATCTTAATCTTCACTGTGGACTCTGCCACCCTAGCCATTTTGAAACAAAAAGGTCTCCAACCTGCAAAAAGGATTCTGGAAAGGATCCTGGGAGCTGCAGGCCAGTGAGTCTGACTGCCTTCGCTGTCAGAGTGTAAGTGGGACACGTCGACCGCTGCAGCACTCTGTCTAGGCAGGCGAATGATTAACCCCCCCTTCAAAAAAATCTAGCTTGTGTTTGAAACAGAGTGGTTTTGTCAGACAAAATATTCATTGAAAAATTCCTGAATAACTAGCTCTGAATTGGTCTCCTGTATGACACAGAAATCTCTTCCCCCGTAATTACATCCTTGTGCTAATTATATTGCTTCTGAGCTGGAGATTGCTCATCCTTTGATTAAAAAAAATTAGAGAATTAAGTATACTATCACCTCGGTCTGGTTTTTATCTCTCTCTTCCTGCCTTCAGAACTACTTTAGGAAATGTAGGAGGCTGATCTTACCATGTGTGGTTAGATATCTTTTTTCACAAGGCATATTTACATATATACTTGATTTATTAACAGCCAGGAGGAGACAGTGTGATTCAGCAGCTGAGACAGATTTAGCACTCCCTTGCATATCTTTTTTTAGTGTTTTCTGTTTCCTGCTAATTTACCTCCTGCGATCACTGGCTGTGGACCAACAAACTGTTTTGAGTAACAAGAACATACATTTTTCTTCCTGAAAAATAGTTTATTTTCAAAACAGCAAATTCTTTCTCATATATGTCAACCTCTGTTTGAGATTTTTTAAAAGAATAATTTTGTTTTGGGGTAAGGCTTGACAACAGTATCTCTTAAAAGCCTAAATGTATGAATCCTAATAAAGCAAAATGCTATTTGTGCAATTTGTTTATAGCAAAAGTTCATGGCCTTCTGGATAATAAAAACAGTCATTTCCTATCTTGAATTTTGTAATATCTCAAAGGACAAATACAGACGTGTTACAGTTAGGTGAGGTCAGCCAAATTCCCTGTGGGTTTTAGATACCTGTGTCCTTCCCAGATTTAGTCCCCGTTTTTTTCCTGTGCCAGCCTTCTGCACAGACCATGGCGTCTGGGTTCATACCTGCAGCCATGACGTGGTTTCCTGCCACACCAGCAGAGCCAGGTTTGACCGAGTGACAGTCAGGAAGAGAAAACCGTTTCCTTTGTAAGCAGCTTTTAGTTCATTTGGAACCATCAGCCAATAATGGCAAGGAAATGTATTGCGCCTGCTTTTTGCATGTCATGCTGATGGATTCTAACTTAAGCTGGAGCAGGGGAAGTAACGCTGGTTTAAATTTATAGTTAATAAATTTAAATGTAATATTCTTTATATATACACACAAACAATATATTTTATTGACATGTATTAGCAGTGTAACTTTTATTGCCTGGGAATAAAAACAGGCTCAGGGTTCTAGACTAGAGTGTTGACGGAGTAATTGTGTCTATATTGGCTTACAACCATCAGGCATTTACATGCAAGACCTGTGATACCAATTGTAGAATCCACTGCCACAGTCCAAAAAAAACACCCCAGCCCCCTTTTGTTTGCAGGGCTGGAAGCCCAAAACCTTTGTATGCCCTGTCCTGCCACAGATCTCTAAGGCACGTGTGCTCTTCCATGCCAGGGTTTCCTTGGCCCTACTGACAGGGGTGTGGTGAACCTTAATTGACATATTGATGTTTTATGCAAGTATTTCAGCTGCAGGGATACCTAGGAAAGGTCAATTTTTAGCTACATCTGTTCTGAAAGACTTAATGTGATTTAGGTATGGCTGGATGTGAGAGGTCTGGATCACAGGAGACATTCAGCAGTAAGTGTCATGGAGGCGGTTGTTGGCAGTCATGGGGAACTGGAAAAAAACCTGGCTAAGTACTATAAAAAGCAGCTGACTAGAGTTGACTCACCAAACAATACAGAATATTTCAAGTTTGATTTTTCATTTATTAACTAGGTTAAATAGTATATGTGTCTACTAAATGAATGCCTTATCAGTGCATCTTTTGTTGTTGTAGAACAACAGTGATACCTTTTGGGTTGTTGAGAAACAAAAATCAGAAAAAGAGAATTTTGGGGAAAAAAGTGAATATAAGCAATGACTTAAAAAACCCCAGAGCAATAACCAAACAAACATGAGTCAAAGGAAAAATGCATTAATTATTCCCAAAACTCTGGGAGAAATTTGAACGGACAATCTTGAAGACAAAGAAAAAGGGTTTAAAAGAGAAAGAGGAGTCTAAAATGCTAATAACAACAATTGTGAATAATAGATATGAAGCTGCTGTAATATGTGTAAGGCATAAATGGAAAATTGTTGTACGATTCTTCTGTATGTCTTCCCTAATGCGTTCAGCAGTGTATGCAGCTCTAAGCTGTAGTGCCAGATACATGTAAATAAATATATGGGATGAGGTAAAAAGCTTCAAGAGAAGGGCTTTGAAACATTACTGTGCAAAACTGTTTTCCTTTTCGTGCACTCCTTGGGTACACTGGCTTCCACTTTGCTCCTTCTCAGAGAAAGTGAGCGCCCCTGGGTACCTTTGAAGTGGCCTTTGAAGTTCTAAGCGGGGATATTTGCACATGTGGCAGTGGCACATGGATAAAGAAGAGGTTCTCTGGCAGGTAACTGGGCTGCAGCAGTCGTATGCCGGGCTGTGGCCAGCCCGCTAAGCCGCTACTTTACAGCTTAAAGTTCGCTTCATTCATGACAATAAGCTCCGAGAGAGGGAAGCGCTTGGCTGTCAGAGGCAACATGGTGCAGGGCCAGCATTTTGAAGGAATATTGCTGTTTGGAAAATCAGCATCAAGAGGTAAAAGTTGTATGAAACAAACAGCAGCTAGAATTGGGATTTTGAACTAAACAGAGTGAAAAAAGAGGGACAGAGACACAGTACAGGTAAATTAATGTAAATTTATTTATATTATCCAGGAATTGGCAGAGTTCTTAACCACTGGTCAGACACCAGCTATTCCATGTTTGATTTGTTGAAATGAAGGCAAAGACCTCTGTCTAACTACGCACGAACGCATCGCACCGCCGTCTCCTTCATGCAGTGCAAGAGCACACGGGTGTAAGGGCTCCCAGGGGCCTGTGCCCTCTCCGGCGGCACTGGCACGACAGTGCCTTGTCTCCCGACAGGTCGCCTCTTCTTGGGTGAGATGGCCAAAGAAAATTCTTGAAGATTTGGTTCTTCCTCTAATTTTTTTTCCCCTCTTCTAGGTTTCAACTCTCTTGTAGGTGGAATAATGGGATTTTCCATCCTCCTTAGCGCAGAAGTTTTTAAACACAATTCTTCTGTCTGGTACCTGGATGGCAGTATAGGAGTTTTAATTGGACTTACAATATTTGCCTATGGAATCAAGTGAGTATCTGCTGCTGGCGGGTATTTCGGTACGTACAGCAGATGAGCTGTCTGGTTAATGAAATAAGCCATAGCTCTTAAAGGCTTGTATAACTCCAGTAAAGTCAGTCACTGGAATTTATTAGACTAGCTGCCAGTACTGAAGCAGTGTGTGGAAAGGGGTGAAAAAGTGGGTCTCTCATATCAGTTGGAAAGCAGCCAGCACTTAAAAAGAAATCGGAACAATTTTTAGAAGACTCTTATATACCTGAATTTGGAAATACAAGCTTTGAAATATTTGAAAAATAACCACAAATCCTGGTCAAAAAAATCACTCCATGCTGCTTTTATGGCATATTTCTAAGCACTGTTTTTTTTCCAAAGAAAGTCTAGGTTAAAGGTGAGGTGCCCAAGTCTAAAAAATAATCTTGATAGCGATTTCCATCCTAGCCCTACCCTACAGCAACTCCTGAACTGAAGGTTAGCCCGTCATGTTTCAAATGTTGTTTCTATTGAATTTTAAGATGCTTTCTTGATTCACAGCACCAGAAATAGAATAAAATCAAATGAAGCTCTGCCATGCACTTATTGCTGCCATGATTTCCCTTGGCGGTGTGGAATCTGAGAGTTTTGTGTTGTATTCCACTTTCTGCCGTAAGAGAAAGGGGGAGATGTAGCATCTGAGTTAATCGGAATCACGCCTGTTGAGAAGCAGACCTTGGCCAGGCTGCAGTAAGCCGTCATCTGGAAGCTGTGTGGCTTCTTTTTTTAACTTGGAAAATTAAATTAACGTTTTAATGGAGAATACCATTCTTGGAAAAATCACTGTAATCACTGTTTCCATTGTAAAACTAGCTGTTCTGGAAAACTGTAGAGGCAAATCCATACAAAAGTATTTATTTAAAGGCACCAAACACATCAGAAACATTTTGTACGGCCGCTGACACTCATGCTGCGTACACGCCATCCGTCTGCTCGACAGCGCGCTCAGCCTTTGTGTCACCAAGACACAGTGGAGGATAATGAAGGGTAAAACTAAATACTCTTTTGGCAGCTACCGGGTTGTACAATTTGTGGAACTACTGCACTTCGCCTCTGCTGTCCGATCCCTGCTTCCAGCAGCCTGGCGTGGAGCAGGTTGCTGCAGCAGCCCCTTTCCCACTAATCCCCCCATGGCTTCTCCAGCCAGAAGTGACTGCTGCGGTGCGCTGCACCTCCTCGGCGCAGCCCTGCGTGCAGGCTTCGTAAAGGGGAGCCCCTCGCCGCACAGTTTGTTTTACGCTCCCTGTTGGGCAGAATTAATTGCGGAGTGGAATTAATTCTGATTAGGAGGAAGCAAGATAAGGCTGCTACTACATCTGAGTTCTTCTTAATTCATGAAATAAATGAATATTAATAAGTAAAGAGAACAGCCCAGTTCCTGGGCTTTCCTGTTTCTGCATCAACCCTCCTGTGCTTTCCTCTGCAGGTTGCTTATCGATATGATACCCCGCGTAAGGCAAACGCGCCACTACGAAATGTTTGAGTGAAGATCACACCCTCTCCTCTGTAAGGACTGTAAACGTACAGCATCGTACATTTTGGCAAGTGGTGCCAATGGTATTTTACTAAATATGCAGTTTGTTTCCCGTGGTCTGTTTTTGTTGAAGTTTGTTTTAATGGGAAATCTCTCTGTAAAACTGGCGTATGTGCACACTGCTTGCAATTCAGCCAAACAGCAGCATTTTTTTTTTCAAGTATGCTATTGATTCCTGTGACAATAGAAACCATGCAGTTTGCAGTTTTAACCCAGCTGCCGTGTTGTATATTCCAGAGTGAAAGTGTTCTTAATGGTGTGATAAGCCTGTGGGTAAAGAAGTGCCAGTTTCAGATATTTTTTTTTTTCCTCTGGCCTTTATTTTCCCAAACACATGCTGTAATGGAGGTACAATCCTTGCTAACTTCTTCGGCTAACAGCGTATCCTAGGTAGAGTCTGGACACCAAGAACTGTGTTGCTTAAAACACTTAAAAGTAGCTACTTCTTCCCATCCAACCAGACGCACAGAAAGAGCAGGTACAGAGCTTTCTGTGATCAGAGAGATCCTTCATTTTAACCCCAAATTAACTGAAACTATACCTCTTCAACTTAAATTCAATTTTTTCTTAATGAGACACTGTTCATAGCTTTGCATGGACCAAACAAGCACACACAGTATTTTACTGTACAGACCAAAGTCAAAAAGTCATGCAAGGAAGAGGAGCTGCTTGAGGAACGGGATTCTCATCTTCTGTTGTACTTTACGCAGATGTACCAGCGTGTGTGACTTTGTGGTTGCTCTGTAGTCTGACGATGGCACAGCAGTGGCTCAATCTGGTGGTGAGATACAGATCTATTTATTAGATTTAGATTGTCCTGTAAAGTGTTGCTCACCTTCCATCACACATCTTATATATTACTTAATAGCAGGTTAAATTATCAAAGAAGCTTGATGTATGATCAATAAAACTGGTATCTATTTTATACAGTATCCGTAAGTAACATTTGAGAACTATTTCCAGAATGTATCATAGAACAAAGTCTTCCTGTATAGCGGCCTATTAAACTGGATTCTCTGGCTATATCCATTTTCTCTTTATTTTATATATTCCAGGTTGGTTTTCACAACACAGAACCAGTGTTGTTGCTTCTGTTTATCACAGGTGGATAAAAAATAGACAGTCCACTGTAGAGTTTCAGATGGGACCATGGTAAGTAGCCATGTCGCTAAAAACGACTCACTCTAGCTACAGGACAATAGACTACATAAATTAGACGTACAACGAGACTGTTCAGTGCCTGATGTACAGCAGGGATGCTGATTTTTTTTAGTGGTGCCTTGTGATGCTAAAACCGCACTTCCCATCATATGACACTTTGCAAGTTCTCGGCCAGGCCCTCAAGGATCTTTAGTAAGAGCCACCTCCATATGACACTTAGGGGAAGAGACCATCCAAAGGGCTCACTGACCTGACAGTGCCTGCGTGAGGTGCACCGTATCGCGAAGGTGACACCCAGTTCTTCTTGAAACAGAAAATTCTCTACAGCAAAATGAAATTTGTTCTGCTGCTATAGTTTGTTCACACATATTTTGGATCAATTAAATCTGTATAAATAGTTGTACACAAACTTTATAAAGTTGTTGCTGTCGGTGCTGATGCTGCCTTGCTGTCACAGGATGATAGAAGTCATCGTATGTCACTGAGCTCCTTTGTCTTGTCAAGCATTGCGCTTACTTTCATCTTACTGCTACGTCATAAATGCATTCAGCAAGGACTGCAGAAAGCCTGTGAAGTACAGGAGTCATCATTGTACTCATCACA
>Ga0181612_119192_pt1 | contig 12125 bp, 6 predicted proteins | sample HoacroProtozoa21_FD_119630 | JGI IMG/M metagenome (GOLD analysis project Ga0181612, IMG submission 119630) | Hoatzin crop microbial communities from Cojedes, Venezuel. Combined Assembly of Gp0051906, Gp0051904, Gp0051908
TGGGCCCTTTGTTGCCCCGTGCTGCCTCTTCCACTGCTCGGCAGGTTGTAGCAGAGTTGGGTCATCCTACATTGTCTTACCACCAACGTACAGAGTGGTCCCAGCGAGTGAGCTAAGAAAAATCTTTCATACGTCTACTTTCTGTGGCTTCTTACCGAACAGTTCACATATATATGTGCAAAATTCACAGAGTTACTGTGCTAACACCCGTGTCTTTATATGTTATTGCGAGGAACTGCAAAAAGTTCCTTTTTTTTTTCTTGCTATATTCTAAGCACCACATTGTATTCCTCAGATTTGTCAGTGATTGGGATGTAACACTTTAATGGCTGCATAGAAGGATTTAGAATGTGGTTTTGTGGGGTTTTTTTTCCTTCTTAACTTACTGAATTTAAGGTTGGAATTTAAAAACCTGATATAAACAGTTTAACACTTTGTGTTTCACTGCAGTTATTCTTTTTCTTGGAGATAAGAAAGTCAAGATACCGTAAGTCAAGAATATGAAAACTTCTGCTAACAGAATGACAAATGTTGCCCCTTGAAGTTTCATACCCAATTTATGCCATGGTATATGAATAGAACATTAATATTAATCATGTACTAAAAATGATTGCTGAAGCTTTCGTATTTTTATGCTATGTGCTTGCTTTGTGAGATGACTTTTTTTAAAAATCTGTCGAAAAGAAAAATGGAAATCTTGAGCAGCATTGTCAGTGTTTCATGTAATGTGAGAGGTAATGTCATTACCATCAAAACCCTTGTATTCCTTTATTTGATATGGTATATAATTTTAGATGTAATTCTTCCAAAATTAGCTACAGTCATATTGCAGAGACTTAACAAATGCTGTTTTTCTCCTCAGTGTTTGCTTCTACATTTTTAGGAATGCTTAGATGTTGTTAAAGAACTTGTCTTCCCTTTGCTTTTTCTTTGTCTCTTGACCAACTCATTCTTATTTGTCTATGAAAAGTACAATATGAGATTGAAATTCAGTGGTCTGGACACCATTAGTTGCTCTTCTTTCTGGAAATAGCAGAAAAATAAAAAAATATTCACAGTGAAGTACAGTTACCCATAGTGGCTAAATGCGTATTATGTACTTCCTTTGATTATATGGGTCTGCTACTGCATTTTCTCTGCTCCCTAAGGGCATTTTCTGCTGACATTGTCCGATACTATGCTTTGGCTTTGAACAAACTCTTAAACAAGAAGAAGGTGCAGTGGGAAGCGAAAGCACAAGTCTGGGGCATAGCTGGCTCCTGAAGCTGGCCAGTGCGGAATGAAGTGGAATTTGTACCCTTTCGAAGGGTGTGATGCCAGACCCTGTATCACTGCCCCTTGGTTCCCCAGAGAGTGGTACCCCTTATGTACCTTATGCCTTCAAGGCTCTAGCAGGTAGAATGTGCCTTTATCGCTATGCTCCTGTTGGAATGATTTCAGTGTTTTGAAGAGCTTTCCCCCTTGCCCCAGCCTAGGACTCATACACATATAAAATGAAATTACATTAAGATTATAGGTGGCAGTTGCTGTCCTGAAATCACCAGCCATAATAATCTTCCTTCATATTAGTCTACATATTTTGGAAGATTAATAAAATATACAGTGCTAGATTTGGTCAGTAGAAACCCATCAACATTCCCATTTGTTTTGAATAGGAAAAGTGACATTTTATTGGAAGTACAATATTTGCCAAAGTCTCCTTCGAGAAGTTATGAATTTTCACCCAGACCTCCAAGGCCTGAGAAAATTTTTAGGTGAACAAATGTCAGTTTTCCCTAAAGGAAGAAGCATTTCTACCAAACTGGCTCTTATATAGCTAGGTTTGTCACTTTGCTAGCAATACCTGCGTAAACCTCCTCTCCAGTTAAAATCAAAGGAGCAAACTGAAAACAAGGCACTATGTATTGAGAAAAGTATGTGAATATATTAGAAGGCGCGCGTGGACAGGTAACGCAGGAGATCCCAGCATTGAAATCTGTGTGTGGAAGCCTCACCTTGACTCTGCGAAGACGTACCAAGCAGAAGCGTATGAACAACTGGAAGGCTCAAGGGATTAGCGGCGGACTGTAACGCATTTCGCTTGTCGGTCACACGCGCAGCCTGGCTCGCGGCACCGCGTCGTTCCTGTCTCATGGCTATCAGGCGGTCTGTGCGTAATGACTCCATTAGCACCCCACAGGACATGTTGCCAGTTGAGAGCTGGATGTGGTGGAGAGGTCAAGGACTGAAGGAAAAGGTACTTGAACTCTTTGCAGATGGTGTTTCTACAAGTGAAAAAGGCACCGATACGAGGAGGGGTGTGCTGCTGTTTTCCGCGCTGTGAAAAAAGACGGCACTTTTGGAGTTCTGGAGCTCATAATGGATTTCAGATTTTATAAATTCATGCTAAAATTGGTTATGCGTGCAGAGAAGAAAATGTATGGACAAGGATTTAAGCTGTGAACCTAACAAACTCGACGGAAATGTTATTTTGATGCAGTCTCTTATTTTCGAGGCTTTGCAACACATACATTTAAGGAGAAAATCTGTGCGCAGAAGGAATTTGCAACTCTCACATGTTTGCAAATCTGCGAATGCTGGTTGGAAACCATTAGATTTCACAATTTTTTCCAGTTTAGCTCAACAGAAGAAATGCCTGTAATAGGGAATGAAAAGCTTTTAAGTAACAATGATCTATGTACACAGTTTTGATGCAGTGGGGTTTCTTAATGCAGAATGAGGGCAGCTTACCCAGAGGTAGAAACACTGAAAATTTAGAGAGCGCTAGTCCTATGTATAATCTCTAATGGATCTAATGGTTATAATTATAAAAGCAATGATGTTTCTTGTCTGTCCTGTACTATGGCAAGAAAGTGGATTGTGAGTCTTAGTCAGTGAGTGTCCTTCCTGGGACATATCTTAAAAAGAAGCAGTAATCTCTAGTCAGCAGGTAAAATACAGAGCAACAGTCAGTGTTCCTTCCGAGATTGGCTCTGCCATTCTGTGGAATCCAACTTAGGTTGACAAAAGTTTGTGAGATTTTCAGGTAATAATTCCTTGACAAGATCAGGCTGTAGTTCAGCGGCAGTGAAGCATTGTGTAGTGTGAGATTGTAGGACAGCAGTTCCAGAGACCCTGGTGAGACGTGAACGTAAAATAACTCTGGGTGAAATTAGGGGGAGGGGTATCCTTTTGGTTCTGTTAAACACATCTAGTCACATTGCGTAAAATTATGTATTTTACATGTATGAAAATTATGGAATTATCAGAAGTCTGAGAAGGACACAGTGAATACAGCTTGCGGAGGTTTTCTAAGGGAAAAATTGCAGAAATGTGTGGGTGTTAATGGTTAAAAAATATTTTTCTCCCCCACATGTCGTTTCAGTGACAAAAAGAAAGGGACAACACTTTAGAAAGCTATCATAAAATGCTGTGTTGCTGTAATGAGTTTGTATGCTGCTACATGGATGAAGGCTCAGAATCATAGAATATCTCAAGTTGGAAGGGACCCCTAAGGGTCATGATGTCCAACTCCCTGCTCCTCGCAGGACTACGACACCTGACTCTTCCACCCAGCCTGCGAAGTGAGTGCAAAATGCTCTCAGATCACAAGACTGCACTGGCATTTATACCAACTTTACATGGGGCTAAACACACAAATTGCAGATTAGACCTCATGGTTTCTAAGGGCGAGCACTCTTTTTGTGGTACATGGGTCATTTTGGGTGACAAGGGAAAGTGGACATGCAGTAGAAGTTTGTTAGCACTTTTACGAGCAATATAGCTGGATGAATAAATGGGAAAGCAAGATACCTATCTTCCACGGCTGTCAAAGATGTATCGGTCAAGAAAGGCCCGTTTTGAATCCTGGTGGTATTTATAGCCTGAGAATACATTGGGTTTGCATCTTTGAGAGGAACACTTTATTCCCATATATAGTATTCATGGCTCTGTTTAAATGAATTTCCTGCCACTGAAAAGTGTTGAGTTCAGTTTGGTTTGAGATGATATATTGTGTGTATTTGTTGGTTTGATAGTTACAGAAACGTAGAGCATTATCCAAAGCCTGTTGAAGTAGAAGGAGGCCATCCTAATAACTTCAATGGTTTTGGACCCAGGCCTAGATATTCACAGTGTTCTAGATGAATCAGATATTTTTTTTTCAAATTATTCCTGTGTTAACATTTTAAGCTTTTAAAAGCTTTTTTCTTTTATTGTAGTGAGGTGTATTTACTTGGCTTGTGGCCATTATGTCTGGGATTTCAACACTAGAAACACAATATTTAAAAATCACACAAGGTATGTTTCCATTCCCGTTAAGACTTACACCTTCTGCCAGGCCCTCCTTGGAAGTCAAAATTTGGGTGCTTGAACTACTAATGATATCCTAGCATGGCATCTCTCCCACAAGCTGATGTGCAATGGCAAATACTGGCTCTTTTTTTAGAGCTGCAGTAAGTCCCTGTTTAGTGGAACTGGCACAGGTCCCTCGCCCCGTGGATCACCTGTGGGACGGAGATGCATTTGCAGCTACAGCCCTGTGTCCTGGCAGTCCCTTTGCGTGTCCTTAGCTTCACTACCTAGCTTAAATAGCGGAACTGCTAGCATATAATGGAGGAAAAAAAGACAAATCTCATCACTGGGCCGGAGAGTGTTAAGAAGTACTGTAACATCATAAACAATGGTGGCATAATGTGACAACTGGTCCAGAATTTAAGTGGCTTGTCACAGCAGCTGTTAGATACAGGTCTACTGTGTTGCATTTTTATTGCTTTTTATATACCGAGAAATAAATTTGTAATACAATTTTGTTCCTCTTTGTCCAAGCAAGTGCTGACTAAATATTTGGCATTTTCTTTCTTGTTGAATGTAATTCATTTTTCATGGTATCTTTTACATTTTTATAATGGTTTATCTGTTATTTGTTAAACTAAAAAGGTGACTCACTCTAATTTGCCATTGTTAATGAGATTAACTCTAGCACTACTGGTGTTGGATTCATTTTCTGTTTCAAGAATAGGGGAAACATTATTACAGATACATCTTTTTAAAAAAACTATTTGCAAATAGTGATCTTAATATTACAATAATAAAGTGAAATACATTAGAGTGATTCTTTGTTTAAGCATCTTGTAATTTTTTTCTAGTATGAACTCTGTTAAACTCATTTTAGTTGTGATTATGAGTGGGTATTTTGCTGGAGAGAAATTTCTAGAAACAGGTTACTGGTTTCTTTGACCTATAATGGTCATAGTTGGTGTTGAGCACTTCAGATGCTTTCGGATATCACGGTGACTCCTTTGGCTACAAGTGATTTGACATCACTTTCTTGAAAGTGAGTTTGCAGATCAACAGGCAGGTGTTGTGTGGTGTTTTTACATTTTCTAGGTTATTGTACTATAAATATTGTTTCATGAGGAAGCTGATAAACTCTACTTGGGTTTTAAGGACTGAAGGAAAACCGCTCTTTTTTCCTCTTAATCACAAGAACAGCCTAATTAGGAGAAAATACGGCAGATGGTGCAAACGTTTTTCCCCATGAGTACACTTCTGATAAATTGATTTTGTTGTGCAGAAAGTGTTTACCAGATTTTTGTGTTAGTTTTCATTTATTCCCAATGCATTTATATCCAGAGGCTTCTGATTCCTTCAGCATCAGAAACAGTGGGCTGCTGGCTTTATGTTCACATTATTTTCGTATCACTTAAGGCTCTCGGCAGTAATGCATACTTGTTTCCTCACGTCCTCTACTGTAATGTTATTTTTCTGCTGTCTGCAGGGCAAGGTTGTAGTCACCATTTGTTAATGTTGGACTTTTTCCGGAGAGACGTGGATTATATGCTTAAGGAATGATGTCTTCGACGGAGAGAGGGTCTGTTTTTTTTGTTCAAGTCCATAAAAAATTTTACCTCTCTAAATGCTCTTTTTCCTCCTGTGACTCTGGCTTGTATGTGTAAGTTACGGTGTTGTCTTTTCATGATTCAAAAGGGCAGAATTTGTATTGTAGATCTGTTGTTGCTAAAAGCAAACAACACTAAAAACTTTTAGTTTTGATATTTGCAAAAATAATGTTAGTTGCTTTGTTGGAATGTGTCCCTAGGATATAATAAAGTTTTAATTTACAGAAAGTGGAGAATGCTGTCCAAAGTGTGGAGTTTTGGCTCTGGCTGTATTATTTAAGTGATAAAATTTTAATGTTAACTTAAATGATGTGTGCTAGAGGAAAACCTTGATATCTTTAAGTTGCCAGCTGAATGATAAGATGTGATTCCAGCGGCGGAAGAGAAAAACATTTGATTTTTCTGACTTCCAGTTGATAGCATTTAATTTGTTATTAAGTTATGCATATTTTTTAAAAAAAACTCACATAGCAGTTGTTTAGGTTAATATGTGGAACTTAAACCTGCAAGTGCACAAAACAGCTGTTTAGACACCCAAATTCATATTTAAGATCTGCATAAGGAGTCTGATTTCAGAGTCAGTGATAATTTCAGATGATTTGAGAAAGAAGTATTATTGTTCTTGAAAACTTATGTCCTTATTTAGATGTTTGTCAATGAATGTAACAGCTAAAATCCTGGTACCTGTTATTTTTTTTTAATGTTGACCTTACGAATCATTTTGTGGACTTGATTAGGGTTTACTTCATCCCCTGGCTTCTCTTCTCTGTATATATAAACACAAGAGAGGTACTTCAGAGTTCGTAAAGTTTCACACTGTTTGAAAGCTCTTCAAAGCAGCAGTGTCTCTTGCATTAGCATCTAATACTCTAATTTTAATTTTCTTTTACCTAAGAGGTTGATACACATTCCCTAATCAAAAATATTCATTTTAGTCTGATTGCTCTTAGAAATAATTTTAATTAAAAGAAGTTAAAAAAAATTTTCATGGTCCCATATTGAAATTGTGGGGGTAATCAGAACGTTACAATTTCTATAGCTACAGTTGTTGTGACAAAGCTGTATACAAACGTTTGCCTTTATTGACTGTCCATGCAATTATTTATCTTTGGATTTGTGTTCTTTAAAGTGAGAAATGCTAATGGCTTAAAGTGACTAGATCTTAGCCTTGGTCTGATGCCAGCTGTGTACAAAAGTAAAATGTATCCTTACAACTGATTACAGAAATTTTATTTAGAGACCTTTCTTTCCTAATAAAGAGTGGTCAAATGACAGAATGTATGTTCATAATTTGTAGAGGTGGAAAATAGTTCAGCCTCTAGGGTGAAATGTTTACTTATTTTTTTAAACAACAAAGTAAACCCAGAATTGCATAGGCTTGTCTGTTTGCTTCTGATATGCAGAGAAATAGAATATTCAGTTGCCTGCAGCAGCTGACAGGTACTACCACAAAGACTCCAGATTGCATCAGGTGCAGTAAGAGAGTAAACCTGTGGAGTTACTAATTGTTAAAATCCTTCACTGGTGATCAGCCAGGGTATTGCTAAGTCTGGTGAAGAGGTGGGTCACATCCCACCGCCAGTTGGTTTAAGGGGTGTGAGTGAGTGTGCTGGAGGGTGAGGGGATGGATTGTGGGGGACAGAGCTCCACGCTGTCATTCAGCGCTTAACTGTGCTGCACCTGTGTGCTCCTGAGATGGCAGGGGAATACAGATTTGCTTTAGACCATATCTGATTGCAGGATGGTATCTGTGAAGGTGTCTGAGCCACATTATGCGGTGTTTACATCTACTGTATGACTTGGTATGAAGTGAAGGTGGTGTAAACCATACCTGATCTGACCTAATCCCTGTTGAAGCTAAGTTACATCACTTACTGCTTTTTAAAAAACAAAATTTAATCCATCAGAGCAAATGAAGTGTTTTGGGGCAGCCATATTTTTGATTTAGTGTGGTAAGACTGGGCTTGCCGTCCTGAGGTGGTGGCTTGACAGTGCTAATAAATCCAAACTTTAAAGCCTGAGAGGAGCCTCACTGTGACTGGCAGGTGGCAGGAGCTCTGGATCCTAAACCATCATAAGAGGGTTTAGGCAGTTTTACTGAGCAGAAGGGATTTCACAGGTAAAAGTTGAATACTGAAAAGTTTTTAAAGTGAGGTTGTTTCATTATTAGCATGCTAAGTATTAATTTCGTTATGTGCTTTATGGTTTTGTTCACTTCAGCATTTTAGCTGGATGAGGAATGCAGTTTTGAAGTACACTCCAGCTTTTCCAGCGTGGTTAGGTGGATTCCCTTCAGGTGAAACTCTGTAGGAAGATGAGCTCCAGGAGCACTCCTGATCTGTTCAGCCTGGTAATGGGCTTCAGTCCCCACAGCTGAGCTAGACTAGTCTGAGGGTATAAATGATTAAGCACAGAGACTGTAGAGCTCTTACCTTCTCTTGTTGTGTCTTGCTCATTGTAAGGGTTAAGTTAGCTGTGTTTTTAGGAAGAATCCTAGATGAGCTTTTTGGTAAGCTTCTGGCTTTATTTTCCTTTCTTTTTTGGTGGTGTTTTGTTGTTTGTGTTTTTTTTTTTTTCTTTTCTTCTTTTAGCCAGTGTACAATGTATGTACAGCTTTCTACAATTGCTCTTCCAGAGAGCTCTTTCTTTTATTATGCCATAATTCTGACTTCAGCGCTCAGCTTGTGCTCATGGGCTTTCTGTTTGCCCTGGCCATGCTGGCCCTGGCTGCAGATGGGATGGTGACGCACAGGGCTGGTAAAGATGATGGTAAGGCTGTGAGTTTGGGTGGCATCTTACTGCCTTAGAATGCTGCAGGTATTGAGCTGTGGCAGAACTATTCGTTAATTTCAGTATAAGTATTCTAAAATTACCTTTTTTTTTTTTATTGATCTTCTGAGATTTTGGCAAGTGTATGAAGTCTTTATGGACAAAGATATTATTGTTCTGACTGAGGGGGAAGATAATGGGTTTGGGACAGGTTGTTTAAAGGAGTTGTTGCCTTTTTGATGTAGTCTGAGACAAAAGGTGATAGAGTTTGGTGCCCAGACTGTTTTTTGGGTCCTCTTCCTGTCACTGAGAACTTGAGCTCCAGAGCTTTCATTTTCAAAGCATTTATTAGAAATGGAGAGAAAGGTAATGATAGCTTCAATTAAAGGTAAAAGTTCCAGAAAAGCTTCTGGCAATATAAACAGACTTCTAAAGACTCTGTCTCATGTATATTTATATTCTCTCAGCTCAGTAAAAAATCTTTATGAACAAGGAGTAGAGGAACTGTTTTAAATGTGGGTTTTTTCATACCTATTTCTCAGATTGAGTAGTCTTTTCCTGGGGGCAAATAGTTTTGGTCCTGAGAATGGATTGTTTTCAGCAGTGACTGTAAGGCTGTGGTTTCTGTTGGTTTTTAAAATACTCTTTGGATTTTAAATGGTATGTAAATGTATGCTATTGTGTAACACCTGTAGAAAAAATGTAATGCCCATGACTGTTAAAATTCATGGCTCTAATGGTTGTAGGTAAAGGAGAATGTTCTATGAGACCTGATGCGAATAACAGTTCACTTAATCTCAGAACAAATCATGTGTCTTAAGACCATAGCAGTGTTTTGGCCCTTAATATCAGTGAAAAATAGAGGGTTCTTCACCCCTGTGATTAAATTCATGTTGATTCCTGGATGTCTGCTTTTACGTGATCAGCTTATTTTGGTTTATTTGGGCTCATTTCTAATAATTTAAAAGAATATCACATTAAACTAAAGTATTAGCTTGTTCTTGTCTTAAAATAATTGGGTGTTTTTATTGTTTTATATTAAAATACTGGTTTGATTCAGTGCAGATCCTTAGAGAATGCTACACTGATATTAAAAAAACACATTAGATTCTTCAGATTTTTATTATAGGTTGTTTCTATTTGTCATCTGGCCTCAGGGTTCTGATTAGGTTATGCAGTCTTGAGTTGACACTCTTTAAGCCTGTCACCAGACGGCTGAAGTTGACAACCTGAGATTCCTGTGTAGTTGTGTGACACTTGGAGCTAAAACTTTGTGATAAAAGTTTAACTATCAAGGGTGATGCAGTGTATCCATTGTAGAGACAGGCTTTGGAGAGGCAGCAGCACTCATGGTAAGCCAGTTTGTGTTTCATATTGATATATTTGAAGTAAAATTAGTTCCTGTGCTGTGCATCAATGCTTTTGCACCATTCCATGTTCCTTTCAGAGGGCTGAAAGGTTTGTGGTTTGCATAGTGTATTCTGCAAGTGGGAAAACTCATTACTAGGGCTCTAGGATATGGTTTGAAATGTTCCACTCTATAGAAGGAGTGTTGTGTATTCAAAATTGGACTTAGCAACTTAGAAGGTCTACGTGAACTATTTTTATTGTTGTTGTATTCAGCGGCTATGCAGTTTTGCAGGCTTAGTTATGCCAGATCCCATTACCAGCTTTGACAAAGGGGTGATCCTCTGCCTCGTGCATCTTATGATCTGAAAGCAGATAATAAGGAGAGGAGGAGGGTTGTGAAAGAACTGGTTTGCCCCTGTCCATATAAAGCAACCTAGTGATCAAGATAGGCAGATGATTAATGTACAGCCACTCACCCCATTTGTTAGATTTACAAAGGAAACATGGTTTGGGAGTCCATTGGAGCAGTTACTATTTTTAAAGAACTACGGGTGGTTAAAACTTGCTGTGCCATACGAAGTTCCCTTCTTGAAGATTTACCTTTTACATAAGTAGGGAATAAAAGGAATTAAAAAAAATCTTTATTTTGGATCAAATGATATTTTAGCTGTAGTCTGAGGAATTTGTAAAGATATAAAAATAACGTGGTGGAGGGTACTAAGACTGGTGACAAGAAAAAGGGAGTCTGTCTACTTCAGTATGCAGTGTATGGTATTCACTTTATTGGTATGCAGACACTTTGAATACGGTTGGTTTATTGCCATTAAAAAAAAAAAAGACAACTGTTTTTGAGTACTCCTGTCCACACTGGATTTGAAGAATAATGTTACTTTTAGAATCTAGGAAGGTGCCCAGTTAAACAGATGCTTGTTGATTGTACTATTTTTAGCTTCTTTGAACACGTGTTCTCCTCAGATATTTATTTGTGAATGTTGTAGTATGTTCTTAAAAGGAAAATCTCTCCCTGTCTAGCTTCTTTTTCTGTTTCCAAGAAAGGAAAGAACGAGGCTTCTTGTTAGTACTATACTTCTTTGAAATCCTAGAAGAGGGGGTAAATTAATTAAATCTAAAATGGACCCATCTGGCAGTGCTAGCAATGCCAGGGGAGAACAGGTGAAAGAATCTGAGCCAGAATAAACATATAGTGTGTTATATAACCCGTAATGTAATTTGTGACACATCACAAGCAGAAGACTAATCTTGGTGTCAGACTATTTACTTTTGGTGCGGTGTTGTTTTTAAGTGAAAGGATTAATGGGATAGTTTGAAACGCTTGTTTCTGTTTTGTTGCTAAAAAGCTAATTTTTTTCATTATTAATAAGAAACAAATGTATTTAATCCATGCTGTAAACAAGGTACATTTCCCTGGATGGATTGGCTTGCAAATAGGTTGACATTGTTTGAAACAAAATGAAACAAAGTCACCATTTCACAAAAATAGTAACCTGTTTACAATTTGGAAAGCTATTATCCAAACTAAAAATTGTGAAAGGTACGCTGCCAACCCAGTTTTGCCCCCAGATTTATGTTTGTGTAAGAAGAATACAAAATCTCTGTGCAGACATTTTTGTTGCCAAAATTACCTTGGTCTTCAAGTTTTCTGCAATGCTTTCGATGTAGTCATTGAATCGCTGGGAATAGGAATGTCAAAATGACTGTAAAAATTGAATTGTATTACCTGATTTGGGAGGCATGCAAAAGGTAAACAGTATAAACACTTGGAAGAAGTGAATTAGATTAGAAAAGAAATGACAATGAAGAGATTAAAGGACGGTGTCTATTTGCAGTGCAGGGTTTGTAGTTTGGCAGGGCTCCTCAGCACACATTCTGTTTATATTATGACACCAGTTAGACATGATTTCTGTGTCATTGCCTATGTTACGGAGCATGGGTCTGATAGAAGACGTCTCATGCATGATCTTTGGGAACTTGTATTTCACAAGGGCAGGGCTGGTGCCTGGGCCTTTTGACATGACTTTACAAGTGGAGAAAATAAGCCATAGAGCTTTTAGTGAATTTGGGAGCTTAGCAGCCAGATCTTTATCCAGCTTAAAAAAAAAAAAAAAA
>Ga0181612_149960_pt1 | contig 12125 bp, 6 predicted proteins | sample HoacroProtozoa21_FD_119630 | JGI IMG/M metagenome (GOLD analysis project Ga0181612, IMG submission 119630) | Hoatzin crop microbial communities from Cojedes, Venezuel. Combined Assembly of Gp0051906, Gp0051904, Gp0051908
GAACTTAAGTTATTAATTCCAACAATTGAAGCGAGGGCGGGGCGTGAGGCGCGACCTGGGGAGGGGGCTGGCGACAGCGGCTGTCAGGGCTCTGAACGGACGAGGGGTTATGGAGGATTCTGAGAGGCTGACGAGGAAAGAAATTACAGTTGATTGTGGTGAGTTTTGGCAAAGCAATTTCCCGGTGGGAAAAATGGTCAACACTGTAAATATGGGACAATTTAAGGGCTTTTTCTTCTTGCTTTTAATTTGTGTTTAACAGCACTGCTTTAAGTAGCATTCGCTTGCATTTGCAATGTCTACTTTAGAACATATTAATAAAGACAAGAGCATACAGTGCAGCGGTGAGCAGTGCGTAGAGCCCTGCCCTACGGATCCGGTGCCGCGGCTCAGCCGTGCGCCGGCTGCCGTTGTCGTGACAGGCTGACACGATACAGTAACCCACCTTTTGACAGCTACCCCATGTAATAGCACCATGCCGCATTAGGAGTCAAAGGGAGAAAATAACCTGAAATTCAGCAGTAATTACTATGAAGAATTTAATATTTGAGCTTAGATATTGCAAGATGCAGAGTGAGATTTTCAAATCGTTTTATTTCTGTCTCCACTGCATCATTAGAGTGAGTCTTTTCGATCAGTACTCACGTCAATCACTCACTAATAGTGATGCTTGTGGCAAATACTGTAAATACTGAGACAAGACAATTTATCTTCAACGGACATATTTCACAGAGTGTATGGAGTGACCAAAGTCAGTTGTAAACCAAAGGTAGACGAAGGTGGAAGGAATGGAAATGGCGAGAAAGAAACTGCAACAGTGGGTCAACTGAAGTTGTTTTTTCCTGCTGAGATCGTGCCAGTGACTGGCACTGAGACTGGTGTTCTTGTGACGGGTTCTGGTGTGGGCACAGATCAAAGAGATAGTCCCTACCCTGCCAAACTTACAAATTCAAAGAACAGGACAAAGGGTCAGGGACAGTGCATCGCATAGAGCACAAACTGCAGTGCAGAGAGATTAAATTACAAGCCATTACTGTCAGGACGACAGTGGAGTATTTCCAGTGCAAACCGCAGCCTGGTGCTGGGACACCGGGGCGTTCAGGAGCTGTGTAAGGCATCCCAAGCAGACCACATCCACACACGCTTCTCAGATGGAAACGAAAGTCATCACTGGTGTCAGGATTTGTTTTAAGAGAAACTGTAAAAGATACTTTAATTATACTGTTATAGATTAATATTGAGTCAAGCAGTGAACCATGAGACAATTACTTTTTATGGTTTTATCACTTTATGGTAATTTTCACTTACATTTCAGCAGCATCCACTGGCCCCAGGTGTGATCAGGGCACCACTCCAGACAGGCACTGCGTACAGCGGTGGTTAATTGGTCCCTCCCCTGAAGGCCCTGTGTAGTAGCTGTAACATGCCCTGGGCTGGAGGAGGAGAAGTGCCGCAGGTTGCTGAGGTGGTCACGCTATGGCCACAGAGGTGTTCTAGCAGAAACAGTTACGTATCCTGGTTCTGGTACTTGCACGTTCTACTTTCATGAATCATCACTCCCTAGTGAGTAAACTTTTCTACAAATATGTTTGTCTCTTACAACCTGTTTTTGCTAAATAGGTTTCAGCTAAGGAATTGCAGTTTAGCTACGCATCTGTAAACGGTTGTGTTCATGTGGGATTATGTATTAGGCTATTTGGTATCACGTGGTTCTGCTGCACGGCTGGATGACTTCAAAAAAATAAAGAGTGTATAATGAATAATATGCTATGTTCGGGTTTTGAGCTAAATTCTATGGTATGTTAAAATGTATGAAAACTTTGAATTTACTAATATTTACATACATGTTCTGGTAGTATTAAATAATACAACCAGTGAATTCACCATTTCTGTTTGTAAAAATTATTAGTGAATCAATCTTTGTATCATACAGCCAGCCGCAGTCCTTAAGATCATTAAGGATTTCTGATATTTGTTTTACAGTAAAGGAGAGGGAGAAATTATGGAAAGGTTTTCAATGGCAAAGAAAAATACAGGAATATATATTGCAGTGTTTTTCAAGTGTACAGTTTTATTGATTTAAGCAATCTGTAAAAGGAAAACTAAGTAAAGTGATATACTAGCCCAAGTAGTAATTGTATATTTACTCTGAATTGCTCATGTTTGCTTCTGAAAATTCATAACCTGAGGCAGAACTGAACAGTGAAAGAGAAAAACCGAGCATGTAAAATCAATTGATGTGCTGGCTAGCTACCAGAACGTCTTTATTTTCAATAACCATGTTCAACCATGTTTTATATCTATTTATCACTGAACTCATTGGGCAGAACAAAAAAGGTGCTAATGTTAATACCTCATGAATATGCACAGAAAATGTTCCCTTTTGGTTAAATATCAACATTTATACTAACCTTCTTGTTCTTTTGTGTTTAATAAGAATGACAGATAGTGGGTGCTGTGGGCTAAGACTCTTCATTAACATTGTTCTCGTGGGTATTCTTGACATTTAATTTCAAGACACACGTGAAATGAATGTGGATCTTGTATTTAGTTTTTGCACGTTAAGCATTTCTGAAAAAAAAAATGCAGTAAATGTAGGGCACATCCTCAGAAATAACATATACTTTTTGAAAGCAGACCCTCATCTTTAGGGAGAAGTAGCGTCCAATGATCAAAATGCATCCTCACAAATGCTTGCTGCCATTGAAAAGAGAAGATGGAAGTTCCAGATCAATATCCTTGCTGATCTGAGGTACCTGTTCTCGCTGTGAACATGAAGAGCCCATCAACATCAAGCCTACTTAGCTGACACGTGTTTTATGACACCATCAATAAATCTGGTATACCGTTCAGTTTGGTGTGAAAAACCTCATGAACATGTGGAAAAGATGTGGATTGTCCTTCAGGGATAGAAGACAGGAGGGGCAAATAAACAATGTCAAATAATTTCACGTATTACAACAACTCACTTATAGCCGTTCTGTGTTTGATGAGTGCCATTTAAGCTTGTCATCATGTCAGTGAAAGCACATCTGTATGCCTGTACATGTATATATATTTCAGGTAAGATGTGGGGGTTGTTTCCGTCTTTGAAGATTTTGGTCTGTTGCAGTGCAGCATTTACAAAGCTTACAGGTACCAAAGCTTGTTACATTGAAGTTAACCCTGTTCATCCATGTACAGAGACTACTTTTAGAAATACTGTGGTAGCTGAAAAGATGTAGACCCCTTTCCATTCCGTCAGCGGAAAGTGTCCTGCCTTGGTACAAGATGCATGTAAAACACCTACTTGCAAATGATGTAACTGTCAGAAGAGTGACAAGTGTATCCGGAAAGGCTGCTTGTGAAGATAATGACATGCAGAAAGCAACTCCTTCTTTCCTGACTTTGGCTTAGGTTCCTCAGTCTGTTTCATGCAGAGCTCTCCGTTAGTGCGGTTAGGTGTCAGATACCTGTTCATATGCTGTGCGTCCACGTCTTCAGTTTGATTCCTGGAGAGAACAGAGCAGTTCGCTGGGGAACAATGCAGGACAGTAGTCAGTTGTAAAAGTTTATGTCTATCTAAAGGTCATTAAGAATTTGCCTTGGCCCAGGAACCCCAGAGTTGTTTTAGTGACCATATTTTAATCTTATATAGCAATTGTGTATTTCAACAACATTTTTAAAAAAAGATTGAGCATGTGGAGTAAGCACTGGTTTGCTCTGTATCTAATAGCTATGCTCTGGCAAAATTACTGTTCTCCTAGCAGAGAAGATAACCAACATCAGAAAGTAGTCCTTATTGCAGCGAATCTTTTTTTTATGAGTTCCCAAGTAACTTTAGCAGATGGCCCCTGTGATCTAGATAAGAGTAGTTACCTGTAATGCCCTGACTCTGCTCTAGGGAGGAAAATTTTTTTATTTTCTGAAGTTATGAACTTTCATCATTACAATTATTTGAACAGAAAAGACTGAGAAGAGTTCATGGTTTTTCTTTTTAAAACACACATGTGGTTTGCAAGAATTATTTCTCTTCTGTTTTTTAATCTTGGGTTTAACAGAAAAATTTTGACACTGACAATGTCTTGATGTGTGGGTTTGTCTTAGTTGAATCCTCTTGTGTTCTTGCATCTGTTGTACAGTCTGCTAGTTCATATAAAAGATTTTAAAACAGAATCACAAATGACATTGTGTTTTTAACTTTTTTGAATAGTCTAGATCTTGCCTGGCATAAACAGTATACTTACTTCTGATATCTTGGAGAAAAACAAAACAGATATCTTAGAAAATTTCTGATTTGACAGACAGACATGTGTCATGACATTCAGATACCCGCTTTCAGTGACGCTTGTGTTTTCCAGCTTCTGTATTTTCTTACTTTTGCAAAGCTCAGCACATCCTCTAGAGGATTGAATATAACTAGTCTCATCCTATACCTGAGAAATCAAAGCATGAGTTGATGACAGCAGTAGTCTAGCATCAAACCTACTATTAGAAAAACAAAAGGAAAATTAATGAGATGGTGACCTAGATGCGTGGGTTTTGCTATCAGATTCCGAGGCTCATATCTGAATGAGAATATAGACATTAGGTATTGAAATAGTCTTCCTAGAAAATGAAGCCAAATGAATAAGGTAGTATGGGATAGAAAGAAGAGCATTTTCTCCTCGAGCTCCCCCAGATGGTCTCTGTATGGATCAGCAGACTGCTGGTGTAATTGGTAAGACTGTGAGGTTCATATAGAGTAGGTCAACTTGAGGCTAACATGAATTTGCAAGTTAGTGATGAAGAAGAAGGGAGGAGTGGATTATTTTCTACAGAGGGAGTTCAAATAATTTAGCTCCATATTCTCTCTTTACTTCCAGTTCCTCCTTCTTCAACTTGCAGTGGAGGGTCGATAAATACACCTTTGTCATGAAAGCACAAGGGGTAAGGAGCAGTACTGTAACTTTTAAATTTATGGTAGAAGTCTACCTAAAAGATGATGAAGTATCAGCACAGGGAGGAAGATACCATGACTACTGTATCCTGCAATGAAAAACAAGTCTTGTCCTGCCTGTGGTTGCAATGCTAAGTGAGTTTTCCCCTAATGTGCAATCAGAGCACCCTGTGTGAAAAGAGATGCTCACTGATGATCAAGCATTTGAGAAACAAGAGCGCTCAGCAGGTTTTAAAGGAAATCAGGTGAAATCTTCCTCCAGATGCCACTGCTTCTTTATATACTGTATTGCACTTATATACTGTATTGCACTGATAGAATACAATGATGAATCATCTGTCATGTCAGCGTATGACACAATATATTTGTGAAGAGTGATGTTCTGAACACAAATTTCATTGCACCGCAGTAGAATTTATCCATCTTATATTCCCCTTGGCCTTTGCATATCCAAACCCATCGGGCATGATTTTGCACAGTGCAGAGGCACAGTATTGATCCCGTGTTAGTGAGATCAATTCTCTGTGGCCTCGGACTTACCTTTGCCATGTAACAGGATGGAGGCTTAAGAGCCAGGCTGGGTAGTTCATCAGAACCTGAAGATCAAGCTGTGAGGGGGTGGGAAACTTGCCTGAGGGCGAGGATCCTTTAACACAAGCAGCTGGTTCCAATGGCCACTCCTGATTACAGAGGGTACAAGGGGGGGGTGGGTGGGCGGAATGCTGCTCATTAAGCTCTGGAGGGTGAAGAGCAGGAGCTCTTGGTGGTGATTTTGCAGAGACCTGAGGGAGGCCGAGAAAGGATGAAAGTTTAGTGAGAGGCTGTGTAGAGCCTGGGAGCCGCATGCACCGTGTTGGAAGGAGGTGGGTGAAGCACTTTTAGAAGCTTATGTTTATGGATTCATTTGTGTGGACAGCAGTGCAGCAGGATTATGAGAGCTGCTTCTGGGTCTGGAGGTTAGCTTCCTGTAGGCACTGGTCTTTGTTGGTTTTGCTAATGGCTGATGTCAATGAGTCTTGCTAGTCTAACCAAAATTTTGGGGTTTGGTTTGGTGAATTAATGTGGAGAGTATAGTTTGGGAAAGGAGGGGCTATGGCATTCTATATAGCTGTATTCTATGTGAGGAAAATGTTTATTGTCCCTCTGGTTGAATCAAGTTACAAATTTGAACTAGGGATCATCTTATGGAGGAAAGTGGGGATGCATTTTTAAAGCCCTCTTGTTTTTCTTAAGTAATGTTGTGGAGCTGCTTATAGGCCAGAGTTACCTGTTCCTAGACAACAACAAGTATTATGCTCCCCGCTCTCCTGCCGGTTGTAGCAGATACAGTAGATTGCCTCTGTGCCTTACTTAAGACTAAACTGGACTGGAATAACAGTATCTGAGAAAGGGAGGGCTCTCCTCCGTGGGCTAGTAAAATCTTGTGCCAAGATGTGTGAGAGGAATTTGGGGCTGTGCAGTCCTCCTCTTCCAGCTCCTTCAGCCACTCCCAAGCAGAGGATATAGAATTCACAAGCCAGATGCAAATGAATTTTCCCAGGGGGAAGAAGAGAATTCCAGGAAAAACTGGAGCTGAGGGAGCAAGAAGGAGGGTGGATTTCAGGTTGCTTTCTCTGCCCCTTTCCCTTGTGCCAGAGGCTGCTCAAAAGGCAGTGCGTTTTACTCCCTGTAGCTCAAGGCTATGCCTGAAGGCACATTTTAGTATTATCCATTTATGTTAAGGCTGCACACCTGAGACCAGCTTTAATAGTTGAAAAGATTTCACAGAGGAAAATCCCAGTCTGCCTGTGGTTTTCTAACAACAACAACAACAAAAAAAAAATATCCAGCTCGCTTTGTTTATAAAGGGAACGTGTGTCTTAAAAGCATTAGTTTGCTGCCAACCTGGATTAACATGGGCTTTCAAAAGCTGTTTTAAGAACAATAACATATTGCTACACCCAACCTCCCCCCACTCTTCAACAGACAGGTTGGTTCTGCATATTTAAGTTCACTAGACTTCCTGACATATCTCCTTCTGGGTGTGTTTGGTTTTTTTAATTATGCCTGTTTAATAGTACACCTGCTGGTTTAGAGATAGCAGAATGTTGAGTTCTGTGATGCTTCTTTCGGAGGACATAGCTTTATAGCAGCAGAATGATAGTAAAAGCTATCTGCTTTAGACAGAGCCCCTTTGATGGGGAAAATGCAATCAGATCTCTTAAAAGTGCTTCAACAGAATTCTGAGAACTTTCTTGTGTTTCTGCCACTTTCCTGAATGTCTGCAGTTGGTACTTCTTTGTGCTTGTGCTGTACCTGGGCATCTTGGGAAAGAAACTCCTGTGTGATGGTGTTAATTCCCTCTTTAAAACTACAAGAGAGGCAAATGTGCAGTAAGAAACTCTTAGTATAGCATTTTTGTAGCTGAGCCGCATTACAGAATCCTCTGTTGCATGTGAATGGCTAGGCTCCTGTTCACTCTCGGTGTAAGAAAGGCCAGGGTGTGTAAACTGGCTGCTGCAACAAATGAGTTGTTAAGATGACAGGAAACAGCAGGTCAGCTTTGCAGTCCAAGCTTAAATTTGAAGGTAGTTCTGCCTTCAAACCTCAACAAGGTTCCTTGGAAACTATTTTGCTGGTTAATAGTCCTTGTCCCTAAATAAGCAGTGGTCCAAAGTTAATAAAGCTTGGCTGAGAGAACAGGAAAGATGATGTCCGTGCAACAGAATGGCTTCCTAGGCTATGAGTTGGGAGATCTTGCTCTGAATAACTTGTTGTTGTTTCTTCTCCAGCTGTGACAGCTTTGTGCTTATTACAATCTCCTCTATGCTGTGATGAGCCTTAGTCAGGGCCCTGTGCTCATCCATGCGCAGCAGTGCTTAAGGTAGTCTAAGAGGGTGGGAAGATACTGGCTTCTCTTTTTGAGGAGCACAGCCAGGTGGTGACTAGCCAAAATCTACAGCAGGCAGGCTTTCCTCAAAAAAGACCATGAACCCAACACACCTGATTGTTGAGGTTGTTAAACTGACTCTTTTTCTACACTGCTAAATTCATTTTTCTTGTGCTTGCTCCTGAAATGATGTGAACCTCCCAGCTCAGATGTGGCACCTTCCCCCTGCCTGGAGCTCAGCTTCTTACCATTTGGATAAGAGAAAAACCACAGAACAAATCCCTTTATGCAATGCAAATGTTTTTGTGTATGTAGTAACTCAGGGCTGTTTTGATAGGAGGAATGTGGTGGTAAGAAAATGACATTCTTCAACCCAGAGCAAGTTTATTATCACTGCTGCTACTAAAGAATTGTGATTCTTTTCTTTTGGGTTGTGCCCAAAGCACTACTTAGGCTTTCAACTCAGCCTTACTGCAGTTTTCAGAGGAATTTTTGTTACTAGTGCCCCTGAAAACAAGGTGAAAACTTAAAAACAAACAGACAAAACCAAACAAAGAAACCTCAACAAAATAAATGCATAAGGAAAACTGATTCTCTTTGAAGTCAATAGATAGACTTTAAAGGACTTTCACCATTCTCCGAAGTGCTGTTAGCAGAAACAAAAGAAGACAAATGGAAATAATAAAGTCTCAGTGCAGACCTCTGTATTACATCTTAGAGTCGCTGATTTTCATTGTTATCAAAACAGTAGAAAAATCTCAGGTTGTGGCAAGAGCAGGATTACCTCATTCCACAACTGAACCAGACTCCTTTGGCTTGTCTGAGTCCTACCAGGACAGGGTCTGTAGGGCTGCATGGTTCCTAACTAGCAGGTTGAAAAAATTCTCTTTCCACTTTCCTCCTTGTACTTAAGTAGTGATGCCCTTTGCTGGGACCGGCTTCAGCCCATCTGGGTTTGTTCTCTGAATTGAGGGAGTTTCACTCCATCACAGGTGACTTTCCGGAATTCTGGTGGCTTTTAAGGTATGGTAAAAGATTAGAAGTAGACCCTGTAGAGTTAGAAGTCAAAAGGGAAAGCTAATAAAAAGAAATGGATGTCAAGGGAGAATGTAAATATGCTGGATGCTTTATGAGGAATGCTGATAGAGAGGAGAAGGAAAATGATGAGCAAACATAAGAGAACAGTTGGCTGCTGATGAATGCAATGTTGGTGGTGCAGGGCTGTGCAGAGGATTAGTGGCAAGAACAGGTTAAAACTTGGCATAGTGAGAAAGAAAAGATTTGTAAAGCCTTGTTGTAAAAATTATATGTGCTGGATCTCAGAGCTCTCATACTTCTCAAGGCAAGGCACATCACAAGGCCAGCATGTCGGCATGGCACTCAGTTTTGAGACCATTTAAATGGAATGCAGCTTTCCAGCATTCCCGAGTAAATGCAAGAATACTGAGGGCAGCTATGGTGAATTCATTGTTCTGAAGATTTGTGTTGGAAAGCTGAGCTTAAGACCTTGAGGAACCGAGTGCATTATAAAGCTGAATGGAATATTCCCTTCTCCCAGAGAATTTCATGTGTTAGACTTGAATGAGTACTCCACTACTCATATTAGTTTAAACTCACAAAAAGTTATTCAGTCTTTCTTTGTACATGGGAGACAATATTTGGCACCATGGTAGCTGAGACAAAATAGATGGTTTATTGTTGTATTTTTTAAGAAGCAGTTGCCTTCAGTAGCAGGAAGGCAATAAAAAAAGCAAACAACAACAAAAAACAACCCACAAGAAAACAAGCAATTCCAATATGTTTTACCCCCAAAACAGTATTTCGCAGAAGGAGGGAAAATACTGTGTTTGGTAAATGTAGCTGGTTGTCTTATTTCTGCACAGAATGAGTTTGGCAAAACCACATTGTACGTGTGTGCTGGTGCTCACATTGTATTTTTTTACTGGGTAATTTTGAAGATTCTATACACCATACAGGGCAGGTGGCCTCCTGATAACAAATATAGATGTGTCTACAATCTTCTGCCCCAGGTAACTCAAAAGATGAAGTACTAGCATGGGAGGAGGAACATGGAAACAAGCAGAGCGAGTGACATAATTTTATCGTGTTTTATGCAAAGAGTGTTTTGGGCGGAATGGTTAGTAAGTGGTATTTTATACTGCCACTGATGTTGGATGCATCTGAAAAACCTGACTGTCTGTTAGGGATTTTCTTGCATGACGGTGTTCTGTGAAGCAGACCAATCTGATGACTTTGTGCTAAGACTGCTTAATGAACAAGATCTTTCGTTTGCTTCTTCTATGTGAATGTACAGCATATGATTTCCATTTGCAGTTTTCTGTATTCTAATGAGCAAAGTAACTTCAGTGCCAGATTAAATCCTGTTAAAATTGTTTATCTGATCAGACTTAAGTTGGCTGCTAATGACAACAGGCTTCTAACAATGCTCACTCTGTAAATTATTTGCATCCTCTTTAAGAAAAATGATTTGCTACTAACAGAGGCTCAGAAAACAAACTTTTATTATGATTATATTTGTTGTAGAAATGTTCTGACACACCCTGACTGTTGTGCTGGCTGAAAAGAAACAAGATGTTCTGAGAATGCCTCTAAAAATCACAAATAAAACCAAGATAACCTTGCTATCTCATGCACAGGTGTGGCTGACCAAAAGCTGAGTGGAGTAAATAGAAATTAATCTGCTGTTGCCAGTGTTTAAGCACTCCAGATACACACTGATGTGCAGGTACATTTTTCTCTCAAACACCAATATTTCTTTATTGCTTTTTGTATTTTTTTAACCTCTAATTCTGATATCAAAAGAGACTAGACAAGTTTATTATAGAAGCAAATCTTCTGCTTTCAAAGATGTTGTGTTATTTAAAGCCCACAGAAGTCAATGTGAGACTTTCTTATTGACCTCACCTACATTTTTACATAGCTGTGAATGCAGTTTAGATATCTAATTTGAACATGAAGTAGGAAGAATTACAGTATAGAATAAAAATAATAGGTAGAAATGCTGAGAACTGTTTTGCCTATAACCCATTACAGACCAGCTCGGAGTTCTTATAACCTGAGGGAGTTTAGATTTGAGAGAAAACATTTCAAAAGCATCTTAAGGGTTATTGCCCCTGCCACCAACATGGTTTGAAATATTCCCTTGCTCTGACTACTATTTATTCCTAAATTACATTATAGTTTCTAAAATAAGACAAATTGCACAGGCACCAGGCCTGCCCACACAGCCTGCCTCTTTACCAGGTTACCAAAAAAGCCCCGACACCCTGCTTGAATAAGATGACAAAAATACATACACCTTAAAGTACATCTCTTCAGTATATCTCAGGCTTTACAAGGACTGCCACGTATGGAATTGACTTGATTTTGTTGAATTATGTGTAAGCAATATAATCTTATATAGGTATGGTATACTAAAAATACAAAAGAAAACTCCTGTAAATGCATAGCTTGACACAAAGTTCAGATTCAGAAGGTAGAGGCACTGCTAATTTACTAGTTTGCTTCATAATGGTGTTTTTAAAACAGAAGTTCAGCTGTGGTGCTCTTTAGCTGTTACACTTCTAAGAAGATACAAAGTTTGATGTGCTGCTGAGGCTAGATACACATTTCTCTTTAGCTGGAGAGACTGGTGTTGCTGGTACACACTTCTTTCTCTTTGTCCCCAGGGCAGATGTGTACATTTAATTGGTAACTGCAGTACCTCAGCATCTCCAGGCATATATCATTGGGCTTAAAGGTTCACATAAGCGTGGATTTGTATCTGGGAGCCCCCCATCACTGCAAAGAACTACTGTCAAACCACAGAGGTGGTCGCTGCATGATAGAAACCGTTTGGCTGCTGCTTACTTTAAAGCTGTTCTGTTGAAATAACTTTGCAATTGTCAGATCTTTTGTTTTGCATTAGTTAAATACATAGTTAAGAGGTTCTGTTAGTCAGGTTCAAAAAGCAAATCTTTCAGACTAAGGTAACTAAAAGAAACTCAGTGTCCTAAAGCTGATTCTCTTGATAGAACCAGTGTTGCTTTATTAACAGAAAAGAAACTGAAAAGACCTATAGGCTGAAAGTCCTCAGTGCTAAGCACCAACTTGTATGCGGCTTGCAGTCAGGAGTTAATAAATGGCAGAGAAATACGAATTTCCTATTGCCTGCTTTCTTAGAATCATAGAAAGTTCTGGGTCGGAAGGGACCCCCAGAGGTCATCTAGTCCGACCCCCCCGCAGCGAGCAGGGACACCGCTAACGAGATCAGGGTGCTCAGAGCCCTGTCCAACCTGGGCTTGAATGTTTCCAGGGATGGGGCCTCCACTACCTCTC
>Ga0181612_156103_pt1 | contig 12125 bp, 3 predicted proteins | sample HoacroProtozoa21_FD_119630 | JGI IMG/M metagenome (GOLD analysis project Ga0181612, IMG submission 119630) | Hoatzin crop microbial communities from Cojedes, Venezuel. Combined Assembly of Gp0051906, Gp0051904, Gp0051908
CCAGGGAATTTTCATGTAAATTTGCATACTTTTCCTAAATATGTATGCGAACTTGAAAGATGAGACTCTTAGACATAGAGGATGTATCATTAGAGATAGACAGACAAACCGATCTTTCATCTCTCACGGACCTGGTACTACACATGTGGTAAATTGCATTTGCTGTTTCTTTTTAAGATGACAATCCTAAATTACCAGACTTCTAATGCCTACTTAAAATTGGTAGTGATCATGAAGGTTTTGTCTTTCCTCAATCAAATTAATACAAGCTTGCTTAAGCATTTAGGTACCTACCCAAAAATAGTTTATTTTTCAGGAGAGCTGAAGAGAAAAAAGAACAGAATAATGAATGCTAATTATGAGACAAGGTCAATATCTTTGAAAAGAATCACCTCTCTTTGAAAAAAATAATCCTCTTTTATTTGGAAGTTTAAAATTAGGCAATATGGATCCAGGCCAATGAACTGAAGTTTAACTTCAATAGCCTACATTCCTTTAACTGTTTTCATTCAAGTGGTCACTGTAAAAAGGCCTTAGAAAGTATTGCAGAAAACACACTTGAGCATTATGTGCAAAAGTGGTAAAACCTCCATTTCTGTTTTTTCCTTCGAGCTCCTGCCTCTCTGTGATCTCCTCTTGTCTCTTTGCTCATCCTTTGGCTGCCCTCTCTTGATTTTAGGCAAAGACCGTTCTTTCTGTTCTGTGTATGACATCTGTTGTAACTGTGTCTTGGTCACTGAACAGTGCTCTTAAAATACTGTTGTAGCAGAATTAATGGTGGGGTTAGGTTGCAGGTGAACAATGCTAAAACAACAGTGTATTATCTGTGTCCATATGTAAGAATGAATAGAAAAGTGCACAGTAAGGACATAAATGATGCTTTCCGTTACCAGAGCAGGTACAGAAGCTCTTCTCCTGCACTCTAACTCTGCCAAATAAATGAGGTGAGGGATGGCCAAGTGTTAGAGACAGGTTCACATCCCCACCGCTCAGTGCTGGATAGCTCTGTGACCAGCTATCAGGCACACTACCACTGCTCTGCACTTGGTGTTTGGCTCCTCTGTGCCTCAAGTGGCTCTTCCAGTGCTAAGAAATACAATTATTCTGTACGACTATTTTTTTCTGAGTTCATGGTATCTGGAAATAATGTGAGGATTGTGTTGCAGCCCATCAAAGTGGTGCTTTCATCTCATTAAAGGGAGTACATATGTTGCAAGCCCTGGCATGCACTTTAAGGTGTGAGTGAAGGTTGAAGATGTTTCAGTGATTGGGGAGAGGACTGTGGAGAATAGCAGGAACCAAAACAGGTGTTACCTGGCACTTGCTACATTCTGGGATCAGTTTCAGAATGAAGTATCCCCCAAAATATTCTACTTTCTCTTAGACAAACTAAGTCGCAGCAGTCCAAGCAGATACAAGCAGCAAACTATCGATCAAAGCCATGTGGCTGACCACAGCTGGAACGTCTGAGCTTGGCTTCTTTTATTTAGCAATATAGCTATGCCAGAAAGATGGTTTCACTGAGATTATGCTAAATTAAACTATTCAATAACTCTTTGAGAAGAACTGATGCCTATAGAGAACTGATAACGACTTGAGAAGATCCCGCATTTCTAGTGGATTGTATAATACTGACTTGTGACATACTTATTTTAGTTACAAGCTATTTTTTACTGCAACCTGCCATATTTCAGAAAGAAAACAGATGCTTTCGTTGAGTCCCATAACAGAGAAGATGCAAGCATGCGCAAAATACTATGGACAGCAAGGAGAAAAATAAAAGAAAGTATGGATATCTGTAGACAGTTTGTGGTGAAGTTTGAAAGTGATAGTAGAGAGGAGTAGGCACAAATCTTGTTATTTATTAATTGGATTTGTGCCTGCACCTGTTGCACATGTACTTGAAAATATCTACCTTTGTAAAACCTAGATCATTTCTTCTTGATACTTTTACACTAAGAAACTGATGTATAATCTCCTGAAGTTTTGTATTTCTGTGCATTTGATAAATTGTTCTGAACACTCTTGAGTCACACATATATCTCTAGTTGCCTGGTTTTTCAAAATTCCCAACTAAGTTATTTACCGTAGTGTATTGCGTGTTCAGGGCAACCCTGAGTTTTTGTTCTTGGGTTCAAAGAATTCTTATGAAAAACACACATGCACTGAGATGATGCAGTAGGCAACTTGGATGGACATGCACAAATAACTAGGATAGCCCATGTGAGGAAAGAGAAGTTAAATCTGTTTAATTGCTTAATTGGTTGAGAAGATACCTGTCATTTGTTGACACTAAAATCAGATCTATGATTAAGGTCACCTTTGTACCTGAAGGAAAGGAAGTTAATGCCTTGGAAACTAAAAATTTTAACATGAATTAGTTAGTCTGCTATCAATGGCCAATTAAAAGCAGATACTAAAGTACACTTCTCTGTTGAAAACAACAGAGAAATTAACTGTGGCCAATATGGAGAAAAGGAAAGGAAAAGAGGACAGAAAAAGTAATTGCACAAGCTATTTATTGGAATGAAGGAAAATAACTTTGCTACATTACTTGAAATGGTTTGTTTTGTGCAGATTTATTATTCCGTTTATTCTTAAAACAAACCAGCCATAGACATTTACCTTAGGAACAGAAAAGTTGCTTTTTTCTGTACTGTGGATTTGAACAGAACTATGAACGGATGGTTTCACGAGCATCAGTCACACTTCCACAACGTTTGCTGATATAAATATAAAAGCTTCATTTTAAAGGATAAATAAAGCAACACTATTATCTAAACAGGGTAAAATTTAACATCCTTGTGGTTTGTGGAAATTTTTGATGTGCCTGCTGGCTTTTCAATAAAAATCAATTATGCCTTAAATGTGAGCAGTAGTCAACATACTACAGACTATAAATTCAATTTCATACTAAGAAATATGGATTAGCTGAACTTGATGCCCTTCTATTGATTTCAGAAAGCAAAAGCTGATAAGGTAAATAATAGTAAGAAGCTCTCTGACACTTCACATCAAGTTCCGGATTTCCATATTATTTCTGTAAGAACTTTCCAGCCACCACAATATCCTCCTTGTGAAATATGTATGATGAATAGATATTATATGGATTGCTGATTCATCTCTATTTACAGAATTGATATTTGGCTTTTGTAATGCAAGGTGGGAATTGGATGGGAAATGAATAAACTTATTTCTTTTAGCACCATGCAAGGTATATATCATCCCGGGTGAATAAAGTCAGTGAGTAATTACAGAGCAGTCTGATTAAGCTCGTGTTCTCTAGACTACAAACTTTTCTAAGTAATGTTTCTAGACATAAGGTAAGCTAGAGGAAACCAGTCTCTTGAATATACAAGAATATTTAAAGCTACTGTGAGTTTAAAACAAAACCATCTCTCTGCTCTCTGAGCAGAACATCTGAGACTAACATGAATTATATAAAATGTGCTGTAGTTTGAGAGGGAGAGAGGCAATAATGTTAGAACTAGGAAATATAGGAGGGAAGATGGTTCATGAACTAAAACTTCGTATTATTTTTCAGAAAGATTCAGGCATATCTGAAAAAGAATTCTTCCCTTCCTGAAATTATAGAACACTTGGGCTGTAAAGCTTGTGTTCTTTGGCTTTCAAACAGGGTTCAGTCATTCTCCTTTTCAAAAAAAATCTGATTCATTCAGGTTAAATCCAAAAGGCAGCTTAAGTAGACTTAGCCTGCAAGGACTTGTTCTTACCTTCGTTCAAAGGCTTGTCATTACTTTGACTCCAACAGACAAACACTGCTTTCTTTTGTCACACATCTAGCGTGTTGAAAGAGACACTGTCAACTTATACGGGCCTTTCTCAAGGAAAGCTGAATCCCAAGGAACATCTGTGATAGATGTACGGATACTGAAACCTTTTTGAAAAACCCAAACCACTGCTTAGGACCTACTGACACCAATAATGCTTACAGCTTTGCAGAACCATCAACTTTTAAAATCTCAACACTATGCTACTGAAAAGGAGCTGAAAATGCCTAAATCCTGTAATTTTAGAAAATGTTTTAGAAAACTCAGAGCTTAATTTGTTCCCAACACATGATTTGCACATTATGGTCTGTCAGCTCACTTCCATTCCAGCTTCTGCCCTGGTGTGTCCCCCGAGGGACTGCGCTGAATCACATATTCCTCTGCCTGAAGAACACAGTTTTTGATGGTTCACTACAGTAGTTGGTGCCATCTCCTGCTTCTACACCTCATGAGTAAAGCACCTAACTGACATTTAGAAGATCCAAAATTTATTTCCATCTTGCCTGTTGGTGCTGGCATTGGCTTCCAGAATGGCACCAAACCCCACCAAGCTGAGATGTCTCAGTTTATGAAAGCACCAGCCATTTCAGCTGTGTTTTCCCCTTCTGTCATCCTTTGTCATGTGCTGGGGTCATACTGCCTCTGAGCTGGACAAGGAAACCAAATTAATGAAATGGCACTGGGCCAATGGAGAGGACCTCATACCGAGGGTATGCTCAGAGCCATCGCACCTCTCCTTTCCCCTTCACAAGATTTCAGATGTGCCATGCAGCTGCATGTGGTACCTGAGGAGCCACATCTGGAAGACAAGCAGCAGATATGCAAAGTGCAGGCATTGGGATGGGGACTGGGAAACAAAGACCCCCAAGGGAATCCCATATTTAATGGGTGAGAGACACTGTCCGCAGGGGCACCTGCTGAATTTGTTCATAGTGCTTGGTGCACTGGCTGCCTTATCTTCACTTACTTAATTTTAATTCTAGTTCTAATTTAATTCCTTCTTCAAATTCCTCTGCAGAACTTGTTTTCAGCACAGGCCTCTCTGGATTCTGCCTTTTTTTATTAACTGCATGAGTTAATTTACACTCCAAACTACTTTAGAAATGATTGAAAGAAACTTGCATTATGCTTATCTAACAGAAGCATATCAACTTGTATTATTATAGATCATTTGCTTTCCCATCATTTCCCATCTTTCCCTCTGGTCAGTCTAAAAGCAAGTCCCAGTCTTCAAAGTCATAGCATGCAGCAGTTACCTGACAGAACTAACTGAAACTTGATTTTCCGGTGTTCTGCTTTGGAGAGCTTACTCCATAAAGCAGTATGTTCAATATGTGTACCCTGCTACAACACAAGCTCTTAATTTTCATTTAAATGGAGGTATAATTACACAGAGTTCTTGCACTGTAACTGCTGCAAATCACATCCTAAATACACAATTGTGTTAAATCCTGATTAATGAAATGTCTTCGTAAGCTAAACATTTCATATTAGTTTTATAGAACAATGGTAAATAAATCTACCAAAAGCAAAAAAGCTCCTGATATTTCTTTATGTTGTTATGGTGTAACTAAAGTATATGCAGGAAAAATATACAGCATTGTTTATGAAAATATAATTCTTGTAGATATACTCAGAAAACTGCAAACATTCATAAACATCTCTCTCTTTGGGGAAAGAGAAAAGTGCCATTTAACAGGTGTTAGAATGTAAATGACATCTCATTAGTGACTTCCTTTTGCAGCTCAGAGACAAATAAAACCTTCATTTAAAAGCATTAGTGTTGCTCCTAAGGGTTTCTGGTATCATAATATTTTGGTTTATGACGATATTTAGCCTTTTCTAACATTCCCTCTTATTTCTACAGAATAAACCAGTCTCTGTCTTTAAAGTTAAGACTCAGAATAAAACAAGAGGTTGAAGAAGATGACTGTACAGCTATTCATACCTTCATCCCTTGCAAGCAAGTTGCTGGGAATAATCACCTGCATTAACATGAGAGAAAAAGAGCAGCTCATCGTCATTCTGGACACCAACTGTATTCTAATTTTCCTCTGCGAGATGTGAAAACCTCTATATGTTTCTTAAGTGCAGATTTTTATGAAAGAGTTTCTTTCTATCATGCCTTTCCAAAAAAAGTCCCACAGAACAGTTCTGGAGTGGTGTAAATTACTTGAACTGTTACCAGAGTATTAATTCAGTCCTCCTGGATCAGATGATACCTGAATACCACTGCTGCATACCACTTTCCATGTTCGTTAAAAAAGTAAGGACTCCAGCACTTCTGTGGTAGCAAGAGGAACTTTCACTCAGCTTTCTAAGAATAACTATGGTCAAAGAGTGTATTAAAAATGTGGGAGACCCTTTGACAACGAGACCGACAAATTCAAGTACCATGCTGACCAGCAAGGCTTTTATGCACCAAGGGCATGAGGAGCTGGTGGAAGGTGAATGGTGCCCTTCAGCAGACCTGGGAAGGAGCATGAGAGTCCCCCTGGGCTTGTCCTCGAGGTCCATTTCCATGTAGCCAGCCACCAGAAGAAGGTGTAGAGCCTTCCAGTCCAACACATGACGCAGCTGGGAATCAGAGCCTCTCCCTGTCCCTGAGGCTGATGAGTAAGTTACCCAGATGACATTTTTCCCACTTTTCACTTAATTTAATAGTTAGGCTTATTTATTTACCAGAGGTTGTTGGCTTAACCATTGGCTCCTGTTACCTATCACTGCTATCATGTACCCATTTGAGATATTCTTCTGAAGATCTCAAAGATCATGGATGAAGATGTGTACTTTCCCACATTCTAAATTAGCTGTAAGCACTTAAGATAAAGCCCGAGGCATTATCTAAAAAGCTCAAGGTAAATGTATGCACAAGTGCAAAGACAGGAAATAACAGTAAAAATGGTAAAATTACAGCAATAATAGCAATAATAATAGTAATAATAATGTGGGTGTTTTATATCATTTCACCATCAGTTTTCATTCCTATCCCATTTCATAAATCACTTTACATCCTCAAGGGGAGTATTGTTTTTAGTCACAACCATTTCTGGGCAAAGAACTTAGCAGTGAAGGGACCCAGGGGCAGAGGGGGAGATATTCAGCACTTTACAATAGAAAAGGGATGCAAAGACTGTGTGAAAAGATGTGCAAGAAACTGACTCTTAGTGGATGGGAACAGATTAAACTCACAGAAAATTCTGAATGCTGCAGGGAAGGAAAATAAGAATCTTTATTTACACTTGTTCAGAATAAAAGAATGAATGGGACATTGAACGGCTCTGAAAAGCAAAAATTAACATGATGATTTTTTCAAATACGTCTACTTTTGGAGTACTCCAATTTGCACCTGTAGAACTCATTCTCTCACAATATCATTATATTTTAAAGTAATGCAGTTTTGAGAATAACATTGAGCACTTACATCTGTAATGAAAATGGCATTGCAAAGAGTCTAATCATGGTCTACACGACTGTTCACACAACTTATGCATAAAGGTAGTCAGTTTTAGTCAATTTAAAAAAAAAATATAATAAAAGTCTAGATTAAATCAGTCCATCTCATTTACTCAGTTCCTAAATTATTCAGCAAGTATGTCAAATATTAAAAAAAAGGAAAAATGTGACAGTTCAAAATGAAGTTAAAACTTAACAGAATTAATTCCACTTTTCAAATGCTTTGGTTCAAACTTTTGTTTTTTAACACTAAATATATATTATTATCCCAAAATATAAAAAAAATTGTGACATTTAACCTTCAGTTGCTTTTGGCTTTTATTTGCATAAACAAAGCATCCTGTAATCATTAAGTATTTCAGTTCGTGCTTTCCGAAGTATCAACATTTAATAAACAAGCAGTTATCTTCTGAAAGCCACAAAACCTGCCATCTAGAATTTAGATAAATCCCTTAGTCTGATCTAATGGGAATATTTTGTTTGGGAATCTTTTGACATCCTTCTCATTTTTTAATCAATGTAATTGTATGGAACATGTTACAGCTTGATAGAACACAATATAGTACTAGCTAGTGAAAAAGAATTCCTGGATATAAATCAATAATAAATTAGAATAAACATTTTCTGAATAAGTGCACAATAATCGTGTGGCCAATTCATTCCATATCAGTTTATTACTTAGCCAGTGTATCATCTATAATTAATCTGGATGGGTAAAGGGACACAGGGTGAGTATTTTTTTGTATGTGATGCATGGAAAAAGACTGACTGGGTGTAGGAATTTAAAGTCTTAAAGACAATTCTGAGACAATACTCTATTTGAGTGTAGAGTATTTTAAAATAAAGGTAAATAATATGAAAATTTTTTTAAAACTCAGACCAAACCAAAGAAACCCCAACCCCTGGGTCCAAAAATATGGCACTGTGATGTTTATGATTTGCTCACAGGCTCCATTTTTCCAGCAGCAGCTTGGTTTGCCCCAGAAGAAAGAAGCAGCAATTCCATGCAGCAAGAGAGGGAGGTGCAGCACACAAAGCTCTGGCATGATGTAAGGGTTTCTGCATTTTAATCTCTGTTCTCTTGTAATCTCCCTCTGTGGTTCAAGTCAAACCACTTACTCCTTTTCTGCCACTGTTTCAATTTCAGTACAATTTACTTATTTCCCAGGAGAAATGGAATGCTCATTTGTTATATGTAAAGCTGACTATAAAGCAAATACAGCTCTCCAACACCCACTCCCCATTACTTTTGGAAATGTCTTTTCAAATATTGGCAACTGTGGGAAAAAAAAAAAGAGAGACAAAAACATTTGGGCTCTGCAAGTATTCCTGCTGCATCAGGGATGATAGAGGTTTGCAGACAAAAGCCAGCTCTCTCATCACAAAGAACTCTTAGTGACTTCCACCATTATCCCATGGTGGACTGCCAATACCTTTGTGATTAGTGAGGGAAGAGGTCTGTGACTGATTATCACAAGATCCCTTAATCTTGTCATCCCTTGTGGTCCCCTGGCCATCCCCTTGCATGTCACTCACTTCAGTCAGCTTTTTGGTGACACCTTCAGCACCTGTGACAAAGTGCCCCAGGTCAGGTACCGTCAGCCCTCTCTCTTCTGCCTTTTGCCTAAGGTAAGAAGTTTGTTTCCCTTGTCCCGAGGACCAGACTGTAGTAAATATTCCCCCAAACATCCTTAAGATCCAAAAGTGCATTCAATAAATCAATGTTTATTTGAAAAACAAGAAAATACCACAGCAAAATCAAAGCTCAACTGTTCAAAAACACCTATCCCAGACTCCCCAGTGGCAGAGACAGGTCCAAAGTCACTGAAAGAAAACCGGAAAATATGATGCTCAGATTTCCAGAGTCCTGCATGTCTCTCAGATTGTCAAAGTCCTTGTATGACCCTCGGTACTCGGATGCCTCTGACTCCCCCAGCGTCACTGCGCTCAGCCTCTTGAAGCTGGATGGATATCTGTCAATTATACTCTTCAGGCTACTTTGATGTGGCCAGGTAAGACCTTACTCATTACCATACCAGGCATGAAAGCACCTTTTGTATTGACAATAAAATTATTCATGTCATATGCAGCCTCTCTCTTCGGCCTGGGTTATACCATGTCATCTGGCTCAGTTTAATACTATATTTGCAGTTTCTGTAACTGGTATGCTACTTTGTTGTAATTGCTGCTTTACTCCTGCATCAGAAGTGGTACATCTTTCTCTGGTCTTAGAGTGAATTAATATGCTTGTACCAGCTTCTCAGATGCGGAGAATATCCATCTTCAAATGCAGTTATTTAATGCTAGGTAGCTTTTTATTGACATAGCACAGCATGAAACCTGAAGCTATGTCAATCAAAAATGTGGAGGGATCATATTTCATAACAGTTCTCAACGAAATACTTCTGTAACAAGCATAATCCTGCCATTATACAAAATTAAAATTACTTAAATTACAGCAAAGACAGTCTTTCCCTTGCAGGCAAAGTTACATATACAGCCCCTCCACACACCCCCCCCTCCTCCCCTCACAGCCCCCGAGTAGTATATTCTTTAAAAGAGAGACTTGGTATTCATGGGAAGCTGGTTATTTTAGTGTCATCTTATTTCTGAGACACTAAGCAGAGCCTATATGGAGACTGGTTCTCCAACACAGCAGCTTGTTAAGGGGAGTTGAGTGACATCCCAGCATACATCTAGCTTCCTACTGTGTCTCCAACATCTGTTACTGCCTAACTGCCTGAAATACTTGGTGCTTTCTAAGAAAAAAGTAAGGTTTGTTTTTGTTTTTACACATATGCTCAGCTGAAAAGTGTGTGAGCTGATCCCCATCACATCTTTGGACATCTATATCATCTGCTCACATACTGCAAGATATAGACTGATTCAGCGCAAGCTTTGCTCTGCTAGTATTTCTTAAAGACACAGGAAAAGGTAAATAAAGCCAGAAAAACATTCATGTATACTGTGAGCATTATTATATAGGCAGAAAGTAAGTTACATTGACTGAAAATTTGTGTGTTTTTTCAAATAAATTTAGTGATGGAAGCTTAACATAGCTGTAATGGGTGACAGATCTTGAGGGCAGATCCCAGTTCTGGAAATGAGCACAAAGTTTAGGCTAAAATCCAAACATACTGCATTAAACCTAAATGTTTTAAGTCTGGTATGTATCAGACAGCTAATTTGTTGGATCAAGTCATCATCGCTATAAAAACCCTGTACCCTGGAACTGCCAAATTCAAGTTCAGAATTTAGCAGGGAGAAGTCTGGCTCCTGTTCAAAAATGCGGTGCAGAGGAGTCTGTGCTCCCAGAATCAGTCCCTCGTGCATGACCACCTTCAGGTAGAAGCAGCCAGACAGGAATGAACAGTGCTCTGCATTGCAAGTCCTGGAAATATTCCAGGTGAATGATGGGTGGGAAACAGCAGTAAAATTTAAGCATTAAATGCCACTAAAACACACATAAATGTAAGAAGCTATTGAATCAAAACTAAATCCTTTACATAAAATTCAAGGTCATCTTTCTAAGTAAAATCTGCTAACCTGTAAAACGTAGGGTTTAGCTGAAAACAGAAAAAAATTGCAAATTTCATAGTGCATTCCAACAGACAAATAATTTTGGAAGTTTGCTTAGGAATAGTTCCATCACTAAGAATAAAATCCAGCAAAAGCCAGAATAAAGAAGCACAGGATACAGAAAGCAGCTGGGTAATCATACTGTGTCCGATGTAAACAACAGAAGATCTAGTAGGTGAATCTTAACTCTGTTACATGAACAAAGTTTGGGAAACGTCTTACATTATTTTTTTTAATAATTTGATTAGTTACTTTAAAAATCACCAAACATCACTACCACAGGAAAGAGAAAGGCATTTGCTCAGTCTATTCCGTTGCTTCCTAGGATCACATAATAAACAGAAACAATAAGGTTCAAAACGTAACGGCTTTTATTTAGGTAAACTGTGCTCAAAGGGGCGTTTGATTCTGAAGCAGTATGATGCCAGTACAATTTTGGTAGGAAAAATATTGCTCAGAATGAGGCATTTCTTAGTAGCAAACTGAGTCACCAACAGCAAGTCACTGCCGGATTCAATATTTCTTTTTTAGGTTTTTAACTGGTATCTGTTGCCAACACATGTATTTGGGGTTTATCTTAAAAGACGGTATAAATTAGGACTTTGCATACACCACTGACAGTCTCTCCCAGCAGAGTGTTGCTCCTTGGCAAGGCAGGTAGTAAAGACAAGGACAAAGGTTGCAAGAGAAGCAAACCATAGCCAAGGGAAGGGGCAGAACTACAAAGGATATGTGACATTAATACTGCAGGAAAAAGATGTCAGAGTGGGAGGACAGGCAAGAACTAACGCAAAAAAAAGGTAACACAATAAGTCAGTTAATGATATGCAAACAGATTTATCCCATTCACAGCTCAAGGCATCTCTGTTTGTTGGCATGACTAGTTACCAAAAAGAGAGGAAATTACACGAAAAATTGACTGACGAGAAGGCGGAATCTCAGAAAAACTTTTTTTCTTTGTTTCAGCTTTCCCATAGGTGGTATTCCAGATATTCCACAGTAAATAACAACAGTGAAAAGAACTTAAGACATGTAAAATTCAGAAGACTCCAAAACTCTCGTGACACAACTGGAATGGAATGTACCTGTTCAATGTTTGTAAGAGCAAATAAAACAAAACCAAGACCAGAATATTTTAAAAATCTATTCTCAAAATACGCCCATCTTTTCTTTGTTTTCCAGAAGAGCTACACTATCTGAATTGGCCTGGTACACAAGCCTCTAACAATTAATGAGAAGGATTAATGCATATTGTTATGACTCAAAGCATTTTATGATTAAGAAAGAGCCCATTTAACC
>Ga0181612_168336_pt1 | contig 12125 bp, 15 predicted proteins | sample HoacroProtozoa21_FD_119630 | JGI IMG/M metagenome (GOLD analysis project Ga0181612, IMG submission 119630) | Hoatzin crop microbial communities from Cojedes, Venezuel. Combined Assembly of Gp0051906, Gp0051904, Gp0051908
ACCCCTACTATTCTGTGATTCTGTGATTCTGTGACTTTGGTATAGTAATGGTTTGCTAAAGGTTTGGTGTTTCAAGCAGTTCTGAATGTGTTTCTTTAAAAACAAGGCAAGACCTTTGTTCATCTTAAACTCCGTAGCTACAATGAAATGTACTTCAGGGCACAATAATGTTAAAGCTTCATCAATGTTATCTGACAAGCACTGTCATTATGGGAACAAAGTGCCCTGTGTTTCTGAGTGATGCTTTATGTGGACAGTGGTTGAGTCCTATCTTATTTCTCCAGTCCTCTGACAGTGTCTCTGATAAATGGATTGTAGTGATCTTAAATTCATCATTATTATAGTGTCTTAATGCAAATAAAACCTTGTAAGGACCTTGAGTCTCTGTATAGGTGCCCTTCTACTGTTTATATCATGGCAGCGCCAATGTATTGAAAACACTGAGAAACCCATCTTTGGAACTCAGTTTCTGGATGCCATCCTTTCTTCATCGAAAATAAAAATGATCAAATCTGAACAATGTTGTGTTGTAACTACACATGACTGGTACTATCATTTTACAGGTGGACTTGAACTACATCTCAAAGTTGAATCAGGCTAGATTCACACAACACAGAAAGTGGTACTTACAAACAAGGTGTATTACACTTTTCTGTTTCACAAAAAAGGCCTTTAACTTGTTGTGAGGAGTTCAGGAGAATTTTCGGCTCAGATTTTGAAGGGAATAACAAAAATCATATCCGCTACTAGGCTGACTTTTTTGCCATAAAACGTCACTAGTTTGAAGCTGCTCACAAGTAGTAGCCTGAGAATAAGTCCTGAGGGTGTGAATTAATACGCAGATGGTATAAGTAGCTCTCAGAAAACTGGGGAATACATTCCAATGTCTGCATTTAGTCCACTTGATTTTGTCATTAACTTCATCAAGAGCAGTACTTAGTTCTGGCTGTCTCTGTTCCAGGGAAAGTTTACCTAAACCATTAAGATGATATATTGGCTAATGTTTTTTGTTACTTTTATAAATGATTAATTTTTTTTTTAACAGTAGACTCACATCAACATTTAACAAGATGAGACTTGGCTTTGTTTAATATAAGGATAATTTTGACTATTGCCAATTTGCTATAGCTATGTCAGGACTGTACAACTTTGTAAAGATAAATGTGCAGGTTTAGCAGATAGCAGTAATCCTGCTGCAGGCTTACAGGCAGAGCACATCAGTACATGATGCTCCATCATCTGCACACGTCTTCGTTTACTGATTCCTGATTTTTTATGAAGCATTCCCAATTTTATCTTCAGCTAGCCATGCAGTTTCTGAAGACCATGTTAAGAACACAGTGTGTAAAAAATACAGACAAAACATTTTTAGATGCCACACCTCTCTGCCACCCACACAACCTTATACAATGGTTTTAGCTAGCAACTGATTTTGTCTTCTCGTCTGTTTTGACCTGCTAGATTTAATCATAGTACTGTACCTAAAGGCATGCATCAGTTTTTTCTACTTTTTATTGTACTGCACTGAGACGGGTCCTTCACAGGTGGATTCTTTTGCAGAGAGCCAGGTGTTAAGAACTGCTTACATTTCAGTCTTTGACAGAAAAATCATCAAAAACAAATTATTGAGATTAATTTCTATTTTATTTGGTAGTTGTAGCCAGTGGATTATAGATTTTTCTATGTTTTTAAGTATCTAGTATTTTCAGATGATTATATGAATACTTCACAGACTGTAGAAGACTGGTGAGAACAACAGAAGTATGGAATTGTTAAATTAAAAGTTTGGTGCATATTCATGTATATCACTGAATTATTCAAGGAAAAAAGTACATAAAAGTGTCAAAAAAGTACCTGAAATTATGGATTTATTTAATTAAAGGAATACATAGAAAGAGTTGAGATATTATTGCAGTCGTGGTTAATATCTGACTATACCTATTTGCTATTATTTGTAATGTCACAGTACTCTCCACAGTCTGCTGTTATTTTGAAATTATCTCTGAAACAAAATGTGTCTGTCTCGTCTCCAGAAGTACAGATATGATATGTCTGAGTCCTGAATCTGTAAGTCCCCACCATGTGCAGTCATAGTTTCATCCGCAAGGCTCTTTTCCGCACCGTTAGCAAATAGATATTAAGAAGGGTTTCTGTTTCCAGCATTTTCATCCTTACAGCTATTATAGTCAGAACCTGCTTCCTGTTGGCAGGTTTTTTTAGTGAAATAATAGCAAATATTTTAGGTCATGTCAGGCCAATTTGCTTAACTGATAACAGCATTTATGCTATCAGAGTGTTACACATAATATACTTGCAACAGAGAGAGAGAGATATACATAAGTATATATATTAGCCGTACATTATGCATAGCTATTCTCTGTCTCTGGGAAACCTGTTCTATTATGCTGTGCTGTGTATGAAAAATAATTCTTTCTAGCATCACAGCCCAAAGTGCAAGACAGTCTTCCTTCCATTGTGCAGGGGGATCTTGCTTCCAGTAAAGCAATAGTAATTCCCAAACTATTCTGTGATTCTACGATTCTATACAGCTGTATATATATTCTATACAGCTGTATATATATTGGAGTCTCCTTCTCTGGAGATATTCAAGACCCGCCTGGACAAGATCCTGTGCAGCCTACTGTAGGTGACCCTGCTTCGGCAGGGGGGGTGGACTAGATCGCCCACAGAGGTCCCTTCCAACCCCTACTATTCTGTGATTCTGTGATTCGGACCCTCGCGTGCTCTGCGAATGGCGGTGAGCGTCGCCGGGTGCCCTGCGGGTCCAGCCGGCTGTTGGCAGCCCCGTGGGTGGGATGACGCTGCTTTTCCTTATCAGCTGTGGGCAGAGTTAATTCGGGTTCTTGCGTGGAGCCCAGGGCGCCTGTAGACATGCTGTCTACGTCTCCCAGACCCAGTGCCTGCTTCCCTCTGAGGTGACCTCCTGATGGCCCTGGGGGTTTTTTTAACAATGGCATGTGATGGTTAAAAGACCCTTTTGAGAAGTCTCTGTCTTCCTATAGTCACGATTTGATAGTCTTAGCAAACATGTTAGCCATTAAATAGCTGAAGAAAACGCTCTGTATTTTAATTTTTTTGCTTAAATATTAATGATCCAGATTTTTAATTCTATTTCAACCTGTTGCTGCTGTGGGTTCCTGGTCCTTGGTGCCCTCCGCCCCTCGGGTCGGGTTGTCTCCTTGGTGCCACCAGGACGAGTTTTGTGTAGGGTGTGATAGATTCTGATGTTAAATCTTTTGAGGTACTTGAAGAAGCCTGGCTGTGTGTGGAGGGGGGCAACTGCAAGATAAACCGCCGTGTCCTTGGGTGCGTGCGGAGCAGGGCTGCGTTTGGACAGCCTGATCTTGCCCACCTTTCCTCTCTCTGCAGTTGAGGAGATGGCTTGGGTGCTGGGAATGGGATGGGGCATCTCCCAGGGACACGTCAGCCGCCTTGGGCTTAGGTGGGGGCTTGGCCAAAGGGCAAATAGTAAACTGTGGTGGGTGTAGGAGACGTCAGCTCCCTCTTTCTCACCGCTGCAGTATGCTGGCTGGAACCTGCTGGAAGACGGGTCGATCCGGATAGAGGAGGCAACCGAAGATGCTCTCGGCACTTACACCTGTGTGCCTTATAACGCCCTGGGTACGATGGGCCAGTCTCCCCCTGCCCGACTGGTACTGAAGGTAACTCGCCTGGTAAAACCCTTGCTGGCAGATTTGCCGTGGGTCGTGTCCTGTCCTGCCGAGAGGAGCTCCTGGGGTGGTGCGGGATGGGCCAGGCGTGAACGCGTGCGTGCTTTGCGGAGGTATCCGCACTGCGGTCAGGATTTTTAACGTGGGTTCTGCGATGCGCGCGTTGCTCGTTCTGCCTTCCTGTTCAGCACAGCGCTGCAGGGGTGGGCGAAGTGGTTTGGGTTTTTTTCTGTGCAGCTTATTTGGTTGTTAATTCTTTGCAGAAACGCAGGTTTTCCTTTGCTTTTCCGAGTGCTTCTCTATGACGAGAGCTCGGGAAGGACTCTGTGCCCCCAAACTTGTCTGCTTTCCCACCTACATGACTCAGCTTAGCAAAAACCTATCGCCTCTCGCTCCGAGCCTCTCCTCTCTGCCCTGTGCTGAGAAAGGCGAATGCGGGCCCTCACGAGCATCCTCGCGAGGGGAAGAGCAGAGGCTGGAGCGCGGAGGTGTGTCTGTGCTGTGGTCAGAGGTGTGCCTCCCACCAGGACAAGGAAACCGGCGTGCACCCTGCCCGGTGCAGCTGGAAATACCCCGCCGGAGCGGCGGCATGTGTTTCACCATGGGCTGGGCCGCAGCTGGTGTGTGATGAGTAGAAGGTTTCCGTAGCGCTGAACCAGAGTGTTTTGAGGAAACGTGTCCCTGGGATGGCCTTTTTGCCAATAGAATACTTCACCTTGCTGACCCAGGCTTGGGTTCCTGGAGGATTTTAATAAACGGATGGTTTGAGCTCTAGAGACGCTCCGCAGGCTCTTGCTGCATGCGGAGCCCGGTGTGCGCTGGGCTCCCAGTGCAGTTCCCGTCACGGCTGGGGCGGGAGCTGCTGCCTCTTCCTTCCCTGAACAAAAAGCCCTGTGCCTGTGCGCGGCGGTGATTCATGGTGCCTCGCTGAGGTTCACGTGGTAGCGCTTTGTGTGTCGTAGACGCACACATCCGCGGAGATGGCTGCGGAGTCGATGGCATCGGGCTGATGTCTGATGCGACGTGGGTGGTTTTTTTTCCTGTTTACCTTCTTGAGACTTAAACAAGATGCCCTGGTGCGGTGGCTCTTCGGAGAAAGCTTCCCTTGGGGTGTATAATTTGGTGTACCGTGGAGTGTCCTTAGTGCATGCTCCCTGCTGCAGCTTTCCTTACAACGCCTCAGCCTTACTGGAACCTACGGCTCGTTTATTTTGGAAAAGGGCTGGGTTGGGTAGTGGGGAGGCGTTGGCACGGATTGATGCTCCTTGCCTTTTCCCTTGGCTGCAGGACCCCCCCTATTTCACGGTGCTACCAGGCTGGGAGTACAGACAGGAGGCAGGGAGGGAGCTGTTGATTCCTTGCGCTGCTGCCGGAGACCCCTTTCCCATCATCGCCTGGAGAAAGGTACCCGGCCTGCCAGACAAATCTGCAGTGCCTTTGGCTTTTGGTGAATATTGCTGACAGAGAAGCCACACTCTGTCCCGGTAAGAACAAACTGCAGGTACAGCTGCTTCGCTTTGGGCTGAGCCACTGCCGTCCTGTCCCGCAGGTGGGTGGGGGAAGCCCGGCTTGCGGCCACCGAGTATTTTAATCCCATGAAACTGTCACGGCAGCATCTGCAAAGCTGAGTGCTGCCCCAGCCCCCCTCCTCCTCCTCGCCGGCGCTGCCCGCAGGACACCCTGCTCCCTGCTGGCCTGCGAGGCGGTCACTGGCAGGACGCGGCAGCCCTGGCAGTGCTGTTCTCGGGGCATGGACCCCCCGCAGCAGGAGGGGACGTGCCACCGGAGCGTGTCCGGGGGTCTCCTGGCTGCCTTCCAGCGAGGGGCTGGACCGAACAGCCACTGCTTTGCTGCCCTTTGACTTTGAAGACCCTGAGAAGAACCTGTTTTAATGATGCTGCACTGGACATAATGATTTCAGGATGTCCCTTTCTGTAGGGCAGGGTAGGATCCGACATGGCAGCACAGCCTGGGAGCAACCAGGGCTTTCCAGTCCTCCAGCGTTCCCTTTGCTTCCCACCTTCACTGCTCCTGTAGCAAAGCCACCGTGCAGGGGACATCCTGGGCTTCATGCCCCCCTGTCAGGATCATCTCTCCAAACCTCCCATCCCCTTCTTAGGGCTCCTGAGAGTGACTGGGGTCACCCAGTGGGCACTGGCCCTGGTCCTTGTGGGGTGAGATGCTGGATCTCTTTGAGTTCCTTTTGTCAGCACGGGGAGGACCATGACTTGCATAGATTGCGAGTGACCTGCCTCAAATTTGGCTATTTAGTCTCTTTCTCCATCTTATTTTTCCTTTCCTCCCCTCACCATTCTTATTCAGGTTTCTTTTCAACCCCTCTTGTGTCTTCTGGCAGTCCTTCTCATGCCATGGCTCTGGGCTTATCCTCCCTGACTCCAGTCAGGGATGGATTGGGCTGCGCTGAGTTTCCCAGTGCCAGAAGTAAGCTCCCTCGCTCCCCGTCAGCCCACCAGCGCTGACCAGTCTCTTGAAGGACTCGCGAAGACTTGGCCTTGGCGCTGGTAATCCCACATGCCCGTCTGCTCCTCTGCTCATCCCGCGTGGCATCGAGCTGTGGGTCCTGACGTCGATGGGTGGAGAGCCCTGCGTGAGGAACAGCCGAAGTGGACTCGGGACACCGTGGGATTTGTGCAACTTTGGCTGATGGGCATAGACGTGTGTTGATACAAGATGCATTTTTCCACTTGGATTGAGAGCTCCCAGGCACCTCCATGCACGCCATCCTCCCCCGTCCCCATGGGGCCCTTGCTCCCCAAACGTCTGATGCGAAGGGTCATGCCTCTCCTCTGCCGCTGCCTGGGGCTGAGGGGCAGTTTGGGCATCTCCTGGGGCAGGTGCTGCCTTCCCCGGTCTGGGAGGGTGTTTGCCGGGGGCGGCGAACCGCAGCAGTGTCGGCTTTGGATGCCGGAGGCCGAGCCCTGGCGCGGGGCTCGGTGTCGGTGTGAGCGCCGTGGGGTTTTGCCGCCTGCGCGTGAGGGCTGAGCATCAGCCTCCCTGACGCATGCCTCTCGCGTTGCCCCGCCAGGTCCTCTCGAAAACGGGGGAACCGGCTGCCTTGCCGCGACCGGAGAGACCGGAGCCCTTGCCGGTGGCCGGCGGTGTCCCCTGGCCCGCGCAGGTAGCTTAGTGACCCCGCCGCCGCCTCGCCCTGCCCCGCAACGCGCTTCTGAGTCGTGTTTTTTCTCTCTTTGCCCGGCTGCCCCCCTGACCGTGCCCAAGGTAGGGAAGCCCAGCAGGAGCAAGCACAACACGCTGCCCGGCGGCACCCTGCAGATCCGCTCCCTCGGCAAGGACGACCACGGCGAGTGGGAGTGCGTCGCCACCAACGTCGTCGCGAGCATCACTGCCAGCACCCACCTTACCGTCGTAGGTGCGTAGCGTCTCCTTGGAGTGCCATTTATTGGTAGAGCTGCCTCTTTCTGTTCTGTTATCTGCGGACACAGCGGTTCTGCTGCTATTTCTCGCAGAAATTCCAGGTGCCCTTTGCTTCGAGTCCCCTCGAATCGCAGCTGGGAGCAGCCCCCTTGCCTTTGCCAGCCGGCGCGCGGTCTTGCTCCCTCTTAACCCCCCCTCTCTCCCCGCAGGCACAAGCCCTCACGCCCCGACCAGCGTGCACGTTGTGGTCGCCATGACCTCCGCCAACGTCTCCTGGGAGCCCGGCTACGACGGTGGATACGAGCAGACTTTCTCAGTTTGGTACGGCCCTCTGTGAGTCATCCTGGCATGCTTTGCTCTCTGCTTCTTTTCCTTCCTAGTCGAGCTTCGAGCAGCCGGGGGGGAGGAGGGCGGTGAGGGTGGCGTGCCCGGCTCTGTGCCCGTGGGCGTTACGGGGCTGAGCTCCCGCTGGGCGCTTCGGAGACATGGGGGGTGGTGGGATCATGTAGTTCCCGTGTTTCTTCTCCCTTCTGTGCTAGCCGGTGCCTCCGTCTGCCCCAGCAGGTTTTCTTCTGCTGATGGTACAAGGGAGATGCTTTGCATTCATCTGACTTTGCCTCTGGCATCTAATTTCAAGATAAACTGTTTATGAAGCTTAATAGCCAGGGAGAGGGTGGAAAATGCAACCTTTATAGAGCGCGTTCCTGGAAGAGCTGTGAGTAAGCAGAAATGATCTCTTCTTTCTCTGTGGCCCCCGCGAGGTGGTTAAATCCCGGCTGAGTCCATGACCAGCTGCTGGCCGGGTCTGAGCATCGTGGGGCTTTGCTCCCACTGCTCCTGGGCCAGCCTGTCCTAGCCGGTACCCAAAGCTGGCGGGTCGATCCCACCTTCCCACAACAGGCCTGGGCTCAGCCCTGTCGGCTTTGTCTTGGGGCAGGGGAGGGTGAAACGAAGCTGCAGCAAGGCCAGGGCTCTGTATGGGCTCTGCACTTGATCTTGTCTCCCTCTTCTGAAGAGCCATCCTTGGAAACGTGGAGGGGGATGGTGCCTTCCCTTCCTGGGTCTGGGCTGACGTTCTTCAGCCTTTCTTCTTGCTCTCTCTTTCCTTCCTTGCCTTAATTTGCCCCGATGGAGGCCGCTGATGGAGCGGAGATAGGCTGGATGCTGCTCGTAATGATTTCTGCTCTGCTCCAGCCTGAGGCTGGACGCTTGCAGGGTGGGGCTGGGCAGTCTGTTGGGAGATGGAAAAAAGGAGGAATGGAGCGAGCAGAGAAGAGTGAGGGAGCGAGCGGAGCAGCGCAGACCTTGCTTTGATGAGAATGTCCTTGGGAAGGAGTGGTTAAACCTCTCTGCTCTGGAAAAGTGGCTCACCTCGGAGGGAGGTGGCAGCTGCTGCCGCTGCGGGGTTCCTGCGTCCTCGGTGCTCTTCCAGCCCCTGCGCTGGGTTCCTGCGTCCTCGGTGCTCTTCCAGCCCCCGCGCCAGGGGAGAGCAGCCAGTGGCAGCGAAGGGGGCTTGCACCAAGCTTGCCTTGGGGAATTTACAGGGTGCTGTGGGGACCTGGGACAGGGAGGCAGAGACCCGTCTTGTCCTGAGGGTAGGGTGTGAGCCCTGGGACCAGGGATCTGGGATGGTGATGGGTCACGCAGAGCTGGCCAGCCAGAGAGTGTGTTCTCCTCCCTGCTGCGGCTATGGGATGCTCATGCAAAACATGGCTTCACCTCCTTTGGAATTCGTGCTCTCCTCCCGCTTCTGCGGTGGTTGACACTGGAAATGCAAACCCTGCTCTGCAGGGATGGCCGTGGCCACCGCAGCATCCTGTCGGCGTGTGCCCTCGGCAAGGGCGATCTCCCATGCCCAGGTGTCATCAGCATTGCGTTTACCCTCCGCTCTCCCCACCCGCAGCCCCTCGCCCGCAGCAGCGCCGGGGAGAAGGGCTGCGAAGGCGGCGGGCAGGGAAACCCGCTCGGGGTGCTGGGCTGCTCCGCTGCCCTCCGTGCCTCCGCGGCAGCGGATCCTGGGAGCTGCAGTCCCGGCCAGAGCTGCGGTGATGCGGAGGCTCTCCTGCCCGCAGCCGCGCGCTGCACGTGCATGGCTCTCCGCCGACTTGCTTGTTTCCATGGCTTGCTGCTGCTTCTCCTGCCTCACCTTTTGCTCCCTTTACAGTGGTGTTATTTGTCTTTGCTCCGTCTCTTCCTTCCTACTCGGTGGATTTACCTGGCTGCGTGCCGGTGGCTATAGGTACACCCACTTATCCACGCAGAGTAGACCTTCTGCAGTAACCCTTCCCAAACCCTCGGCAGATGCCACCACAACCTGCAGCCGAGGGCTGGGACTCCCTAGAGCAGCTCTCTAACGCGAGCACCGCGACTGGCGATGTCGTTGCAGCGAGGCGATGCTGCTCGGGGACATGGGGCTCTTTCACCGTGCTGTTTCCCGGCGGGGTTACGGCCTGCGGAGGTGGCTGCACGCTCACGTGTGCTGGGCTCGCACTGGGGGGGCTCTGGGAGTTGCTTTTTTTTTTTACACTGGGTTTGTGGGTTATAGAGCCCAGTGGAAAGGCTGTGTCCTACGCTGCCCGCAAGTGCCTCTGCGGCCCTGCCAAACCCTGAGGTATGCCCTGGGCGACGCTGGCAGCCCCTGACTTGTGCAAACTTGGCAGAAATAGTGATTTAGTTAAATGTTTCTTGTGGGATTGCATGTACGGGGCTGCAGCTGAGAGAAAACTTGGCTCTGGCTTGGGAGCTGTCAAGGTGTAAATGGGAACGGGACCAGATTCCTGCTCCAGCTGTCCCCTTTGCAGCACTCACCGCAGTGAGAACGCACCAGCTTCCACTCCAGCCGTGGGATCTGTCGGAGATAACCTCAGAGCGGGGCTGTCGGCACTGCGTTTGCCCCTGACCCTGCTCAGAGGCTGCAGGGCAGAGGGGAGGGCTGGTGGCAGTGTCCGTAAGAGCTGGGGGCTGCTGGTGTGGCACGACAGGACGGTGCCTGGAGCCTGGCAGCCCTCGTGTGCTCTGTCCCCGAGCCAGCTCTTGGGTGACGAGTGGCTGCCCCACGTCCATACACATCGCTGCTGTCAAACCACACCATCGCTCGGGAAAGCTCCATTTTCGCTCGAGAAGTTATTGCTGCCTCTTTGGTCCTCCCTGTCAACGGCACCTTCTCTGAGGATGCTCCTTTTTCTCTCGGCAGGATGAAGAGAGCCCAGTTTGGCCCCCACAACTGGCTGTCTCTCCCTGTGCCAGCTGGGTCCAGTTGGCTACTGGTGGATACCTTGGAACCGGAGACTGCATACCAGTTCAGTGTCTTGGCTCAAAACAAGCTGGGCACCAGCTCCTTCAGTGAGGTGGTCACTGTGAACACTCTAGGTAGGTCCTCTGTGGGCACAAGCGGAAGAGAGATTGGGGTTTCGGGAGATCTGTGGGGAGACGTTGCCCTTTGCCTTCATCTTTGTGCCCTGTCTGCTGGGGACAGAGGTGGTGATCAGCAGCTTTAGTTTCCAGCTGCATAGAAGATGGTTCCTGGAGGGTCCTGGATGAAGCTTGTAGACTTTGCTGGATGCATGAGGCCACCGATGGGGCACATGTGGGAGAGCGTCCTCTGTGCTTCCTATCTCAAAGGTGTCCCTGTCCCGTCTGCTCTGTCTCCAGCATTCCCTGTAACAACTCCAGAGCCTCTGGTGTTGGTTACCCCACCGAGGTGCCTAACAGCCAACCGGACACAGCAAGGAGTCCTCTTGTCGTGGCTTCCTCCCGCTAACCACAGCTTCCCCATCGACCGCTACATCATGGAGTTCCGCGTTGCGGAGAGGTGGGAGGTCTTGGATGATGGCATCCCGGGGACCGACAACGAGTTTTTTGCCAAGGACTTGTCCCAGGTAAGCAGGGGCTGCCCACACCATACCTCTGGTGTTGTCTGCTGCAGCGCTGGGGAAGTTGGAGGGTGGCTCGGTCCCCGTGCTTGGCACTTCAAGGAGCTGGGCAAGGCTGGAGGCTGCGGTGGGGGACCTGACGGATGCGCTTGGTGTTTCAGGACACCTGGTACGAGTTCCGGGTCCTGGCGGTCATGCAGGATCTCATCAGCGAACCCAGCAACGTTGCTGGCGTGTCCAGTACAGGTAAGGGGTGGCTCCTTCTGTCCCCAGCTGTGGGGGCATCTCTGCTTCTGCAGGTGCTGAGCTCGGGTCGTGTGTCAGTACTTGCTCACGGCAGTGATGGGTGGTTTTGTGCTTTTGCTTGTGCTCAGTGTGTGAGCTGACGGGTGCGTGGTTAGGACCAGCGTCCTGGGCACGCTGCGGGCCCCGTGCCGTCTCCCGATGCAAACAGACCAGCGGCACTGGGAGCGGGCGAGGACAGACCGCCCCGTTTCGTCCTTCCCGCGGAGCTCGGGGTTGTCGGGTGCCTGGTGGCGCGGCGTGACAGAGCGTCTCGGCTCTGCGGGGTGCCCGGAGAGCAAAGCTCCGACCAGGCACTGCGCAGCCGGGAAACGGGAGTGCAAGGTGCAGAGGCGGAAATGGAACACTGCAGTGCGGAGTCCGGGGGGGGGTGGGGGGGGAAGCTTTGCAACCGGAGGCTGCAACACGCTGCAGCTCGTGCACGTGCCCTGGGCCAGCTTGGAGGATGCTCCTCGAGCAAGGGATGGCCGAGGGCGCGTGATTGCGGTGGGGAAGGCAGGGGCTGCAGGAGGAGATGAGGATGCGGGGAGCCATGCTTTGATGGCTTTCCTGGAGAAGCCGAGGAGCCACCCAGCTCCGCTGCGCGCAGGCATGCCGCGGTCTCTCTCTGCCACCAAGTGGTGCAGGCAGCCTGATGCTGCTGCAGCCTGATGCTGCAGCCTGCCTGCTCGCCCGCCCTTGCTCAGAATCACAGAATCACAGCATGGTCGGGGTTGGAAGGGCCCGCTGTGGGTCATCTGGTCCAACCCTCCTGCCGAAGCAGGGTCACCCAGAGCAGGCTGCAGAGGACCTTGTCCAGGCAGGTCTCGAATATCTCCAGAGAAGGAGACTCCACCACCTCCCTGGGCAGCCTGGGCCAGGG
>Ga0181612_164205_pt1 | contig 12124 bp, 13 predicted proteins | sample HoacroProtozoa21_FD_119630 | JGI IMG/M metagenome (GOLD analysis project Ga0181612, IMG submission 119630) | Hoatzin crop microbial communities from Cojedes, Venezuel. Combined Assembly of Gp0051906, Gp0051904, Gp0051908
AAAGGTATGTAACAAAGTACATCCTGACTCAGTGCACAAGATCTGCCCTACCATTCACAGCTCCTGGCATTTCAGACTGTCTGCATGCAGTATTTTTAGACTATGTCTGAGTTTTAACTAAAGAAAAATATGCCATTAGAGAAAGCAGACAGGGACAGAAAGCTTATTGTTGCTTTACTGTCAGAAACCACAAGTAGAAAAACCTACGTGGTTACAAAGACTTACGCAGTGTATTCCTCAGTAGCGAAAAGCAGAAACTGTTCAAACAATGATCATGAACACTTCAAACTTCATTAGGGAATGCATTTCTATTTCTGCAGCTGGCAAGAGGAACACACCTCAAGTATTAAATCAAAATCTGCTAGAAACTTTGAAAGAAATCTTAAAATTAGTATTAAGAGGAAATGTACATACTCCACTAAGGGGTTATCCAGTTCAGTCCTTTAACATGCTATAGCAGACACACAGCAAGTATCAACAAACCATGTCCTATAACTGCGCTTGGGTTTGGTTATGATCCATTAACTCATTTTTTTTATTTAGAAGATTTTACTTCAGGTTCAGACATTTTGCATGTTTTTCACGTTTCAGCTGATCTTGAAATGCATCTACCAGTTTCTGAATAATCTAACAAAGATCTATGCAACATAGAGGTCTTGACTAGACAGACCTCTTGAAATTCTTGTCAAATTTCTCAAATCCTACTGCATCTATCACAGACAATAAATTAAGTGATGATTGCTATAGTAATTGCCATTCAAAGTTAACCAGGTTTAGCAGCACAATTCTTGAAGTGCCATGGGACCTCTTGAAACAAAACTCGAAACCCACGGTTGATGCTGCTCCTTGAAGCAGATCAAGTGCCTGAAGAGTACTGTACCAAGGCAGCAATGGGGATGAAGGACAGAACAGTCAAACCTCGAGAGCCTCGAAAAGCCACACAGCACCTCAGACCTGGGCACAATGAGGTGAAGGAAAGAATAACCAGCCCTCAACTTCCCACCAGTTGCTTGTGTCTGCTCAGGAAAGGTCCTCTACCTGCAAAGCCTCCCATCCCAGAAAAAGGGGAGTACACAGGATGGCTTTGGCTGTGAGATACTAGGACTGAACAGGATGCTACTTTTCTTTTCCATGACCCACCATCACAATTTTGTCACTTTCGTCATTAAAAGTGCTCAGTTTGCCTGCGTCACTCCTTTCACAGCCTTCATCCGAGTGAAACACTGTGCACAAAAATGTAAAGAAAGCTGTAAGAAGCAAGAAAGGACAGAGAGAGAGACAGATTCATTGCAGTTAAAGATTCAAAGCTGATGAAGTATGAGTTTTTTAGGTTATTTTTAAACATTGCTGCAATACTGTAATGTGCCAAAATGCTTAAAAGCCAGCACACTGCCTCAGATTCTGTAATATGAAAGCACTTCCAACACACCAGCTGATGTGTCAACAATTAAGCTTCAGGTTTTTTTTTCTTTTTAATTTCTTCCTTAAATAGTATTCTGATATTCAAACAAGAATATTAATTATTTTATTGAATAGAAGTGTCCTAGGGATTTTCATCTCCTGTTCAGCGTATTATGATGTACTACATGGATTAGATTGCACCAGCTGCTAATTTTTTTAAACACTGTTCACTCAAGCCCTCTACATGTGTGCTATTACACAGGCATTGTCAGGTCAATTAGGACTAACACAGCCAAAGCTCAAGTAGCAGTTGTTTGATTACAGCAGGGATAATGCAGAAGAAAGGATGCAACGATGTTAAGAAATAAGGAAAATTCTTCTAATGACTAGACAGACGTTTCTTCATGGTCAGAAAAGAGTTGTGGCTAATTTGCAGCCCTGGTATCGATCTACTTCATGACCTTGAATCAGTCCTTACAAGTCTCACCAGGCGTGTTACAGGATTTGAGATCCTCAGTGAATAGGTACTAGAATCATGCAAAATTAAGGCCTGTTTCGGGAACATCTGCCCCTCCCTCTGTTTTTTTACAGACAGGTGACACACTCAGTGGCTGCAGTCAGAGAGATACTAACACTTGCTTAGCCAGCCTCACCATACACAGTCACATTTTTCCCCCTTAGGCTCCTTATTTACCAGACATACACATGCAAATTGACTTGCAGCTGGAAAATGTGAAGAAACAAAAAGCATTCAAGAGATTTAAGACTTAACATGAATAGATACTTACTAAGTACAGGGAGCAGACAGAGAGTGGCATTGGTTAGTCAGGTTCCACAGTTCCCTGCCCCTCCTCCATCGTTACTTTAAAGACAATAAACTTTATAATGAAGTATCGATAACATCTTCCCATTTAGGCTAACAGGCTTATCGCGCGCTCCACCACAGAGTATGCTGTTTTAATTAGCAAGACGGATCTCAGAGCTGATATATTCTGTTGTGCTATAATTCCTGCCTTTACAGTAATTTTCTCCTGTTTTTCACACTATAATGTGCTATAAATCCTACTTAGGCTGCCTCACTGGCCTGTTGCTGCTCGGAGTCAATCTTTCAGGCCCTCCGTTTCCATGACAACTTCCCGCCATCCTCCCCTCCGCAGGATTATCCCACGGCCCCCCAGGGAGGCGGCTGTGATGCTCGTGGCCTCCCAAAGCTGGAGTTCCACTCAGTCACCTCTCTGCCTCCGACAGGTTGGGTTTGCCCAGCCTTGCCACGCTGCCCATGCCTGGGGCTGCGCCCAGGCAACCAGTCCTCTCTTCAGCCCTCTTGGATGGGAATGCCTAGAAAAATACAAGCTTGGCTGGTTTAATACCTAAACAAGTCAGAAACAAACAAAACAACCTCTTCTCCCACTACAGTGCTTTTGTTCCCATTTTCTTTCTTTTTTCTCAGTCTCCTCTGCTCTCATGTTCAGCCTCCACACACACATTTCACAGCCTACCAGCACACAGCCTTAGTTGTTCTTAATTCCCAGCCTTTGTCCTGTAGCCTTTCTCCTCTTCTTTGCCCGCATTTTGTCTTGCTTCCTGTTCCCTTTTTGCTCTCTTCTGCATATTTCTTTTTCTTCCTTTTACTCATATTCTACAACGCTTTCTAAATACAGCTATGAGGATCCAGAAACCATTACAAGGTCATCCATTAACTGCTCCTGCTCCCCCAGGCCACACACCACCATCCTACCAATATTTAATTAAATTTCAGTCATTGAAAAAAAGACAAACAGGCTGTTGTTTGGGTTTTTTCCTATGGGTCTCCTTGTTTACTTTTTCTTCAGTCTCATTTTGTGTTGTTAAACATTTATAACTTAGGAACAAGTATCAATCTGTCCACACTATTTCAAGGAAGCAAACAAAAATAGGGTTGATTGTTTCCTTGAGGTAAGGAATGGCAGGCAGGGCTGCACATGAAATAGTGCCTCCTCTGATGTTGTTGTGTGAAGACAGCAGTTGGAAGCCCCCAAACATTTGCAGGCAGTGGGAAAACAGCATTTCTCAGACTTCCTTCTGCATGACCTGTTGTTTCTCCAACACCTTTGCTGATTTTATGGATATAACTGCCTACAAACAAAGGGTACGTAACTGCTCACAATAAGAGCTGCTAGGGGGATATATGGACTACCTATACTTAAGTACCTAACATAAAGAAAAGCTCCTAGGTTTACAGCTTCCGAACAGACAGGACCTTACACATCAAATTACTCTAGCCTTTGGCCTAGCCATGTAGCTGAATGCCTAAGTTAGGTTCTACAGTTAGGCTGGCTGAAGAAGGAACCTCCTTACAGAAGATTCTCCCATAAGCTTATTATTTCCACAGACCTAACAGACATCTGCAACCTGACAGATTTCTAGCTGACTTCAGTGGGATATGACACTCAGGGACCACAGTACTTGATCATACATATGGCACAGTTAAAAAGCAAAATGACTTATACATGGAAAGATGGGAACATTCCTATCCTTCCTATCCTTTAGTCTTCAGAATAAGGAAAAAGAGAGCTCTACTAGCCCTAAAATTGAGCCCACAGATTATAGTCCTTCTAATTTGAGAGTAAATATATTATGGTAATACAGTATCAGATTGTTGATATGGCTAATGAAATATCTCATGACTTTGCTATAGACAGAGTATTGTTGGCTACAGAAAAAAAACCTAAAAATCCTCTATAATTCGATAGCATCTCCACAGTCTTAAATTTAATAAACAGTATTATTCATTCACCTGAATCCCTAGAGTAATATGGCTTGTAACATGACTTTTTGGAATTTGTTTTTTATACACATGGAGAAGACTGATTTTTAGGCTAATAAAAGAATATACGCTTCAGAAAGAGGTGAGCAAGTAGTAGAAAATCCAGAATTAATTTCTATTAAGAAAACCTAGCCAGAAGTAAGACTATTTTTCAGATTTCTGGAATTTTTTTGCTCACAGTACAAACAATTTCTTGCTCATATGAGTCAGGATCTTCTTCCTTGCACAGGAGAATTTCAGCAGCTTAATAATGCAATACTTGCTAGTCTTTAGTTTTCACATATTCCCTGCTTCCTTCCAGGAATTCAATCATATTGAGCACCTTACATCATATACTTTATAAAGACCGGTAAGTGTAACATATTTGTGACAATCATTGCAGGAATTTCAACACCTTCATGAAAATGAAGAATGAGCCAAGCATTCTCTGAACTAAAGCCTGATTTAACCTGATCTTTTCTTCCCCTTTTTACTCCCTGATCTGTTTCTTGTTTTAGAACTGGACTTTGGAATTCCTGGCACAAGGACCATCTTTGTTCTAATTCATAACAGATCAAGCTGTTGCTGGGTGTTATTTGAACTGCCACTGCTGTAACACCAAAGTAATTATTAATGATAGTTTTTAGTTAGCAGATATGAAGAAAAGGTATTCCACACCAGATCTACACTCCATCTTCTCCAGTGTTCCACCTTTGATGATTGTCAGTACCAGATATTTCACAGTATCTGCCTTAACCCACTGGTTAACTCCTACTAATAGCCTTATTCCTCCTGTGAGCTGGAGCTCAATTTAAAACGGGCTTTCATCTCATTAAAGTGAAAAGAAACTGTTCAGATGTCTCAGATTCCATACCTTAAGCCATTGACTCACTTGAGCATTACACATTTAGTAATTTCTCCAGACTGTGTTCATGAATACACTGAGTGCACATGTACAGCTATGTTTTCAGAGGGCTAGCTGATATCTTAGCTGTTCTAATAAGGGCTTTCCACCCACATGACAGAAGGACTGTCTCGCCTTTAGCAGGACTAGAGAAATTTCAGGGAGCGAAGCTCATGAAGACCATGAAAGCTAAGTTTTCAGCTCATTTCCCTCAAAAGGTTCATGTATTCACACACACGCAGAAGTGTTTTTGCCATATATATATATATACACACACATTTTCCAAACCTCACTATGAAATGGAACTCGAAATGAATGGCCCTAAACATATCCCCAAATACCTCATGATTCAGTGACATATGCCCCCACAGTGACATTACACTGCATCGACAATGGCTTTGCCCATGAGGGTGAGTAACTAAGTCATATGTCAGCCCCCAACCTTGACAAGCTCCAGATAGTCAGGCCAGTCAAGACAGCCAGTTGATAAGTTGGAAACGGTGTTCACAGAAATAACATGTTCTTTATGGCTCACAGTAGACTACATTTGGGCCTTTCCTTTCAAAAAGATAAGCTGCTCTTCATCGCCACCAATTTTGTCCTTATGTAAAGCCAAGCCCCAGTACTGAAACATGATGTTGACGTTCTCCAAAAAGCATGAAATGATTTAACTTTCGGCTGTTGTGGTCTCACTGTCCCCCCTCACTGCTCAGTCTCTCCAGACCCCATGCTGTTGCTTGCATCACAAGGCAGATGGACCAGTTCAGAGTGCTGATCCATCTAAAAACAAAAAAGTTGCTTTTCTGAGGGCTCTGTTCACTTTTGGCTGTTCAAGGTTGCACAAATAATGCTTCACCTTTTCACCTGAATTCCAACAGCAGCAGCACCACAAAGGCAGAAGCTTGCAGCAGCAGCCTTCACTTAAGGCTGACTTACACCGTCACAGAACAACATCCTGATGCCTTCATCAGCACAAGAGAAGAGTTTGACTCATTTTGAACTCAAAGAGTACACAATAATGTCATTTTCTTAATAAAACATTTCAGTTTAATAAATTGTTAATGTACACCTCACAAAAAAAACCCCCGTGCTTCCCTAGATGTGGCTGTACTTCAGTGACTGCTTAAGAAAAACTCCCTCTCATGGCATAGTACAGATTGTAAAGCAATTTTAGAACTTCCAGGTATACTGGAAATAAAGTTACAGTGCACCATAGACATACATTACTCCTGTTATTCAAGGCCAAAAAAAACCAAGCCCACACCAAAATCAAACACACAACCAAAAATCACACCTGTGCTTGCCGAGAAGCCTTTCAGCGGTTTCTAATCCCTGACAACTCACACCATGCCCATGACTTTGCTCAGGACAGCTCATCAAAGGTAAGCTGACTTCATTCCAACAGTACCACATGTTTGCAGCTCCCTAACACATACAAACTGTAGACGCTCAAGGGTATGATTATGGGAAAATTGCTCTAATGCTCCTCTGACAACATGCAGCTGAGAAGTCTCCCTGAGCAGTGAACGGTTGTTAAGAAGGACTTACATCTACCTCTTATCTTAGAAATAGCTCCTAGTCTAAGCCAGCACTTCAAAAAGATGACATGCTAATGATTATCTGAAGTCCAGTTTACATTTTCAAAGTTATTTACACAAACTTGCAAAAACAACAACAACAAAAACAAATAAACATAAAAACAAAAAAAAAAAAACCCACAAAAAACCAATTGTGAGTTGCATTGTGAAATCTTACACTTCTTAAAAATTGGAAGGAAAGTAAGAAACCTGTAAGACTTTCCTTGCAGACTCAGCTATGCAAATCTCAGTCTAGATCTTCAGAGGGAAAAAGTTTCACTGCACAAAAACCTTCCCTGCACTTTGCACTTTTGCTGAACCTTTCAGTAAGAGGCCAGGCAATGCCCAGAGACAGGACATCTCTCTGTGCACATTCGAAGGCAGACGTGCATGTATGGAATAAGAACAAGGGAAGGTGGTGGCCTCCTGAGCAAGAATTACCTGTATAGTAGGGATAAACAACAGGTTCCTGACTCCTTTTCGGTTTGTTCAATATCTATTATCAATAATTTGAATCCATCAGTTTTTAAACTGGGAGCAAAAAACTAAAACTGAAGTTAGATATTTCTGATGTCAGTTTGTTTTTCTACACAGAAATGTATCAGATACTGAAATACCGTGTGCTTTGGAAAAAAAGATTATCCTCAACACAAAAAGGCAAGAAATTCAAGGAAAAAAAAACAGAAGGAAATACTGCACTTATCTAAAGTACATCCTTAACCTGGCAAATCAGTATAAACTTGTTCTAAGAGTTGAGTAATATCCCTGACAAAGCATACATTTCTAATAGGAGCAGCAACTCAATGATGGAAGAAAATTAAAATAAGGATCAGTTTTCCTACTGCAGCATTAGCCAATCTGGGTTTTAGTAAAAATATTTCCTCCTGATACTGTTTTTTCTCATATGCTGTATATAGCATTATCCAGGGATACAGTTAAGATAGCAGTTAGCTGGAAGTTTATTTTGGTTGATAACAAAGCTTATGCTCTCCAGACTGTATAAAAATCAGGTAATGAGCTTGCAAGTTCTGTTCCACTGCACTTCCGTGAAAGGATCTTGGTCTCCTGGCACACGCAAGTGTGGGGAGCAGCAGTTTCTCCATACGTGACCACACTTGGTGCTAGTGGGCCACATGACAGGGATATGCTGCTGGGACCATATGTGCAAGTTCAAAATAGACTCTTCAGAGCAGAGACATGTCAGGCACCTGAGGCCAGAATCATAGCACTGCAAAACAAAACGTTAAAGTCTCTGACAGACCAAGATTTTTTTTTCCTTTTTAAAGTCCGTGATAAAACTTTCCATAAGAGATTCCAAGGGTTCATCACACTTACTCATTACCAGGTAAATAACAATTGGTTTCAATGTCCCGGCATATGTACTGACTCAATAAACCATTTCTCCCCTGATGAGCTACAGCTGTCTCCAAGATAAATACCACCCAATTTTAAAACTCCATTAGATCACATCTACTTCAGCATAACTACTGCAGTTTTGGTTTGGTGACACAAGTTAAGTCAATGGATGTAAGGAACTGCTTTGCTTATGTAGCAAAATGTGCATGCTTGATTTTTCTCTATATTAGGTTTTATGGTCAATTTTAGTATCCATAATAATACTCAGCACTTATAGGATATTTCACATTTACAAACATTAACTAATTAAGATATAAGAACTGGGAGCTACCAGAGCAGTGCTAAGCCAAGACAGCCTTTTGTCCTGTGGGCTACATACCTATTGCTTGAAGCGTAACATGCCCTTCCCGTTCCAGTCCAGTTTTCACCCTAAAATTCCTGAAGTGTCTCAGTCTCAGAAGGCAGACAGAGCTCTTCTTGATGCCTTCCACACCCATCCACACCTGGCAGCATTTCCATTCTAATCAGAAACAATTCCTTCTATATCCCTGCCAGGGAATAATACAAAAGAAAAAAATCTGAGTACCCCCCTGTCAAAGCAAAACCTCAGCTCTTACTCTTTCTGCAACATTATCAGCCATCTCCTTCTATGTTTAACTCTCCCTTTCCTCAGATGCCATTCTAATCCCAAGATTCACACGGTTCATCTTTCTTGTCATCTGTGCCCAGCTTTCCAGTCCAGCACACATTCTTGGGGTACCTTACCACCCAGCTGCCCCTGCATTTTTTGAAATGTTTTTTTAAAACCTCTTTTCTTCCCTATTGCGTCCATTAGCACTAGCCACCCATACTTCTGGCTGCACACTCCACTTCTGCCCTTCACCCCTCTCAAGCTTGAGAGCACTGATTGCACCAAATTGGGCATGGTTACCTTTGGTAGCCTTTGGTGGCTCAGTATCCACAAAGGGCAGGCTCCAGACATTTGAAATCTCCATTTAAGCTCCCTGCTGAGCTAGTAGGCTTTCAGAGCTAAGGATGCACTGAAACTTAGATGGAAACTGTGCTGCCAGTGATTGACTTATTTGTGTCAGTGCCTTGCACCAGAGGAATACTTCAGATTCAAAATCTGCTATGATCTTACACTGAGCTGTATGACACAACATGCCAAGGCAGAGGATTAATGGTTCCCCTCCCCACCCTAAACAGATGTAAAAAGCTAGCATAAGGTAGTTCCACAAGCTAAGTTATGCAGCTGTTGACTCAGGAACTCATTTGTGCAAGGAACCACTATCAACTAAAGCAATCCTTACTATCCTGGAGGTGAGAACACCTCTCACATTCCACATTATTTTTTCCAGACCAGAGAGCATCAGGTCAGGGACAGCACCAGACTGACCCAGTGCTCCATGATGCACAGCTTGCTCATGCTGGATCGTGGTGGCTGCAGCAAAACACTTTCGCTTCCCTGCTTCTCCAAGACTGGTATAAGCTCATTGCAACACATCCAGACAGGGCTGCACTGAATGATAAAGCTTGGTACGTTTTAGAAGCACTTTTCTGAGCGGTGGATAAATTGGAGTGTTTCTTCAGAGGTACACAGAACAGACTATTTTTCAACAACAAATTAAGCCCAGAACGTCCTTGTGTATGCTGTCCAAATCACGCTGGCAGTGAGCATGGTGGTACTTCCAGACAGCGGAACACAGGTTTGTACCTGCTATTTAGCATTAGAAAACATACCTCTCTCACACGCAGAAACATCTGGTTCTTACACTGTTTTTATCTGCAAATAGAAGAGCACTATGCAAAGAGAGGACAAGTATCTTTACACTTATATTGCTCACAGAAACACACAGGCAAGTTAACCAAAAAAAAAAAAAAAAGAGGTAGCTTGCAAGAGACTGTGACATGGGACAAAGAAAACAGCAGCGACAGAGAGTAGGAAAGGAGAAAGTTGGCTTAACACACTCTGGATGCAACTGCTTGCAAAGATTTGAAGTGCAAAAAACCAAAGTCAAATGATATCTTAAGTAACTCCCAAGTAGAAGAAAAGGATGAAATTAAGCGTAGGAAATTGCAGTTTGAATGCCAAACTTTTGCTAGCCATATGTGATGGAAGACGTTTAAGACAACATGCTGGAAATCCATTGAAAGGAGCAATGCTGAACTGGCCACTCTGAATTTGTTCTGCCTTGCTCCCTGTCCCCCTGGCCTCCCCTTTTTCTTTTTTTAAAGGCTTGTACTTTGTTTCTTTCTTCACTTTCAGACAGCTGCCAGAATAGCACTCAATATTAAGCAACAGCCTCACATTGGTACCTTTGGAAATGAGCTTCAAAGCCCTAATGAAGCCAATACATCTTTGGCAATGTCTGTAACCCTTACACAGGCACAGCAGTGAGAATCGTGCAATCATGAAATCTAAGCAGGAAAACAGATGGTCTTAAATAAAATAAAAACTTTGCCTGCAATTTGTTTTGCAACATTGTGTGCGGTCTCCAGCATGATAAAAAAAACAGGGAGGAGCAACACTGAAGAAATCTTTGCCTCCGAACTCCTGTGTTTAAGTCAGGTTCATAGACTAAAATGAAACAGCAAAGACACAAATTCAAAGGAGTCCAAGAACACATTAGTCTATGCCACAGAACTGGGATGCAGTTTAGTATAACTGGGAAAGGTCTCAGAGGACAGCAATGCACTGATTTTCACTCGTGCAATTAATTTTCAGCAAGATGCAAGCAGCAGCAGTGAGGACAAGGGAGCACCATGGGCTTCCACAGGGAGGGGCACGGACTCAGCTTGAAGCACACTAACAAAGCCGGCATGGCAGTAGTCATGCTGCTTGAGGTCAGGACTGAAGTGAACTCCTACAGTTTGTCTAAGGAGTCCTTCTTTAAACTGTCAAAGAATGCTTCAAATTCCAGACCCACTGAGTGAAACCATATCAGAACCATAAGGATGCTGAATGTAACAACTGTGGCTTTCAGCAGAGACAAGCACACGGAGCCACATATGTGCAGAGGGATGCTTTACGGCGAGGTACACTTGGCAACTTGGAAGAGCATAGGGGTTATGGGGAGAAGGAAAATGTCAGAGAGAGCTCACAGGTGCTGGCACATTATCTACCCCACAACACAGCTTCCAAACAAATTTCATCAGCACTTCATTACCAAACTCCATTGATTTGGAAAAGAAAACAATTAATGCCAAAGCCAACATCTGTGACATCTTTAAATATCATACTGCAAACCACAGGAGTGTAATTTAATAGTTGAGCATTTTGAAACACTTAAGTTTTATTCAAGCACTACAGGAGAAGCCTTTCAAATTTGAGCAAGTCTTCCAAATGCACAGGCTGTTACTGTGATGTGCAACTGGGCTACTGCTGCGGGAGTCGTCAGACTAGTGTGAACAAACACACATCAAATCTGATGTCTCAGGAGGATGCGTGGTGTAAAACCTGCTAGTAATAAGTGATTCATTCAATGCATGAAAGAATTGGAATCTGCACACCAAGTGCAACTGAGACCGACAGTTAATTGCATTTATTCAGCCTCAGTCCATATAGCAGTTGGTCTCCTCAATAACATGTGACTTCTGTCCAGCTTAACCTTCCTAGCTCAACCAACTCTTCCTGTCCACTTAACAGTGAGCTAACTTAGTTGTGTCACCAAATCTGAAGCTGATGGAATCTAAAATCAAGCACCAACTGGCTCTGTTAGGTGCTGTCAGCTATGGCAGCATCCAAGCAACTGGCTCTGAACAAGTCCAGTGCTGCTTCTCAGAGGACAAGAAACTGTGCATTGCCTTCTTTCAGGCACCTACTCTTCATTTCTCTCCTTTTAAAATCTCTGGGAAACCACCTAAGTTATGCCAAATTTCACCACCTACTTTCATAACCTGGATGGATGCTTTTCAAAAGGCTAGAATAAAACTTAGGGAGTGCTCCACACGATCAGAACAGCGGTGATGCCAATAGCAAAGTTATCTAGGTGAGATCATAGAATGCTTTGCATTGGAAGGGACCTTTAGATATCATCTAGCCCAACTCCCCTGCAGTGAGCAGGGACATCTTCCACTAGACCAGATTGTTCAGAGCCCCGT
>Ga0181612_114594_pt1 | contig 12123 bp, 6 predicted proteins | sample HoacroProtozoa21_FD_119630 | JGI IMG/M metagenome (GOLD analysis project Ga0181612, IMG submission 119630) | Hoatzin crop microbial communities from Cojedes, Venezuel. Combined Assembly of Gp0051906, Gp0051904, Gp0051908
ACCAGGGTACACAAGTCTGAATCTTTCAATCAAAACAATGAAAGAGGTGCAGACTGCAGTGAGAAAGTCTAAGGTGTGTTGCACTGACTTGAAAATTATATATATTATTGTATATTTTGTGATTGCTTCCTCTGAGGTTTGACAAATATTGGTAAAATTCTTCTCTGACCCTTTTCTTGCCAGCCGATGTCTCATCCTTCTCAACCCTCCCCACAAGCACCACCCTTCAAAGTCCTCGTGGAGAGATGTCGCTCCGAACCCCTCTCCCAGAGCACCCCGATGGGGCTGGACCAGGTGGGAGGGCGCATGCAGCACTTGCTCAGAAGACGCGGTGAGTAGCTTTGTGGTGTTTTTCTCTAAGGTTTGTCTCGCCTGTCCTGCAGAGCAAGCCAAGGGTGGTGTGGGTTGAAAAGTCAGAAATGGGGCTTGCATCCGTGCTTGTTACAACTCTGGAGCCAGGTGAGGGAGCTCCAACAGCCGCATGCTAAGGAGTTTCTTGCTAGCTAGTGAGATCTTTTTGTGTACGGTGTGTTTATGAAATAAGGCTATTTTCTCTCTTTAATGTCTCTGAACACAGTCCCTACAAAGTCCCTGTAATTTGGTTATGAGAAGATGAACAGATAGGCACGTAAGTTGTAAAAGCTGTTCAGCAGCCTCTGAGCGAGTTTGCATTTGGTAGTTTCCTCTGGGCTTTCCGTCCGCTTACCAGCCTCTGTTGCGAGTACTGGTTGGAGGTGGCAAGCGGTGGTGGATACTGAGATCACAACTCGAGTCTGATGTTTGTTTGGAAATGCAGCAAGAAACGAGGTTTTTTTCTCCTATGATTGGGTGCTCTTCCTGAGTGAGAAGGGAATCTCCTGAGCCAAAGGCTGTGATGAGCTATCTTCTGCATTTGTCCTGCTCAGAACGGTGCTAGAGAAAGCACTGCAGAATGTGTTTCCTGGAAGGGTCTTGTGTTGGCAGGTAGGTAGGCTAATGGTTGAAGAGGCGACATCGTTTTTTGAACCTCGCATTAAAAAGATTGATAATTAGAGTAAGGATACAATTTCCTGAAGGGATACTGCTAACACCAAGAATCCTGTGATTTAGCGATGGGCAGGCACGGGAGCGCTGCCAGACTCTCCTGGCATCGCTCAGGAGCACACAAGGGATCCAAGCAGTTAATGGATGGCGGCAGCGCGGCAGGGTTGAGAAGAACTAAGAAGGGGAAGGTGAAGTGGCTGCCTCTTTAACTGGTGGCTCTTCTGTCGGGGTGCACACGTTTCTAGCGCGTGGGGAGTAACACACGCGTGTCTCCGTGCGAGCGTTACTGTGTTTGCACATTGCTCCAGAGTGCTACTATATCAGCACGTTGCCTCTGGAGCCTGCTAGCAGCCTCTTGCTGTAATCGGCGCTCGCGCTGCAGCTTGATTTTCTGCGAGTCTAGAAAGTGAAACGCGTGTTGCTAAAAATAACAGCAGGCTGCCTGCGTCAGCAGCGCATTTAGGAAATAGGTCTCGGTGCAATCTCCCAGCAACGCTGGAAGAAAATCAGGATTGCTGCCCACCCAGCCATGCCAGGGCTGCGGCCGGGTCCCAGCTCTGCCACACTTGGTGCTGCTCTCCGGGGCAGAGCTGAGCCCCCACCTATTTGCTTTGGGGGCAGGGAGCATGTAGTGTGTGTGTGTTTTGCACCTTTGAGGTAAAGGTGACCTGAACCCCAGGAGCAGGGCTGTGGATCTCCACTCTCCCAAAGCCTGGGACCATTTATTATCTAGTTTCAAATCCCTCAGGACCGACACAGTCTGAAACCTCTGCCTGGGTTAGAGGTGCATCAGGAAGAAGAAAAATTCATGTTGTGCATCTTTCGGGGAAGAATTCCAGAATCTGGCTGTTTTCTGTAGATGCCTTTCTCCATGAACGGGCTGGGAAGGCTCCAGGGGATGGGAACACCCGTGGGTGGGTGTCTGCATACACAGGCACATGTAGGTGTGCTGCCCGGACCCCATGCACTTGCTGACAGGAGCCTGTGCTGGCAGCTGCCGTGGGGGCATGAGCAGCGTTTCCGTCCTCCCAGTGGCTGTCACTCCAGGCTAGGGGATGTAAAGAGTCTGACGGAGGAAGGGATTAAAACCTAACCTTGCCCAATGTGGGAGGGAGAAACCCTGGTCTCGCATAGAACAGCAGTTTCACCCCAAAAATAGAGGGGTAGGATGGGGAGCTGAAAATTTGCGTTGATTAGAAAAGCGGAGCTTAATTTTGCAAGGTGAGTTGTGAGCCCTCCTCCACCATTTGCCCCTTCTTTACAAGCTGTTTTGTCCTTGGGTACGTACCATCTGTAAGGCCAGGCTGAGATTTGGGGTCAGTGGTATAGCTCGCTTAAGGCTAGATCAGAATTGCATCTGTGCGGGATTGGCCTGACGTGCTTGGGGTGAGAAGTAGCCCAGTTTCTTTGAAAAACAGCATTTATGGACTTTTCCATTATTGTCTTCTGCATAAGTTCTGGGAGCTGTTTCTTTTTCAAGCCTTTGCATCATATGGACCACAGTGAGCCTAAAGCTGGGAGTTCTGCGGGTCCAAACTGCAGGAGTGCTGTTAGCAGTTAGGAGCCGAGGAGCTACTGCGCGTTTCATACCGGTGCAGGCAGATGAGGCTCTTGTGCTGCCTGGTGCTCCTGGGAGAGCAGTCTGGCTTCACACCCAGCTTGTCTGACCCCACCTGCTTACACCACCTCGGAGTTTGGCTCTCGGCTCCTAGTTGGTGCCTGCGTTTTTGTAGTACCCAAGCTGCGCTATTTTTCTTGTATCCCAAGAGCACTGAATAAAGCACCTAAATATACTCTCTGCTCTCTTTTTCTAAAGAAGAGGTTGAATGAGTCTCTTGCAAACAATTTTGTTTCTTTCATTTAAAAGAACAGCCTCCGCCCCCAGCCTGAGCTAAAGCACAGCATTTATCTTTTGTCATTCCTTTTTTTTTTTCCTGTGGATTTTATCCTGGCAGCTGAGAACGAACAGGCTTCAAAGACTCTGAAGGTGCGGGGGAACTGCAGGAACGGTGGACGTCGATGGAACCTGTTCAAGCCTGGAGCCGAGAAGCTGCAAATCAGTAGGGTAAGGTGTTTGCAGTATGCCTCTGCCTGCTTCAGGGGTGGTATTTACCTGCCGCGTGTTTAGCCTCGGAGACTAACAATATGCTTTACTAACAGCTTCCTGAATCTGGTTCCTTCGGCTACACATGGGCGTTTTTTTGTGATTAGAGTTATTTTGTAGCAATAAAAAGAATAGGTGCATTATCCTTTCCCCTTTGGATTAGTTTCCCTTCAATGTACATCGCGGCATTATGATCCAACGGAGGCACTGGGCCTCCCATTTCTCTCGCTGAGCATTCCTTGCAGGTGGAAGGAACTGTGACGTTTCAGATTGCTTATAGATTTGCTCTGTGGTTTTGATGATTTCATTTTTTTTTCCCCCTTTTCTTTTTAACCATGTGTCCTTTGGGTTTGATACTGATACCAGCGCTGTCTCAGTGACAAATTCATGTCACTGATTCTTTCCCAAAGATTTTTGCAAGTATAGGCACAATCCGCTTTGTTATTTTTTCCGAATGACGCTTCTAGCGGGGGAAGTAAAAGTTGATGTGGGCCTGGGGATATCCTTGTCTTTCTCTGGCAAAAATTCTGAAAATATGGCAAAAATTGTACCATTTGTCTGATATGTTTCCTTGTTTGTGTGTGGGGTTGTTTTTTGTCTGTGCTGTGCGTTTGAAGTCTGGAGACTGGTTATTCCATGGTCTTGTTTTGGCTTTGTATTATTTATGAATCTGGGTTCTCTGGTACTCAACATGTAAGACTTCAGATTGTCCAGAAATCAGTAGATTTGCTAGCTGGCAGCTAATGGGATGCAAGGAGGGTTTTGTAGTGAATAGGGCAGAAGAGGTTTAGCCCTTATTGTTCTTCTAGGGAAGACAAACAAAGGATGAGCTCTGAGCCAGGAATTTCCCTGCTGGAATCAAGAGGGGGAACTGACCTTCTGCCGTTGTCTGTGTGGCTCTTTCCCTCCCCGCTACTGTCCTTCCTAACCAGTGCTTTATTGTACTCATTTTCCTTTTGATTTCTGATGAACTGCTTTCCTGAAAGTGTGATTTCCAGGGCAGACCTGGCCTCTGTGACTGTTTTCCCATCACAGAAGCAGTAAGTTGGCAGTAAGCGAGACTGATTTCTCCAGTCTGCTTGTGTAGGGTGTTGGCTTCCAGCGGACACGTGCAGGGATGGACCGCTGGTATTGCAGTCATGACTTCCTGGAATGCCATCTTTTATCACTTCTGTTTTCTTTCCTGATTTTTTTTGTTGGCTGAGATACAAGCCACAGGATAGATAGACAAGGAGTTCAGCCCTTCCTTTTCTCTCCCTTCCCTTTGGCTCCTACCTTGCTTCCCAGACATAAACTGCTGCTTTCGCTCAGGAAGGCTGTTTGGTTCTAGGCATGCTAAACACCTAAGCTCCTGAAAGATAAAATGATCCACATCCAATAGAGCTGTTTTTCCGCAGGGCCAGAATAAAGGCAGGTAGCTGCAGAGTTGCTGTTACAGGAAGGAAGTATCATGTTGTACAGTATGCAAGCCCTACCTCGGGATATCGTCAGGTGTTACTCATATAAACCATGTCCATGTGCAGGATCTAGTGCTGCCCAGTGCATGGATATATTTGGCCTACCTTAGTTAATCAAATGCTTTCTTTGTCTCTTAAGAGGATCCAAATGTTTTGCAGCCTTCGTAGCTGCCCTTTGGGCACTTCATAGAAACCAAGGTGCTGTTCTGTTTTGACGTGGCGTTGCTACTGAATGCGTGAGAAACAAGGTGGTCTGTGTCCTGAGTCGTTGCAATAAAACCAGACCTGTTTCTGACTGCAGAGCCTGACATTAGAGCACCCTTACAAAGACAGTGCAAAATTGAAACTTCGGCAAACCAATAATACTGCTGAAGTTGGGAAGGGTTAGGTAAGAAACTTTGCTTCTCCAATGGTGATACTTGGGAAGGATGTGGAACTGGGAAGGGAAATGAGCTTCTCGTGAGCAGAGACCTGTGTGTGATGTTTGGCTCAGACATGGGTGTGCTAAATCCCTGTGCGTCGCTGGGACAGGGAATTGGTTTTTGGGTGCTGATCAAGATGCACTCGGAGACTTGTTCAGTGCTGCTGTTAGACAGCTTGTTGCTTAGTCTGAATTACAGTGAACTGGCAGATGTGAAATCTGTGCTGGGGTTTATAAATCAGAGGTACTGTGTTAAGTGCTGCAAGAGTAGGATATATAAATGTGGCTTACAATAGCAGTGCTGGAAAATTCATCTGTCGCCTCTGCCCCAAGCTGAGTGAAGATCTACGGGTCTGTAAATCACCTCTTTGCCAGAAAGAAATTTCTTCTTTGGCAGGATTTATAAATTTGAAGTAAGATTTGTGGGCTTGGGTATCTCTTGTCAGGTGCATTCATTGACAACTGATGACCAGTCAGGTGGCAGAGCTAGCCCAGAAAGGAGTGATTTATACTTCCAAACCAGAGGCCAGGCTTCTGCAGAAACTATGCCCGATTTCGATCTTGAATGGGAATGTGTGAGGTGGAGAGAGAGCAGGAGGAGACTGACAAAGCGTCGGCCTTGTCTTAGTGGCATTGATGCCATTGTGGCCCTTGGAGAGATGTAGGTGGCTGTGCAAAAAGAGCATGGGTATCACTGCATGTCATGCAAAAATGCAGAGCTGTTGATGAGCAGCTGCCTTGTGAACTCTCAGAGGCTGCTTTTTCTTTGCTCTGCGCAATGTGCAGATTTTGGAGGAAAAAAACAATTCCCTTCCCCTTCCTTTGCTCTTTTTTTGGAGAGAGATGTATGTGTGATTTAGAAATGGCATCTCCTAACTACCTGCCAACCCAACAGTCTGGGCTGAGAGGCTGATCCTAAGCCCGAGGGGGGAATCCCCCTTGCCAAGACTACTGTGTGTCACATCTGGTAACAGTGTCCATCTTTTTGCAGCTGGCTGCATCTTAGTCCATTTGTCCAGACAACAGGGATGGCAAAATGCGGTTGCAGAAGTAAGTGGTGGTAGCAGGAGAGGAGAGAAGGGCGAGTGTCTAATCCTGTGCTCCATCTCATCTTCATCCTAGGAGTGCACTATGTGCATGCACAAACCTGTGGTTTTTTCTTGCTGCTCGTGGCTCTCTTCTCCTACCAGTCATGCCCAAGTTGTCCTGACAAGTGGTTGTCTGCAAGTCTGGGCACAAGCTTTAGACATTTTCTATGGACTAGGTAAGATTTGTTGTTCCCACTTTGTAGGTGGGAACAAGAAAACAAACACCAGAGGGTAGTACGTGTAGAGCCATGCATAATTTTTTTTATTTCTCTCCTAATTGCAAGAAGCAGGAAGAAAGTAAATAGGGTCAAACAGAGTTGACTTTTAAAAGCTTTCAGTGTTTTGTTTTGTTTTTTTTCAGAAGTACAGTTCTCAGCCTGGAGATAACTCTGAATTGAAACAGTTTATGTGCAGAGCATTTTGTTTTAGCACTTAGGTCACTTAGAGCCTTTGCTTTTATGGGAGCAGTTTAGCACAGTCAAGGCCAACTTGCACGGGACCTCAGGGTGCCCAAAACTGCAGGCTTTGCCGCAGCAGAGCTGGAATGCCAAAGAGTAATCCGAAAGGCTACCCTAGCTCTGACTGCACCCTCGGTGTCTATCATGCCTCTGTGATTTAACCTCAGGCAGGTCCTGCCAGCTGGGACATGGCTGATCCCTGGGGACAATGGACTGTGTATCTCGTCTTGCGTATTCATCATCATTATTATTATTATTTTTATTCCTTTCTTTGTGGTCTGACTAAATTGTCTTCATCTCGACCCATGAGTTTTACTTTTTGTCCGTTCTCCTCCCTGTCCCACTGCAGGCGGGAGGAGTGAGTGAGCGGCTGCGTGGTCCTGCTTGCTGGCTGCCAGGTTAAACCACGACACGTGGGTGTTGGTTCGCTATATCTTACCTATGACCGGAGATTTAATTTTTAGCCTTTAACTTGGCAAAGATGACTGCAAATGTTCCTGTTGTCTGCTCCTTTTCCCCCTGTGTGCTCTTGTACAAGGGGCTAAAGCCCAAATTTATATGCTGGAGGAAGCCGCCTTCTAATTAGTTAGAATGGAAACTTTGTATCGGGGCCAGCTTTTTCGACATGCCCTATACCAATAATATGCAAGCCTGCTGTGCAAAGGTGTTGAATATCTTCACAAAAACCCCACCAACCCTGCCTGTCCTTGCTCCTCTCTAAGTCCTGAGCTGTTTTCAGAGGCTGGTGGGGGGTTGCCATTGCAGTGATGATGGATATGTGAGTCCACAGCTCTGCAAAGCCAATTCCCCACTGGTGTGTTTATGAAGAGTAGGAAATTCAAACAACGTGCAGCCTCCAAGAGAACAGAGCGAAGGGAAAGTTGATTTGGGTTCTCTTGCTCGCGCTGTGCTGCAATGAATACGGAATGCTGCTTGATATTCAGTACCAGCTCTCCTGCTTTCTATTTTTGTCTTCTAGCATAATGCTGAGTGAGCGTTTTGTTTAGTGGGGTTATTTTTTTTTGGTGTCCTGCACCATGTTTCTCTTGCCTTGCTACTTAGGGGAGGAAGGAGGTGTGGCAGGGAGCATGGACTGCTGCATTCTTATACGTGAGCTGTGTGTAATCGTAGTCATTTTTTAGTCCTTCTGTCCGTGTGAATAGGCTGATAGAAAAGCATAGTCCCATGGCTTTCCTGGTGCTAATTAATTTAAATATCAGTGTGCTGGTTCCGAGAGGTTTATATGCACATATGGAGGGCTGCCAGGAAAATACATTTTCTTTGAATCTCTCTTCCCTCATTTTAAACATTCAGTACTTCTGCTGGTAGGGTATGTCTGATCTGTATATTTTGGGGGGGGCTTGTTTTATATCTTGATAAACCTGAAAAACTCTGTCTGTGCAGCATTGTTACAAAAAGAAATAAAAATTGGCTTACTCATTCAAGGAGGAAACAGCAATTCAGTCCAGGCTGACGGATCCTGATGCCCCTGTCTCGGAGCCTCATAACTCTCTAATGCTGTTCCGTGGTCCCATCTGTCTCTGCGACGCGTGCTCAGCAAGGGTCTCTGAAGTAGCGGGGTTTGCAGAGGTGGGCAGCCTTTTAAGCACCTGAGGTCTGATGCGTCTAATCCGATTTAGTTTATGAACCGGTCAGAGCACAGAGAACATTGAATGAACATGTGCAGTCTCCAGGGAACTCTAGGTCATCCCTAAACCCGTTTGCATCCATTTCGCGTGAATGGACTGTGCTTTGAACTTGCTCCCCAGTGACTGCGATGAATATTAGTGCAAAATACACTTTAGATTTCCTAGTACCAGAAGTGAGCAGTACTTACAAACTTACCATGCTCTGGTTCTTTTGTCTTGCTTAGAAGGAACATCTGAGGGTGCTGTGTTTCTGTGCAGAGCAGTGCTGGGGGAACATGAGCCCCGGTTGCTTTGCTGTTACACCAGCAGTGCCGTGGCACGAGTGTTCCTCCACCACACCTGGGGACAGACAGGGCTTCCGTGAGCGTGAAGCCTTACAGGAAGGAGAAGCTTGAAATGGCGGAATGGTGGACTTCGAGTTGCGGATTTCTGTTCTGAGTAGCACAAGAGAGAGATTTGAAGCTTCAGACTTCGGGGAGGTTCTCAGCTGTTTAGAGGTTACATGTAAGCCTGTATTAAGAATAATCTCATCTTCCAGTTCGTGGTGGTCTTTGTAGTGCAATTGGACCGTGGGGTGTTTTCTGTGCGACTGCAGGTGGTAGGTACTGCATCCTACATGGTATTAAATGTGTGTATAATGGTGACTGTACATAATCACCTCTCCCATACTTCAAATGAAACTCTCCATCCTTACGTTAAATATCAGCTTGGAATGGATCCTTTTCACTGTTACTCAGTAGTTCCACCTTGATTGCTCTGCTTCAACTCATAACTCTGCTCTGTCACTGTGTTTCGCTCTGGGATACGGTTTATACAAAAGAAGCATTAATGTAAACTCAATTTGTATTGCATTGCTAAAACCTTAATGACATTTTGCTTGGCAGCAGTGTATACTCTGTGTGGTTTGCCCTTCCCCAGTGCACTATGTTCTCAATAAGCTAAAGTCCGTGGTAGGTGTAGCATGAAAAATCTCTGAGTAAATATTGGAACAAATGCTTTTGTAGTGCTTCCTAAGCTCTGGCTGCATTTGTGATTCAAGGCCACTGCAGTGTCACAGGTATTTAGCTGCAAAGGAGCTAAATTTGGGAGGGAAAGGTGGAAGCATAGGTCGTAGCTTCAAAATCTCTTCTGTAGCTGCTGATATGTGATTCTGAGATGCATCTTCCGTATGAAAATGCAGCTGAAGCCGCTGGTCGCGGGCTAGGTGAATACATCCAGAAACTCATCAAGGGATGAAGGGGAAGCAGTTACCATGTGTGTAGCTCCCCGTACTCTGAGATGAGGTCTCAAGTGCTTCACTGCATCATCAGACTGACATGGCCAAGGGCAATTCCCCTTCGGCTGCCGTGATGGCGAGCTGCAGCGTGGAGGTGGGAGGGCTGTCCTTCCACTCCTGTGGTGGTGAGAGCTGCGGGCGGTACCATGCTGTGTCCAAAGGTCTTGATTTGTTTTGGTTGATGCCCTGGAAAGAAGGTCTGGGACTATCCCCTCTGCTCCTTTCCCCTACTTGTTCTCATCTGGTGATTAACTAGTGTTATGTGGAGGGGATACGTTCATAAAAAAGAAATACCGTGCACCTAGCCACACTGCTGGGATGCTTTGACTGGTGTGTGAAGATCTGGGGTGTGCAGGGAAGGTGCAGTTGCTTTGGCTGGATTTTGCTCTGTGTTTTGAAATCAAGAAGCTGAAGTAGGGTTTGGGTAACAAACTGCTGCTACCGAGTACCACGCATAGGAGTAACGGGTCTAATTTCGTCCCTGGTTTTGTCCTGGGGAATTATAGTGGTTTTCATAGCTGAATTAAACTTGGGACATTAACCCAACACTGTGGTTGTACTTGGAGAATGAGGAGTATAAAATTAACAGGATGAGAAGCTGCAAGGGGCACTCGGGTATTATATTGGTGAAATCATGTGGGCTGCAGTGAGCTTCTTGAGGAATCAGGGAAAACTTCCATCTCTTAATGGACTGCACAGAATATAGAGAATAATTCCCCTAATAAATCTCCTTCAGTCTCTAATATCTAGGGAAATATACTATCCTGTTGTCCAAAAACCTTGAGAGATCAGTCTTATCTCAATGAGAACAGAGATTTCATGTTGGCTCTGTCTGGTGTGGTAGGGTCAGCAGTTGCGCTCCTGAGGAAAAAAGGCAGAATAGCGGCTGGGTGCAGTACTGTGTCCCAAAGTGGTGCCTTCTGCAGTGCTGCTCGTCTGCTGTTGCTTTGTGTGGTGGTGTCAAATGTAGGGTTTCTCCCCAGCGATGCTATATATGATTTGGTAAAGGAGAGAAAGGAAAGCAAAATAATTGCTGCAAGCCAGAAGAGGCCTGTTGTAAGCCGCGGCTGGAGTGGGATGCCCGAGAAGCAGATTCCTCCGAGAGGTGAGTCGGTCCTGACTGATTCCCCTTTGCACTCCTCCTCGTACAACAGCTTACACATCTAAAAGCAGAAATAACTCCACCACTGCCCTTTGTGTGACCCGTGCTCCTCAGCTCCCTGTCTCTTGACACACTTCTAAATTTTTAGGTGAGTTCAGCCTTGCCTGGAGAAACAAGCAGGTCCTACTGGAGCCAGGCAATGGTTTGAGACCGTCTTTTAAAGGAGACTTACTATGCTGTAGGGGTGCTTGGTGTTTCTGAGATATTTAGATGTGGGAGTGGATAGGTCAAATCAGTGTCAGCATAATGCTGGGGAAGGGACTGAGCTGAATAGCGAGCAGCATGTGGCCAAGCAGTGACAGGGCTGCCTTGTTGCAGTTGTCATTCGCGCACTTAAATAGGCTGCAGTCGGGTGATACCCTCTAGAAAGCAGGAAAACAAAGAGAAAAAGGTAAATTAAAGCTTTTCAGGACTTCACCATAGCAGTGGTGCACTCGGGTGTCTTGGCAATGATGACTGCGTTCCTGGAATTGTACAGGGCGATGCTGATGGAAGCTGTTTTGTGGGATTGCCTTTGTCTTGTGAGTGTTGGCTCCCAGATGTTCAGAAGTGGTGGCCACTGCTGACTGGAGCACCTCTGGGAGATTTCTACTGCATGCAGCACAACAGACCTGGGCTCTGCACCATGAGGCTTTCAGCTCCATCAAATGGTTAAGAAGCTAATACAGTCGTTTGCAAGTGGGTCTGTTATTTTGTCTCCATCAGGCCTGCTGAGCAGTGCACTGTCAGGTGTTCTCCCTGTAATTGCATGGCGTGGTTCTCGCTGCGTAATTCCCCTGCGGAAGTCGAACAGAGCCCCGTCGGCTAGCCAACGCCGTGAGGGAGGCTCCCAGGCTGTGTTGTTTCAGTGTAGAGTAAGAAAGATGTTTCTAGATTCTCCTTCCATCTCTGGCAGCCCAGTGATTTGTGCAGGTGGGACATTTCTTCTAGAGATGAGGAGGGAGAGAGCTGTTCCCCACCACGGCCTCTGTCCCTTTACTGCGGCCCGTGTTTGTAAGGTTTTGAGCTGCTCGTGGTCTTGTGTTATTCGTGGATCCGTGTGACTTCACTGGAGCCAGTGGGAGTGTGAGGTGAAACGCCTCAAGCCCTTCTAATGTTGGGTGCAGGGGCAGAAAAGGGTGATGGCTGAGGGAGGAAGGTAGTGAAGGGTGATGTCTCAAGTATGAGCTGAGCAATAATCCTGCCCGGTTGTGAAGTTCTTGCTTAGGCAGCACTGCCCTGGGAGGCAAAGCTGTGGCTGGGGCTGAAGTAAGAACCTGAAGCACTGGTACTTTCAAAACAAGGATGTGCTGAAACGAAAATGGTCAATTCTCCTGGCTCAGTCAGCTGCGCAGATCAGGAAAATGTTCAGTCCCACCTCTACGGCATTTTGCAGTGACAGAGTTGCTGTAGAATGGATTTTGTCTGCTCTTTGCCAGTAGCTGGGGACTGGACAGGAAGAACCAGTGGTTGGTACTTTTTGTACCCATGATTTATTTCCCTCCA
>Ga0181612_183727_pt1 | contig 12123 bp, 7 predicted proteins | sample HoacroProtozoa21_FD_119630 | JGI IMG/M metagenome (GOLD analysis project Ga0181612, IMG submission 119630) | Hoatzin crop microbial communities from Cojedes, Venezuel. Combined Assembly of Gp0051906, Gp0051904, Gp0051908
TGCTAAGTATCTTGTAAAAAGAACCTATGTATTTACCTCCACAAAATCACTTTATTGTGCTTCCATTTTGGTTATTCTTGTTGTGCTATATTTGGCACAAAGGCAAGCAGAGCAAGAAAATGAAAACTGAAAACATCAGTATTACGTATGCTATTCTGCCATGAAGTCACAGCTTGCTAATGACCCCCTGCCTGCAGTCAAGCATGTGCCATTCCTCTTCATTTAACTCATGTAAAAGCGAACATTTTAGCAATGCCTTTCTGAATTCTGAGTAAAGGATCAGTGAAGTAATTTGGGAATAGGTCTGTTCTGACACAACATTGTGGATTTGGTTAGGGGAAGACGGTATGGAACAATACCATGCCTACAAACTATATAGTGTATTTCCTGCCATGTGTTTGTGTTCCATATAGGCTATTTGTGTCTGTCATACAGTATAAGAAAACTATTATTAGTAGCCAAATCCTTTAATTTCTCTGTTCTTCAGGTTTTGAAGAGCCCATGGATTTCAGTGGGCTTGAATTTCACTTCTGATGTACACAGCCACCTTATTTCAAACACAAAACTGGCATTTTGTGCATTAATAGTAATAACAAGCTACTAATACTAATATTTTACCATTCTCTTTAATAGATAAAAGATGGAAAGATAATGTGCAGTAACTCCCAACTAATTTTTTTTAACAGAATATTTGATACTCTAATGCCTGGTAAACATTGCTTTAAAACCTTGGCTTTAACAGCAGGGAAGTTAAAAGACTCAGGTTTATTCATCTACTACTTCTCAGTGACAGCAATGGTTATTTATAGTATGAAGATGGCAGCTTTTAAATCTGTAAATTTTTTTTTGGCATTATAATTCAGGGTTATATTATGGCTAAAACTGTATGACACAGAATGATATGTCCAAGCACCAAAAGCACCAAATATTGTAGTATTTCACACTTTCCTATGTTAATGAAACTTTACAAAATTAATGCCACAACACCAGATTAAAAGGTATAATTTCTCTGTAGTTTGACTAGAGCTAGCTTTTTGATACTCAGTTCTGAAAGACAATGTTTGTACTTTAACAATTTATATAGTGATACTGTTATACAAACAATGAAATAGAGAATTTAAAACAAATGAGATAGATCAGGAATTAATTGTCCAAAGTCTGCTTTTTCTTTCCTTATGCTTAGCACAAATTAAAATAAAAAATGTTTAACTATACAAAATAGTAGACCCAAACAGGTAACCACCATGATCATCCAAATTCGCATTACGTACAGTCAGAAGAAAAATGTTGGGTCGTCTGTTCAGCACACAAATTTCAGGTTTTGGTCAATTCTGGAATTTGTATTCTTAAACCATAGCTTACATAGCTCTGGTAGAGCTTCTTTAAGAGAAAATCCTATAGAAGTCAGCATGTCCTCATCTTAAACTTCTATTCTTTGTGCTATAGCAAGGTATACAAAGAACAGAGCCTTTCAAGTAACCAAGTTACACATTTTTAACACTAACATAATGAATTTCATCTGAAATTTTAAAGAACATCAATACGGAAATTTGTGTCTAATTGAGCAATTCATTTTAAAATTATCTAAAAATCAAAATTTAACAATACACAATATTAAGGAGTCTCAAGAGTTCTTTTAGGAATTCACAAAATTTGCAGCTGAAACAAAAGCAAAAAATTTTTGACTGGTAACAAAAGGGTGGAATAATATGCTGCACACTTGTTTTTATTGTCAGTAGGATCTGTCTCCTATTAATACACAGAATCACACTTCAAAACATTCAAACACGCAGGATGTCAAATTCACAATTTGAAAATTGCACTGCCGTTTTTATCTGAAGTAATACCGAATGGGGTTTGCATTCATTTTATATAGTACTTCAATGCCAGACAATCTTCTGAATATTCTAAAAATATTTTTTTCCAGTTTTTAAAGTTATTCCTCATTTTGTTTGGCTTCCCCTTTCTAGATTTCCCTCTTTTGTGTATTTATTTTTGATACAGTGAGTCACAATTTTTTCCAACATCATAGCTTTGTGAAAGAGATATATCTGTTTTATCTTCTTTCCCATCTGCTAATTCTCTAAGCAGCATGCTAGCGTTTATACCACTCATTAACGCTAGCTGAAGTGTATACATTCTTAGCCCATCGATACAGTTTTGCTAGCAAAAGCATTAAAAAGAAATTACATTGACAGTTTTTGAAGAAAGGATGATATGTCTGGAATCCCTACTGTTACTAGTTATATCTACAGAGTGCTAACTACCATGCAATCATCCTTTTATCATCACTTTTCATTGAACTTTATCATTTTTATGAAAAAGGTAAATGGTGTTGATTCTCTGAGGGTGAGAATACAGCTGCAGCAAGGTAAAGACTGCCTAAAGATGGACAAAGTAGGAATGACTATTGGTTAAGAACTGGAAGAAGGTATGAGGAAAACTGAAAAAAAAAATATCTATGAGGAAATCTGAAAAAAAAAATATCAATGAGGTAGGCATGGATCTAATCACTACGAAGTATAAATTGCTTGGTGGGCTAATAAATAACTTTTGCTGGGGATTTTTAGAGTTACAGGAGGAATTCAGGTGTGCAGCTGTCACTGCACTTCAGCAGAAATCACGGGCAATGTCAAGATCTTTCTTTTGGTACATAAAAAGGGGGTTGAAGATGGAAGGTGCTGAAAACCAAGGAACTCACTCATAAACCAAGGAAGTGACATGTTTTTCATTGGGTACTTCACTTTGTAGGTCCTTGATTTAATTCAGTTTGTATCTTTTAGAGTGATTTTTTTTTCCTAAGTCCCTACAGTTAGGCTTCAGTATGTGCAGGGAAGTAACTTCCCTGTCAGCTTTTTTCAGTCCTGAGACAATATATAATCTCCAGGTCAAACCCAGCAGGTCCTAGTTCTGTGCATCTGAGTGTGCTTTTCCATGAATGGACAGCAGACCTGAGCACAAGAGAAATCAGTCATGCTACTTCTATTCAAAAACAGGGTAGGTGATTTGCACCCTCTATTTTTACATTGTAGCTTAGCTGTTAAAACAGTCATGGGGGGCCTGATGTGGGTTGTCCCACTCTCAGGAGCCTCTTATAATACAAACTACAGCACAGTTGGTCAGAAATCTCATCACTCTCTGTGAAAACAGGTCATTACGCATTGAAAACTAATGAGGGCAGGGAGACAAAACCAAATGAGGACTATTCTGCATAGCAGTTATGTATTTAGCAAAGATGGAAAAAATTCATTTCTGGTCTCTGTTTTCCGATACTTGTCTATCTATGTTGCCTTAAGCGTAATTAAATAATTAATTGGCATAGTGTATAAAGCAGGGAGCAAGTTGTTGACTTTTGAGGTACCTATTTGTGGTACCTAATTCCTGTCATTGTTTGTATGACTTCAGTTTTAAAACTTTCAATCAGTTTGTTGTGGACAACAAAGAATTTTTATATATGGCATTCTCCCTTTTGGTATACAGTAGTAGATGCTCTGGATCTTGTGTTGGAAGCGAAGTTCTATTTATGCCTTTGTAATTCGCATTGATATAACTAGCATGTGTGTAGAGGCATACATATTTTACAAGTTTAACGCATGATATATTTCAATTATTAGAGATAAATCCAAATACAGTGCAGGAACTAAACCGAATAATGTTTTGGGATGGTTGTAAATTCTGAAGTGACCTGAATTTACATGACTGACATTCATCTAATAGTTAATGATATTTAAAAATACAATTGTGAATTTATCATGAAATTCCATTACATTTTTAATGTTTGTTAAATCTTTGAACTAATCTCAAATCTTTATTTCTTTTTTCTTACTCTCTCAATTGACTAGTACATAAAACGGATTCACAATCCAAATGGTGGGTTTTTTCTTCTAATTATTTAAAATGTGTTAAGAACAATCAATCTTTACATACTCACAGATGTATCAAGTAAGCAATAAAAATGATTAACAGTAATATCATAAAAATATTTCAGAAGCCTACACTGAAATATATGTCATCTTGCATGCAATACCAATCAATTAATAATTTTTCAGTATTCTGATATTTATTTAATATAACCTTTACACCAAGTCTGATTTTCAATAGCATTTAATTAACCTGTGCAACGACTGCAGTTGTGTACATAAATTAAAAATTTGTAAAAGTAATGGTCACTTAGGCAGCAACTACTATAATTTGTACATACAGTGACATTAATTATGCTCTCAAACTAGGCACATCATTGCTCTGGAGGGTGTAGAATTCTGGCCATATAGGTGTATTCTCTTCAACTTTTCACGTACATGTCAAAGTAATAGCTGTACATAGTGCAATTCATTCTTAGTCCAAAGGAGCTATTTTTCAAGGTAACATTAACATAAAAATAGCCCATTAAAATACAACTATAAACAGCATTGTTTATTCAATGTTAATATTTTTTTCTAATAGTGTTATTTTTTTCTGTAAGAAAGTGGAAATTGAGGTAAAGGATTTCTAAAGGGAGTTCTAAGCATTTCTTCGGAAAGGGTCTTCTTTTAGCTCCATAACAAAATGCTGTATGAAAAACAACCTACATGCAATTTCACCAAAAAAAAAGTTAACTGAGACTTTTTAAGATTGTCTTTTTACCTGCAATGTCCAGTACAGTCATTCCTTCAGTAGTGTTGCAGATTTTAGCTCCACCTTCACACTCCTTTCCTGAATGTTTCTGTCGCTCATTCACAGCCTGTGACACTATCATGGGCTATGGTTGAAGAGAAGTTCAATTCTGTGGTTTTGTCACCTTGTAGACACTCATAACTAGATATTCTAATGCTTTTTCTACTCAGCTCAATAGCTGTCTCTATACTTAATGAACAAGGAGAAGCACACCTGCTTGACACGGCTGTTACAGTGATTAACACTGCTGTAGCTGAGAAAGATACTCTCTCTAGCATTCAAATATTCTTTTGAAAAGTGTGGGACAACTCATACTTCTCAGAAGTTGCCTAATATCCAGATGGACATTCGTGACATGGTTTATAGTGAGTTCCCACTTAAGAGCTTGTTTTTAAATCCATGAAATCGGTGTTTATGTTGAGGAATCAGGAGGTGGACTTTATGGACGAGACACATGTGGCCACCAAGAACCAGCTTAGTTACTGTAAGTCAATTCTGCAGTAACTGAGTCTTTTCCCAGACAATCCTATAAAATTACTAGCGTTTATAGAATACACTTGTGGCCTCCATTCCTGACCAAGACAAGTCACCATACCCTCCATGGTAGGTAACCCTCCACAGGCATGGTTCCTTGAGGGATGAGCTGGTAAGCTCTGTAATATCGATCGTGTGTTTTTCCATAGTGGGCTTATTAGCAATAATGCAAGTATTTAAGTTTAAGCTGAGAAGGTTTTAAAGAACATGTGTAAGAATGTGGAAAAATAGACAAGGAGTGAGTAAGTAGCAGCAGTGACTGGTCATTACAGTTGACTTTGGGGGATTGTTACCTACCAAAGGGAATGCCTTGGTCAGAACAAACTGCCCATTTTGGCAGCCAACTCCATTTCTATATGCAATTACATTCACTGCTTTCTGGTTCGTAGCTGCAGAGCTCTATTCTGAGACAGTCTGTGAGAAGCTTTCAGTGCACAAAGATGACAGAAGTTCTTGTAGAAGATGCAACGTATTTTAGCTTCCAAAGTGAAGAAGTCAGCCTTCAATAAAAAAAAAAAAAGAAAGAAATCTCATCAGGCTCATATTTTGCAATTGGAACACTATATACACAGTAAATTTCTAAAATCAAGCCCAACATTTGATTTGAAATGAATACAGTTAAAACTACAATTTATTGAAATGGTGGCTGTATTCATGTCTGTTGTGCACATAGATGCCATCAGTGATCTAGTAACAAAGATTCTAGCCATTTTTAAAATGTGATAGAAGATTTCAGTCCTGCAAAATTTGGTAGTTTTTACTAGTGAGATACCTATTTTAAAGTTCGACAAATGTTCCTGTACATACGTCTGGTTACAGCTGAATTAGCTTTCATAACATATTGTTCTTTATTTCAAGTTAACATTATTTAGTTTATTGAACAGATAGTGTTATGACAATGTAATGTTTGCAGTAAAGAGGATAGTATACCTTCTAACTTCAATCCTTTTTGATATTAAGAGGAAAAGAACAATGAAGAGGAAAACAATAACAAATTTGGCGTAGCACAAAATAACACTGACTTGGCTAATGAAGCTCCCATTGGTTCAGCTAAATTTTTTTAAAGGCAAAAAAATCATTCTTAGTTCTGCATTCATGAATCCTGTCATTAGGCTTTGATCATAACTGCAGCACAATCCCAGATGCAAAACTGAGTGGTAACATGCCCAATTTTCTTTGTCTTTAGCAACAGAGGATTGTGCCCACACACACGCTCTTTTCTCTCTCTCTCTCTCTCTCCTTGTCCTGTAAAGGGCTACTTAATGGAGGAAGAACCAACATCTAGAAGCTAAAAGTCTTTTCTCTGGGTGTAAGATGAGTATTTGCTGTCTTTGTCTTTATCACCAGGCAATATTATTGTACTATGACAGAAGCTGGGGTTTTATTTATTTATTTATAGATGGACAATGGAGTTTCTGAAATACAGTTCTGGAATATCTCTAAATGTACTGCTTTCCCAGTTCATCACCAAATTAACAAGCATTCCTTCTATTTCCTCCAGCAAAAAAAAATCTGTTTATGAAAGGAAAATGTAAAAAATGTCAATGAGTTATAAAGTTGAGGGATTAGAAGGAGTTACAATTTCTTGATGGAACGAAAAGACAGTCTGGCCTAAAATATTTCTTGTTTCAGTCTCCCCAGAAGGTCACATATTTTAATGTCTAGGATTTTCACCATTACCAAGTGGTGGCTATCTTTACAGATTAGAAGAGAAGGAAAGATTTGTCATGGACCCTATATCATCGTGTTAGATACATGTGATCCATGTGCTGAACCGCATCCTATTACTATACTAAAAAAAACCATAACCCTTGCTATTTTTTCTTTATATTCTCAGTTGTTATTTTCAAAGGCACAATATTTTATTCAGCAGTAAGAGTCTGCTTCTACCATGGAAAGCCTTCTTTAAGTACTATGCAATAACAGAAATTGAATAAAATACTAGTATATAAAATGATATAGTTCACATCTCAAAGTTACATCAGACCCTCAAGGGATAGAAAAGCCATTTGAACACCACCTTCATCATGCCTGGCAGCCTGTTCTGTGAAATAAGTAACCATATGGAATTTAGGACTTTGCAAAATGCAACCTACTGCTTTAGGACTAAAATAAAATAAAATAAAAATCACTAGGTCAAATTCAGAGGTAAATATGAGTGAATCTAGAGGGAATTTAAGAGGCTTATAGTCTTCTGCTGTACCACACCCATAACATGTTGTGGTTGGTTGACCCCAGCCATCAGTGAAGCCCCCACCCAGTTGCTCATTCACACCCACCCAGCAGGATGGGGCAGAGAATTGCAAAGGCAAAAGCGAGAAAACACTTGTGGGTCGACATTACGACACTATACAAAGTGAAGAAAAAAACCCAACTCACACAAAATTAAGTGATGCAAAAGCAATCACTCACCACCTCCTACTAGCAGACTGATGCTCACCCAGTCTATGTGCAATGAATGCTTTGGAGAACCAAAGTTATATGGCAAACACCTTCTGAAATTAATCCACTAATCTAAAGGCAGATGAAGCTGAATTAGTTGAACTTCAAGATCAAAAACACCAGAAAACGACTGTTACTGAAGGCAATAGATAACAAAAGGATGTGAGAAGTCAGAAGTCAAAGCAGATTACACTCTGTGTTTCATTTTCTCACATATACTTTTTGGAATTTGACATCCAAATGAAAACATTTTAGTCATCTATGCACCTTTGTCAAGCTGTATGTAGGCCTAAAGAACCTAATTCAGTATAAGGAAATCAAAGGGAAGTAATTTCCTTTATACCATCTTAGATTTTTATAGCAAAATATAGCTGACTTTTGAAATTACTTGGTTTATATCAGAAAGAATGTTCTTTATTCATGCCGGATAATAGAAGCCCCAAAAGAGAAAGGTTGGCTCAGATGGTGGCCCAACACAAGACAGCTTAAATTTGGTATTCTTTCCAGTATCCTCTCTGTTCCTGTTTCTCAGCATGATTTTTCTCTCAGTCATCCATTTTCGTGTTCTACTTTCAAAATATTTGTTTACTGGACATAATCATCTGCGTGTAGGATAATAAACCATATACAACCAAGCAAAACAAACTCACCTGTTCCCAATATTGAGGCATAGAAAGGATAGCTATTAAAGATCTGTAGCCACTAATAATGTCTCTGCTCAGTGAAAAGGCTGAAAGCAAAGTGGAGAATAAGTGAGCCTTTCCATTTGATTTAATGAGTAAATGAATGCCAGCATCCCTGAAAATCCCTGGAGCACACAATGACCTCAGCTTGTCTAAACTGGGAGGAGCTCAGCGAGATGAACATCACTCATTTTTATGATAACGCATGAATTTTAAAACTATTTTAATCACAAACTGAGGAACAAATTTTACAAAGGTTTTGCAATGTGAGTTATTCTATGTGAAAGAAACAGGAGAAAGATTCAAACAAGTCTCTGTTCCCATACAGAAGTATTCCTCAGATCAGTAAGCAGCAGGATTAACTGCTGCAGAATTGAGGTGAAGCTGCTATAGAAAAGCAAAAGCACATACCATGTACCTAAAAAGCAAAGACATTTCTAGCATGATGAGTCTTTACCTTACGGCACATTGGTTACTGTCAAATAAAAACTGAGAAAAGTGATTTATACTGTACGCTTTCAGAACTAGAAAACAGAATGTTTTTATCAGTCAGGGAAGAGATTAGGAGTGTGATATCTACACACCCCCCCCTTTCTTATTTGACTTTATACATATCTTATTTTAAAACTAATACATGTCAAGGCTTAGCTTAAAATTTCCAAACTCTGAGATATAACTTAAATGTTCTTTCACTGACCATTTATTTTATACAGTTATTAATTTTTCTTCAACAGAACTAGCATTTGGAATTCCAGTGTTGCTATAACACATGCAAAACTTGGTCGAAGTATATAAAAGATATTATATTCATGTGAATTGTATTTAGTTCAAAGACAACAGCTGGGACAAGAATCTCTACACAAATATAAATCATAAATTATAGTCTTTGCTTGAAGAAATCCATCCAACTTACCTGAAAGACAACATGACACCCCCGAATTTTCACTTCAGTTCTTTCTTTAGCAGTTGGTTTTCTGGGCAATGATATTGATGACACTGAGTCGCTCATCTGGTGACACATCCTAATAAAAAATAACAATGTTAATTTTTGTTTTCTTCTGGTAATTAGGTTGATTATGCTTTTATTCTCAACTGCTTTTTACAGCAGAAGAAATTCAGCAATGCCTTAATACAGATTACTTTAAACTGCAATAGAAAGGTTATCTGCATGTTGACACAAACATCTCTGTTCCATTACCCCGAGTATCCACCTAGAGCTTCAGATTTGTCTGGTAATCCACGCTCTATTAGTACGCTGTGCACTAATCAAACCTTTCAAATTATTCACCTTTTGAAAATCAGGTACGTCTCAGAGCAGTCTTTCCCTTTACTAAGAAAACAGATCAGCCTTTGAACCCAACCAAATAATAGGTACTTGGCCCCTGTAAAACAGTTGCAAAAGCAGAGGAGAAAAGTTGTGTGTGCTTTTCTTGAATAAAAAAATAGGTAAGACCTCTGACTAGGTCATCAACTGGTGATAGTTTAGTCCTATATTACATCTTTATATGTCTGCTAGTTATTCACTAGGTTAGCTTCTAGAACAGTTTCTGGAATGGTTCTAGAGTCAACTGGCACATAGTTTAATCAGAAACAATTTCTCAAGTATAGATAAAAAATAACATCAAAGCAACATCAACAGCTTGAGAAAGTGGCATTGTTTCCCATATTAACATGAGAAAAACTACTTTAACCAAATTACTTCTTACTCTTGACATCCTGATAGCACACAGATTGCAGCTGTTTTTGTCTGATGTAAACAAGAAAGCATTTTTACGTTTTTATTGTAATTTTTAATGTTATTTTTTAATGTTATTTGTACATTTCCAGTAACTTTAATTTGTACTAACATTAACTGTAAAGAGCCACCCAGCTATACTCAGTTTCTCAAAAAGAGGCCACCAGAATGGTTGTGCGTACAACACGAGGGCAGCTTGCCTTGCTGAACACAAACTGCATCTACAGCATAATTGCAGCAGCAATTCTGCAGTGATACAGTTCATACAACACATACAGTTGCAGTCAGCTCAAAATTAAGTATTTTGGTAATAACAGCCATTGACCATTGTCTCTGAAAAAAAAAGAGATCTGATAGGAAGACAAATGGATGTTGGATCCTACAGAAGAAAAAAAAAAGGAAAAGCATGTGGTTCATTTTTTAAGAGGGTAAGAATCAAATGGGGTCCAGGAAAGGAAAAACATTTTCTTATTAAAATTAATAAATGAGTATTAAAAAAAGTGAACTCTTATGAGTTTTCTTTGGATTGTAGTTCTCATGCAAAATGGTTGCACAAGTTGAGATATAATGAAAAGCCAGTTTATCAGAAAAATATAAAAGAACTTGAAAATATAGTCCTGGATATACAAATCTTCAGTACTGTAGACTTGTTTTTGATTTACAGGAGATGCAAAGGGAATACTGTTTTTCTCTATTCAGGCAACCTACTTTGAATTTCTGTGGTTACTGCGGAAAGATGGAGCTTCCCTCTTCATGGGTCCACTAACTGGTTTAATGTCTCTTCTGCCACACGGCTGCTGTGGATTTCAGCTTTTAAGTGAAAGAAACAGAGAGAGCAGTAAACTGCACAGCAATCTATAAAACTATTGGCATTTCAAGCATGTTTGGCATGTCTCTGTGATTAAAGGCAAATGGTGCATACATGCTAATGTTTTCTCTCTGGTTTTGAAGGACACAGTGCCTGGGTTTATTATAGTAATACTACTGTGAGCCTCTACAACAGTGTAGTATTTTTATTTCACAATATTCTGGTCCAGATTTCATTCCTCATGTTGGAAGAGCTTTAAAGCAAAGAGCATTTCACCTACCTCTCCAACAGTCCACTATTGAAAGACTATGATTCATTCACTAGATAGAAAGAAAGTTCCTTGAGATCAGTCTGGAAAGCAATCCGTCATTCAGCCAGCATATTAGCTTTCTTCAAATTCATTTGCGAGATTCTTTGCAGGAAATAGTGGCTAATAAAGCAAGGAGATGACAGAAGAATATTGAGGCCCTATTAAAGTATTAAACCCAATTCTTTCTCACATACAATAAAGGACAGTCGGACAACGATCTATAAAGTTGCATTTATTTTCTAAGAAGTAATAAAAAGAGTTTGCATTCATAATATTGAGTCTGAAAACAGGAGCCAACGTAACACTTTCAATTGTGACTCTCTTCCCACAGCCAGTGTGACTGCTGTCACCCGGTGACTTGCCACTAATGTCACCTTGGTCCTAACATCCAGGTCAGAGTCCCACACTCCCAAAACCAGGGCCTGGGAAGGAGCGGCTTACAATGTGCTGGCCTCTCAACTCAACTGCCAGGTTGCACTTTCTTAAATCCTGCACAGAGCTTTGGTTGAGGTCTGAATAAGCAGCTAAATTTCAGGCTGATAAAATGCTCTGTGAACTTAAAATATTGAGTGTTATACACAAACGCTAGTCTTCAGAGTCTCTACATTTTATTGCCCAGGTTTCTAACTTTCTTGTGAGAACTAATTTAGAAAAGTAAGTATAATTGCATACTTGTGGACAAGGATATAGAATAGGAAGGTTGGATTTAAAAAGAAAAAGCAGAGGAAGGGGAATGGAATAGGAAAATATTCCAAAGAAAGTAAAAGGATATAATTGTTTGTGATTTTAGTAGTTCATCATCTTCAAATGATTCTTCATTCTTGTCTTTTGAGGATCCATCTCTATCTTCAAGTTCACCAACTCCTTCTTGCCAGGAGTATTTGTATTTTAAAAAGCAAAAACCTGCTTTATGGTTTGACTTTATGGGAATTGCTTAGAATAAAAAAAAAAAAAAAAA
>Ga0181612_102311_pt1 | contig 12122 bp, 7 predicted proteins | sample HoacroProtozoa21_FD_119630 | JGI IMG/M metagenome (GOLD analysis project Ga0181612, IMG submission 119630) | Hoatzin crop microbial communities from Cojedes, Venezuel. Combined Assembly of Gp0051906, Gp0051904, Gp0051908
AAGTTCTTCCTCAGGTTCAGACGGAATATCCTGTGCTTCAGTTTATGCCCACTGCCCCTTGTACTGTCGCTGGGCACCACCGAAAAGAGTTTGGCCCCATCCTCCTGACACCCACCCTTAAGATATTTATAAGCACTCTTGACTGCAGAGTTAATTAAAAGGAACCAAAGCTTCAAAAAAAATAACCTCCCCCCCTGGATCCATGTTTGCAATTCCTTTGAGTTAAATGAAATCCTTCTGTCAGTAGACAGTGACAGTATTTAGTCCAGAACAGGGTGTTGCAAGGTGACGGCTTTCAGGGGATGTGGGTGTCGGCACCGTACTGGTAGGGTTGTGTTTGCAGGCTCCATCAATTTGTCTGTGAACAGTCTTCTAGAGTTTAGTGTTGACATCGACAGGGACTGAGATTTGAAATGCTACTTCATCTTTACAATTGCTGTCAATAATCCATTTGGCGTATAGCTGAGACCAGCTAAAAAGCACGAGAGAAGAGCTGAAGGTACATTGTGAGGACATACTTCAGCTAACAGAGGCAACTATTTCTATGCTACAGATTTGTGTTTCCAATGAGATGTAAGCTGATGACTGGGCTCTCAGGATAGGACCAGATCCTGTTTCTGAACAGTTGTACTCGAGGGCATGCAGGGGATCCTCCTTTAGCTCGTGTGGTAGGAAGCCATGTTGAGAGGCAAAGACTGAGCACAGCAGTCATGTCCTAGCCCTTTCGTACATGCTTTAGAAGTGCAAAGTATTTCTTTGCCCACTGATCTTATAGGACTTCATAAACTTTTGCATCGCGTTCATTTGCTGTCAAAAAACTCTTGTTATACAGCAAGAAGTGTTGAATTTATGGGTTTTACAGGTAACAGAAAACAAGAATTGCCATTTCGGTTCACTTGAAATGGGTTCAGCTGAGAGAAGATCACACGTGTCCAGGCTACAGCCATGTGCCCTGTGTAGGTGAGAGTGGAAGAAGCAGAGTGGCGTGTATCTGCCCCAAATTAAGCAGGGTAAAATGGTTTTAGGTGCTCCTCAGTTCAGAATTGGAGTTTAGAGTATCGGGCGGTGCTTATTCACTCTGTTTACTTTGCAGGGGACTGCTGAGTGTCATCACACTGGAAAATCTGGCCTAAATGAAATAGCTTATTTTTTAAAATTGCAGCTGATCTCTTTCATTTGAGAATGAACCTGGTCTCTCAGACAGCCTGAGAGTAATGACAGGTCATCGAAGGAGAGTAAAATTGTGCTCGCCACTACCATTCTTTTACTGCTGTAATGACATGTCTTTTGGGTGGTGTGATAAAGTATTTTTAATTAATTTTAACCATTTAAGTCCATCTGACAATATAACTGAGCAGTGGGATAGTAAAAAACAAAGAGTGCATACCAGTTACCAATGGAAGAGCAGAAACAGGTTTTGGTTTAGATTTTAAACACTGTTACATACCAGAGGCACAGAAATGAAATCTAAGTCTTTTAAAGCTAATAGTTTCTAAATGGCAGATGAATTAATTTAATTTTTAAACTTTCTGCTTGTAGCATCTTGCTAGCAAGCTTTCAGTTAAAAGAGCCTGATCTTGTTTCCAAAACAAGATCTTTGTTGTCTTGATAATAGAAATTAATGAAAGGTTTCCCCTTTTCTCTTTTTCTTCAGTATATTTTCTCAAAATAGCTCATCGGGGCTGCAGTTTGCTGTGCCCTCTGGCCCTTGTCCAGTAAAGCACTTAAGCATACAAACAGCCCTGGTTTTGGTGGGAAGTGGGCAACTGAGCACGAGACCCTCCTGTGTGTCCCGACAGCTTCCACGCCTCTGTGTCTTCAGGGGAAATCTGCAGCACGCTTCCCGCCCTGCACAGCGTTTTGTCCACCAAACAGAAACAGCGTTTCACAATACAGTTCTGATCCGTTATCCGTGCGTCTATTTAAGAGGTTTTAAGAACTATTTAACTGGAGTGGAGGATCTGTGCATTTCAGGTAGCTTCCCATGAACTCTGCTGTGGAATTCAGCAGAGATTTTGCCATCCATCTTCGTTTTGGAAGCGGAGCACATGTCGAATGGTAGTTGAGGAGTTCAGCATCTCACCAGTCACGGCACTAAATCTTTAAAGTAAAATCCAGTCACAGCAGTTCCTGGGAGCCTGTGATTGATTTCGGGCCAGCAATTACTCCGTATTGACTGACTCGAGCACGCTGTCCATCAATAGCAGGAGTTGCCTGCAGAGTCTTGGTTGCGGGAAGCTTTCACGTTTTGCAGGTGGCAAATAAAATCGGGGACCCTAGCAAACAAACATATTTTAATCTCAGCGTGAACAACTGTTAAAAAAAAAACATTTAAATCTCATGCAGTGCGTGAAGGGTGTGTATATGCTGCCATTTAATAATGTAAGTAGAAAAATGAAGATTTCTCATAACCAGATTATAGCAGGGAAATGTCCCTCCTCTGGAGTTTGCTGTTCCTGTCAGACCAAAGCAGGGATCTAAGTTAAGATTTTACCCTTTCCCAAGTTTGATACCATTGCTCTTTCTGTTTCTTTGCACCACGTCCTTTTTGCAGCTGCTTTCTTTTTTTACTCCTTTTTTTTTTTTAAATTTGTTTTTAAGATTCAAAAGGAGGAGAAAAGAGGGTATTACAGAAACAGAGACCGAACTGAGTAGGGAAAGTGTTTCAGCTATTCACAGGCAGGAAATTTAAGCTCCTCTGGAACCTGAATGAGTCCTGGAGCAGTCTCGTTATTTTTATATATTTATTTCCCTGTTTGGCTGTTCTGCCTGCTTTTCCCACGTTATCATCAAAGTGGCCCCAGAAGGGACAGTTGTGAAACAGAAACTAGCTGTGAGTAAAGGAACAAAAACAAGAGTTTTTGTTAAGCTACAGATGCCTTGGTTTTAGCAAAAACAAACAACTTCAATTGCTGTAAGTATTTGCAAATGTAGCTGCTCTCTTCTAAATCTGTTTTAATATTGGGGGGGGGGGGTATGAGAAAAGGCAAGAAGAGGTGGTGGTGGCAGCCCCATCTCGTTGAAATTTGGGTTGAATCAGCGCACCGATGGTGGTTTCTCTCTCTTCCTACTCTCTGCCCTGGCCTGACGCGGATAGGTTTGGAGCAGTGAAGCTAAAGGGAAAAATAGTTTCTTCCCCTTGGTTCACATGAACTGCTTTGAACTGGAACAGATGTGGATGTACAGAACTGTCTGCTTACAGCAACTGTTCCATTTATAACCGTGGGTTTTCTATTCAGGTCTCTTTATCACTTTAACTTATTTTCTGTTTCCACATCCTTTTGCACAATAAAATACTCTTAACTAAACGGGTTTGCAGCTCATATCCAAAACTTTTGCTAGTACTATTCCTTGCATGAGCTTACAATGCCAGCTTTATTGTTCAGTGGCTTTTTGCTACTCATGATGGGCAGTAGAGGCAAGGTCACATTTGGGTTTGTGGTATTTGTAAGATGGGGTTCAGAAGACTGGTTTATTACTAAATTAGGGCAGAATCTGGAGTCTGATGTAATGGTGATAAAATCTCACAAAAGGTGTTTGTAATATCTAACTTCCCAATGGCATCTCCCTTAATTTTCTGCTTTGTTGCACTGTGTTCAGATTTGGTGTACAAAAAAAAGTTTGTGTTCAACCCAGACCAGGATTGTTCCAGTGAGTACAGATAAGAGATTCAAATTCAACCACAAAAATTTGGACAACAGTGTTGGTTTTGCTCTGTGTTTTTCATGAACTCCTACTTTGGAGTAAGTTCATTCACTGTTTGATTTGATGAAATGTTCAATAATTAATTCCCTCAATGCTCTGCTAAGTAAGAAGGTGAGCACTGCAGTTCATATCGACCGAGACGTGGGGATGTGTCCTGAGATGAAGAAAAAAATGTATGTAGTCGCACATGAAATCAAGAGTGATGCTGGGCTAAAACTAATCAGCTATGCCTCTCCAGTTCTCCGCTCGCTTGAGCGGACCATGTGGCCTTTATTACAAAATTAGGAATTCATTTTTTTAGAGTTACTTCAGCTTCTCGGTTCTCTAATTTTCTATGGAAACAGTCAGTTTGTATATTGGAGACCGTATGTGTCAAGTTCTTTGTTTTAGTTTGTTGCTTTCAGCCTTGACGCAGAAAATAAAAATTTCATCAAAGTGGTTAAGGCAGATAGGATTTTAATCTAAACCATATTAAAAGTTGAAATCCTCTGTTTCCATGGGGTTTCTTAGGGTTCAGCCATGAACTACTGGGAAGGCCAGAGATTTTTCTTTGTGATCTGAAGGCACTTTCTCTTCTGATTGACTCAATACCAGTGCTGGATGATAGGGTCCTTCTCTGGAGATAAAGACCTGCCTGGACAAGGTCCTGTGCAGTCTGCTCTAGGTGACCCTGTTTCGTCAGGGGGTTGGACTGGGTGACCCCAGAGGTGCCTTCCAACATTCTGTGATTCTGTGAAAGTGTTATGTTGGCGTTGGGATGCTCTGAAGAATAGTCTAGGAAGGCAGGGTATGTCAGGACCCTGGGCTGTGGATTCGTCCCAGTGTGGGGTAAGAAATGCTTTGCTGTGGACGGGTTACCTTTGCATTGCTCAAGGTGCATTAAGTTAAATGGAAATAAAAGTAGGTATTCACAGTACGGAAAAGGGGGCTTCAGACATCCCCCAACAACAAATAGATGAAGAAACAAAAGAAAAATTTGTGCTTAATCTGCTCTTACCAAGGTTAGACGGGTAAGATCTCTCTCTCCATCTATCAGGCTGCTATGTTGTAGACAGGTTTCTGAGACACAACTTGCACTCGCTTAGAGTCTCTTGAACTTGTGTGTAATTGCACCCCTGAGGCACACTTTTCAGCGTGAAGTGTTTGTCTTGCTCTTTGCTCCTTCCTGTTATCCATACGCGTTCTATTTCAATAGCTGTAGCTCGCTTTATTTGCTTGGTTTTAACTTTCATTTAAAGTGTCTTCTAAGAAAAAAATAAGAAAAATATTCAACTGCAAATATTTTTTTAATCTCCGAATGTTTTTGGTTATACTGTATGTTGCCACCACATAGAAAACCCTTTCCACATTGCCCCCATGACAGAACTTTTCTCCTGAACTCTCTTCGTGTCCTTGCACTACCCTTCTGGAGCTTTAATAAGAATTAAAACTTCATGGGAACGTACCCAGTCCACAACCACATCAAAGCTGTGGTTGAAGCCCAGTTTTCAAACAACCCCCGAAGTTGGCCAAGTCTGGTTTTTCAGTTTTGATTTGATACGTTATATAGAGACCATACTTGCAACATTCAGTGGAGGCTGGAGAGCAGGCACCGAGTTCCCAAAAGCTAATTCCTGTCTGGACTGAGGCAACATCTCATTTGTCCATTCCTGTAACTTGTCCACATGAGTTGTTTTATCCCCTCTTTCAAAGCACCAGCGTAATTTGTCTGGTTTTAATATTGACCAGTAGTAATTTCTTAATGTGAAGAATGTGCAGTGAAGGAATATCCGTTTACAGTTCTTTCATAGATCAGTTCCATTTTTGTTCGCATTTGCCAGTTTTAGTGACTTTATTTTTAAGGAAAAATAATTACATGGAGTCTGGTTTTAGTCGAGGACTTTTCTGGTTTATGTGAGGAACAGACAAAGACGTGTTGCATCAGAAGAGTAAAATTAGGTGGGGAAAAAGTGTTCTTTCCCTTCGACACATAAATCAAGTGCTTCCACTGTACAAGAATATACAGCAACGTAACACGTGTGGGCACTAAGGATAAGCAGACACATCGACAGAGGGAAATCTCTGACAAGTTTTAGGTATGTCACTTGGACATGGGATGTATCTCAGTAGACAGTCTGTCACTTTTATTCCCTAATAACTTTTGACAAGAGACAGATAATACTGCAGAGTTTATTTTAAGGTAGATTGTTTAATTTTGTGTCTGTTCTCTTTCTTTCTTTTTTTTTTTTTTCTTTCTGGATACTTTCCCTTTTTCATCCCAAAAAAATAGTGGCCCAGCTATTTAAGTTTGGGGATTTGGGGTAAGTAGGTGGTTATATTTGGGAAGGAAGCCATGGATGCAGAGAGCAGCTGGATGCTGTCGGAGTGTCAGTTCCTTGGCTGTGGGAAACGTGCCCCCCGCTCCCATCCTTCCGCCACGTGCTGTGCCCCCAGAGCCGGCAGCGAGCTCTGGCAGCTCGGGGGCTACCGGGTCTCCGGCTGCAGGGAAGAGGTGATACTCCCAAGCTGTCCTGAGGTTCTTGTGGAAGAATAGAGCTTTTTTTTTCCTTTTTTTCTTTTCTTTTTCTTGCTGGACGCATGTTCTTTGGTCAGGTGAGCACTTGAGAGTATGGGTAAGTACTCCTGCGCAGAGCGGTGCTGGTGGAGGTCAGTCACAGCCCTTGGGTCCCTGCAAGCCCCACGCCTTCCCTGGCGTGACTGAGCAGACTCCCAAACCGTATGGCTGTTCAGCAGCAGATCAAACATCTGAAAATATAGATTGTCTGAACAGTACTTGTGACCAAAAGGAGATTTAAACATCGGGGCCTCCAAAAAAGAAAGGGTTGGTTTGTTAACCGGCACCTGAGTGTGTTTGATGCAGGCAGCTGGTGCTTTGCTGTCTCTGTGCGTCCAGCTACACTCACAGCGCCGAATACACCCCGAGATACATCCCGAGGCCGAGCGTCCCGAGTGTCCGTGTCTGCCATTGCTGCCCACAGTCGGAGGGCACCGGGGAGAGGCGGTGAGGCAGAGCTCGGCAGCTGCGCGGCAGCAGCGGCTCGCTGCCTTCTGGGGCTGGCTCGCTTGGGATGGAGGATTCAGGACCAGAAGAAATGTAAGAGTCCTCTTGGGAGCAACGTGGGAGCTCAGGGCCGTCCAGAGAGGCTGCACCTGGGAGAAAGGGGATTTTTTTTTTTTTAAAGGTCTTGAAAGTGGGTACATTTGGGTGGTGCGCTGTCTTTTTTGGCTTCCCATTGTACACAGACTGATTTGTTATACAACTGTGGCACGATCGATAGACGAGGCGTTGGAATATTTACTCATCAAGTTTGAAGGGCACAGAAATTTGCTGTGGGAAACCGGTGCGTTCCTGTAGGCTGGAGCTCCCTCAAGCCACCATCCACCTCCAGGCATGTCCCACAGCCTCCTCCAAGAAGGGGGCAAGCACTCTTAGCCCAGATAGAGAGAGGATAGTTTTCCCCTGAAGAGTTTTCTTTCAGGTTCAAAACATGAGTTTCCGGCTGGTTGGTTAGGTGCTGTTTGAGAGGCTGTTTTTGTAAAACACATGTCAAAACCCTGCTTGAATCCAGTCAGCTCTTTGCATCGGTTGGTGTCTTATAGTGAGAATTTCCCAAAGTTTGTGTGAACAAGTGTTTCACTTCACATTTTCTGTATTTTAGTGATGTTTTACAGCAGCAGGAGTGTGCAGCATAGGATCAAGAAACTCTGTTAAAAAAAGAGGAAAAGATCCATCTTGCCTCACTGGATTTGTACAGTAAAATGATGAACTTGGGCCACGAGGGTTATAACGCTAGCGTTTCTGAGCCCTCGCATCAGTGAAGTGTTTTGCTTTCCGTTGTCTGAGGTTTGAGAAGCAGGGATCTTACAGCAGGACCAGCTTGATCTCATCAGAGCTGTGTGGACGGCCCCTGCGGATCAGCCTCCTTGCTGTTTTGAGGAGATTTTGCTCCGTTCTCCCCATTCTCTTGCTTAAACATTCAATCAACTGAATATGAGGCTGCTACACGCAGCCTTCACCTTTCCTTGGACTGGGTAGTGCTATTTCTTTCCACCTTAATTTACGTAATAACCTTACAGTTTAAAACGATGATCCTGTCATTCCTTACTCGATGCATGTAAAACTTAAACCCAGGTGAAGAGCCCAGATAAAAGGAAATAGGTGCGTGTGTACATGGATATCTAAAACCTGCTGCTGTACTAAACCTTTCTGAGAGCACTGAAGAGAAGCTTACCCTTTAGACTCTCTTAATAATGCTTTATGAGAGAATAACTTGTAGGCTGTTAACTTTTATTTTTCTAGGGGGGGCAACCCTCAAGTAAAAATCTGTCTGGAGTAAGTGAAATCGATAGCCACCAAAGTATATGTTACGGTTTGGGAATGTCTGTGAGAGCCTGTCACTCAGAACAGGCCAAAAAGGGAGCCTGAAAGAAAAATTAGAAGGGGAATGGAATGTTATTAAAGCTCAAATTATAAAAATAGGAGGCACTCTGATATGATTTCTTTTCTTTAAAACTGCCGTGTGAGCCGGACTTGCTGCCTGGGAGTTTGCAGCATGGGATCCAGGAACCCTTTTTCAGGATAGAGGGGAAGATGCACATTGTCTCAACAGATATGTGCGTTCAAATAATGAACTTGGACCATAAGAGTTAGGAACTGTAGGATTTCTAACATTAGTTTTTTCCACTGTCTGTAACTCGGCTCCTGTAGGCAGGTAGTTGATTGAAAGAAATACGGGCTGCCGCTTCACTGGAAAATGTTTTAACTCCTGACTGGTTCTGAAATGCGAAATCCCTGGTCTGCTCCCAGCATCGCGTAGTGTGTGGACATGGTCCATCATCCAGTATGTAGATGCAAATGTTTTGGAAACAGCTTTAGAAAAGTATTTCCACCTCTGTTTTCCTTGGTACCAGCTGCTATTGCACCCTGAAAACAAAATGAGAGCCGATTCCTTTGCCTCTTAAGGAAAGGGCACGTTAAACCAATGTTCGTAGTATGCGTTCAGATTTCATACACTGCTCGTTTGGGTGGCTTCAGAGATGTTGCGTTGGAAGATAGGGACCCAAGCTTCACCAAGCTCGAGGGACGGCCTCTAGCAGTAAATAGGCTGTGTAGGTTCTGCGAAGGACCCACCTTGGAGGTGACAGCCACGGTCTGTGTCCTGTCTCCTGGTGCAAGAGACTGCCCGTCTCGGTGGCCGTGCTGCCGGCTCAGCGCGCAGGCTGGAGCAGCAGCGGGCTTGCAACGCTTACTCCACGTAATGAAACACTCCGGCAGTGCCAGTGGGCAGCAGCTGTTTTGAAAATAACATGATGGAAACACGTCGGGACGTTTGGGTGGCAGCAAGCCCGTGCATGCTTGCAACTGAGAGAGCCCTGTCTCCCCCTTTATGCCCCACTCCATGCCTTAGTTTCAAATGTCCTTAAGGCTGGCTGCGCTAATGAGAGCCGCTGGTTAATTTGCTTAACTTTGAAAAGCTGTAGTTCACGGATCACGTGTATAACTTAGGATGTGAGTAGTCCCATTCAAAAGACTGTCTCTGCTCATGTGTTACACTCATCCCTGGAGCTGTTAATGCACTCGCTTAGTCTCCCTTCAGCAACGTAATTAAAACCCTCTTGGCGATGGGTGAGCAAGGCGGGCTCTTCCCCATGCTCTGAAGTGTTTAAATTTAATGGCAAACTTCATAAACAGTCCAGTAGGTGCTGGCACGTGTGGTTCGTGGAGGGTAATCCTGACAGCGCGTGTCGTTTTGTAGTTTACATATAGGGTGTTTTAAAAATTTATCTTGATGTTAATTTTTTGTGGAGCTCATGGCCGTGTTCCAGTTGTGCTCTCTGTGCCCCCAACTGGGGCTTTCGTAGGAATTTTGAACATAAGAACACAAGAAATGTAGATGGGAAATGTGGGGGAAAATTATTTTGTGGTATTAATACCATTTTCAGAATTTTCGTGGTATATTGAAGATTATTGTATGGCATTTTTTGTGGCACCTGAGGCCATCAAAGTCACACCATGATAGTGAGAAATTCCACTTTCTGTGGCTTGGCTGCAGAGAGTGAAAAGAAAATTAATCACATGGACATTATTTGTTGGGTAAATGCAAGCATTGATGCCTGTTGCTGTTGGCATCCCCCCCACCCCCACCCCCCATGTGGTGGCTTTTGTGCTCCCTTATTCAGCTGTGGTCTTAGGAAAACTTAAGATGTTCTTTTTCATTTTCTTGGGTGACATTCTGGTGAAGAGTGTTATAGAAAAATGTTTTACTGCTATATGGGAGCATAAGAAAAAATGGTGTGTTTAGAGAAGCTTGAATGACTCCAGATTTCTGTCCTTGTGCTTTGTGCTGTTGTTCCTCATCCCTGTCACCACTGAAACACTGATGTTTTTGGAAACACCTTTTCAATTTGGTCCTACAAGTTAGTCAGTAATGAACCAGACCTATCTAGCCTGAGAGATCTTCACTTAGCACCAGCAAGACAAATGGCCTGCTTAAATATGCATAGGTTTGTGTTTTCCTTGATCAGGATTGATGCGCTTTGCCCTTAGTGTGGTACTTAATTATTTTAGGTTTCTTTGTAAAGAAGGCCTTGTAGTCAAGTGGTCAGAGCAGGAGCTAGCAGTCTGACCCGGCTTGTACCCATGACTCAAATTGCACTGAGTCAACATGCGTCTCGGCCAATCCAGGCTGAAAACTGAATTATTGAGAATGACTTCAGTAAAATTTTGCATTTGGATTGAGTTTACGTAAAGGGGAAGTGGTTTTAAAGCTGTTTGAACAGGGGAGTTTTAACTGGAGAGGGGTTTTGTTTGGGGTTTTTTTATCCATGTTTGTGTTCTGCTCCACCGTGTATTTATTTTAAAATCTAGTTGTGCATCAACACATTCTCAATCTGAAATGTAGATCTCGGACTGAGATGTTTTAAATGTTTGAACTGGATCCAGTTTTAAAGTACCACAGTTATCTAAGAAGTACATCAAGGTTTCCTTCAGTGTTCATTTCTCATTATTATCTGTTCTGGAGCGCTGATTGTTTTTCAGTATAATTAGTGTATATGTTACTGTAAGTTCTCCTTCTGATCTTGCATCAGACATGTTCTTGTGTTTACAGAGAAGAATCTCATCCAGTATCTTTTAAGCTAAGTTTTACTATGTCAAAAACAAACTTTAGCTCTGATTCCACAATCTGTGTACTGTGAGGTGACTCAAAAGTACTGGTTTGATTTTCTTTGAGTGTGAGCGCATAGGGTTTGCTTTTCTATCAAGTTACTCAAGGCACCCAAATGAGTTAATGATAGCTCTCTTCCTCTATGCCATCTTGAGATTGGCTGTGACAGGATAGTTGATAATAGACCTAAAATAAAGCCTACTGATGCTAAATTGCCCCACCAAAAATTTCTTCAAACTTAAACCACTAAAAGGAGTGTGTTTACCCTTCAGCATTTTGTGTTATGTGACCGTGGAGTTTTGGATCTGGTACTAGCAGTCTTAAATCTTACATTGTTAAACCAGACTTGTTGTTGCTTATCTTCCTGGAAAATGATGTGCTCCCATGGCTTGGGACGAGAACCAGACATGCAAAACGAGAACCAGAAGTGCAAAATACTCCATCTGGGTAGGAATAATTAGCTGGTTAAATAGGAATTCCTCAGAAAAGGGTCTAGGAGTCATAAACTAAGCATAAATCCACAATACCTAATGTTGTAGGGAACATGTAGTAATTCTGCATAGGGCTGGAAAAGCCTGGCCTGGAGTACTTTATCCAGTTTTGGGCATCTTTTTGGAAGAAAAGCTGTGTGTCATGCAGCCTAAAGCTGAGAGGAGAGCAACAAAAATGAGAAGAAATCCAAGAAAATGTCTTGGATGAAATAGCGGAAGAGAGACATTTGGCCAACGGGGTTTGCAAACTTCTATTTGGGTTTCTAGGTAGGATTATTGCTTGTGGGGGAATATTAATTATCCTTTTCCTCTTCTGAGGTGCCCTATGTTAATGCTGAAATATGTTTGGAACTTGGAGGGAAAAGTCCGTGTTACAGGAGGCGAAAGGAAACAGTGGGAAACCCTCTGTGCACGCATGGCTTCCGTGCCAGCTGCTTTCAGGAACTCCAGGGTCATCATGTCCAAATCTTTGCTATTTCGGGCAACCACATCACAGAATCCCATTCATAAATTTCTCAAGTAACATTATAAAAATAGTTTGATTTTATTTATTTATCGATTTTCTTTTTCGCCTCCATTGCTGTGAGATGAACCTCATGCCTCAGATCTGGAGCCTCATCTCTAATGATCATCTCTGAGTGTTTTAAACATTAATGTAGTCACATGTGCACTTTATTTGTTTTTCATTGTCCTTTGGCTTCTTGACCACCTCACTGGGGGTAGGGAAAGAAGGTAATGAAGGAGTAGGTTTGTAGCTTAA
>Ga0181612_112604_pt1 | contig 12122 bp, 9 predicted proteins | sample HoacroProtozoa21_FD_119630 | JGI IMG/M metagenome (GOLD analysis project Ga0181612, IMG submission 119630) | Hoatzin crop microbial communities from Cojedes, Venezuel. Combined Assembly of Gp0051906, Gp0051904, Gp0051908
GTTTAACACTATTTATAATACCACTTTTTCAGGTTCTTTTTATGGTCCAGGAAGATCCTCTAACAGGAGGTAAATCCTCGTCAATGACATGGTATATTGTTGAATTTTAGACATATATTGAAAATTTAACTAAGTATTGTTTAATAATTAAATTAGTTATTGCCCATTATTGGGGGAACCGGAGGAACCGGTGGAACCGGAGGTACTGAAAACAAAATCTGTAATGCTGAAACTTCTCCCGCCAATGTCCAATTGACCAAGCCTTCCATCCAGACCAAACTTTGTTTCGTCAATTCTCCGCTCGAGACCATCTGTCTACACCTTTCTAGATTATATGGTCCTGTTTGCTGTCCATTTATTGCTATGAATAGACTTAATTCTTTATTCTGTACTAGTGGTGGGGGAACTGCCGCTTGGTTTTGAACAGAAGACGCGCTATTATAAGCTGATTCATTCTGATTCAAGTTTGTCTGCGATTGTAATGACTTTGCTGCTATTTCTTCTGCATTATCTATAGGGAATAATGAAGGGAACTGTGAACCATCACCTTCTGAGTGTAGCAAAATGGCATTATTTTCGTCCGTTGCAGGGTTTCCTGTATTAAGGAACCTTTCATAACGCTCTTTATATGGACGCATCCAATCAATCGCTCGCATAGGGAAACAATATGCTACCGTTATTATAGAAAGTTCATCCTTTCGAGGACTCTTCTTATTCACAGTAATTGTTGTTCTAGCAGTACTTTGATTTATAGAATTTTTAAATGCTGTCTCCAATTTATCTGCAAAACGTTTCAATCCTTCATTATCATCTGGTGATGGAATTGAAATCAAGATAGTTTTTTTATTTATACTTGCAGGATTGGTTGGGCTCAACGATCCCTCATTATTGCGTAAATGCAACTGAATCTGATCATTATTGAGTTTAAGATATACACCACTCTGTTCCACGATTTTATTAGCAAATGACTTTATATCGTCATCTGTCTTCAACTTTTGTTGCAACTGGGTAAGTATATTTAGTCCAAGGACCTTCTTTTCACTGGCTGCTTTTTCATCATGCTTGCTTTTTACTATTTTAGAAAGTTCTATATCAAAAGCATCTTTTATATTATCAATATTTATATCATTCGCTAATATTCCAAAATTAATAAAAATCTTCTCATCTGGTAATATCTTTCCTCTCAACTGTGAAGATATTACACCCATATCGGTTTTATTCACTTTCAACTCTGCTTCGAATTCACTCATAGCTTCATCTTCGCTCACCTCAATTATTGCGCCCTTCATGTCTTCCAAGCCCTTGTTTATCTTGTGCTGCGCTGCTATCAATCTCTCTGTCTCGTCAATAGCATCATTTATTTTCTGACCAAATGCTGATATATCAGCATTCATTTTTCCAAGATCTATATATACGCGCGCTGCAAGTTTCTTGGCAAAATCCAATGCCACGAGCATGGTTTTTGAAGTATAATAATCTGTCAATATCTCTTGGTGTTCAGCGTAGCGTCTAGCACCAGCTCCTATCATACGATGTAAAACGCCAAGGCGACTCCATTCTGTAACATTTGCACTGCGATCATCGTCTATTGCCTCATAATTTTCTTTCTCTTCAGCTAACTTTGTCTCTATATCTTTACGAATTTCAGAGACCCTTTCAAAAAGTAGACTTGATACTTTTTGTAATTCAACAATAGATACCTCACCTGAATATAACTTAGAATAAAGTTCGGATTCTATTATGTGTCTTATCTCTCGGGAAATTTCAGGTATGGCGCGTTCTTTCCCAGTATAAAAGGTTTCTACACCTTCCTCGCGGAAATGATTGTTATAGAATTCCGTCATTATATTGTCAAGTTCATTCAGTGGATTTTCTGCCTTTTTAGCTTCTTCCGCATATCCAACAGCCTTGTCATGCCAATAATCGCTAAAACGTGGATAGTCAGTATCTGATTCTAAGATTTTAACCTCAAGGGTAAGATGAAGAAAATCAAGCATCCATTTTTGCAAATTATCACTATTAAGATAACTCTGCCTATAATCCTTATTCCTCTCTTCGTTTACAAAACCTTGATTTTCTCTCCAATTATTATATTTAAACTGATATAGCACGCTCTCACCAACTGTGTAAGTAATATGTTTCAAAACTCTCAGTTCTGGATACATTACTCGCTTGATACCAAATGAGTTTATCTTTTTTGTACGTGCTACTGGAATTTTTTTGTCAACCCCGGGATTTGCAGTTTCATCGTATTCAAGGGCAAAATCATCCATGTTCTCGAAATTGTAAGCACGGATGAGGTCACCGTTTACTTGATCTTCCGCATTTATAAAGAATATTCTTGCAAAGATATAATCACTCACAATCTTCGGAAGTTCTTCTAACGAATTTATCGTCAAACCATTTTCATTGACATTACTATAAATTGTCAAACCATCAGCGACACCTTTTATTCTATCACTATATAGTTTTGCTTCACCCGCATTTGTTACATCTTGTGGGAACCATCGACCTGCTTGAAGAGCATTCAATTCATTCATTGCAGCATATCCGTTCTGATAGTAACGCCCTTGATCCATATCACTTTTAGGTAGATTCATCTCCGGAATCATCGCATATACCGATATCTTAGCGTCAGGGAAAGCCTTTCGACTTTGTGTTATTACATCTATTATCGATCCTGAACCTGTACCACCTGCAAGACCTGCGAAGATATGGATATTGGTATCATTAGAATTCCCAGATATCTGCTCACATCGTGAATAAGCATCTCTCAAACTATTTACATATCCAATAGCATTAGCAGCAAACAATAGTCTACCAGCACGTCGTTTCTGTCCTGCGGCTTGTCCCAAAGAACCGATGGCGGATTTTACCGAAGATACATTTTCCACAATACCTTTAACAGATGGATAATTATTTATATGATCAAGTATATGTTCTACATCAACCTCCTTGATATTAAGAAATTCATTCTTTGTGAAAGATGCATCTTGACCCATTACTCTAAAATCGGGTCTCGCCTTACCGTCTTTAGACATCATCTCGTCCGTAGAATCTACATAAAGCAAAGCTACAGGCATTTTTTTTCGATCTACTTCCTCTGGGAATTCCTCAAACATTCTCATTTTAAAAGCACGGAGAATTTTACCTCCCGTACCACCTAAGCCAACCAAAATATGGTTGCTATTGCAAAATGTTTTCTCACTCATAATATCATATTTTTTAGATTTTATCTTCTTGTACGTCTTACGCGCATACGGTCAGTTCTTTGTGGTCTGACACGTCTTTTACTTGTATATTTACTTGACATTGATTTTATAACACATACTGCACCAATTACCACGAAAAAAATACACCATAGTAATCGTCTAAAGATGTACCATCTCATAAATGATTTAAGTTCTTGTATTATTGCAGATGGTATCTGTTGTATGTTATATCCAGTGAATTCTCCTCCGCCAATATAATACCTAAGAAGAGGATATTCATATATTAAATTTTTTATTATAGCATCAGATTCTTCTAATGTCACTTCCCTATTCGGATCGTAATGTGAAACACTCTGTTCAATGTATGATTCATATTGATCAGACGTAGATATAATAGTTAAAGATCCAACAATCAATATACATTGGAATGACAAGAGAAAAAACAGGATTAAACCTACTATATAACTAGACAAAGAAAATTGTGCATCTTTATACCAACCCTTTATCAAAAAGACAAAAAGAGCCATACTAGTTATAGCTATTAACAATCCCCAAAAAAGACTGCTTATAGAATATCTTAGGATATCAAGTAACGCCATAGTTATTTTTCCATTGCCTGGCTCAATGGCAGTTCTAATTATTTAATAGTTGAGAAAGAAACGTGAGCCGTACTTTATCCTACCGAGGGCTCTGGTAAAACCTTGTACAAAGATAAAGTTAAACAGCTCACGCACTTGGAGGATATGATAGTACGACAATGCGTAATATAAATCCAACCCAAGCGGAGCGAAAACTATCATCTGTTGTACGTTTAAGTTTACCAGACTTTTCGGTACAGATGAAAGCAATACGCTTCCACTACATTGTTTTTGATGACACCGAAGTATCACAAGTGCAAATGTAGTAACTTTTTATGAAAAAGTTTCATCGTGAGCTGATTTTTTTATTAATTTTTTTTATAATCTGCAAATATACGAAAATTCAGGGGCGATTATTTCATCTTTTTCGTCCACTTCATCCACTAAAATCTTTCACGCTTTGAAAGTGCAGAAACTATCACAGATTTCATATACTCATACTCATTCTTATGGGACGAAGACGGAGAACCGGGCGGTATAACCAACGAGAGTCTAAAAAAGAAAATACAAAATGAGCCCACATACCCTACGTTGACATCCTAGAGAACCCCAACGTATATTTCTCAGCTGACACCACTCAAGATATCTCTCGGACTACCTAACGATAAAGGATTGGCCGAATTCGCACAACTGAAGACAGGAAAGGTAAATAGAGCGTTGCGAAACTTGTGTTAATTAACATAAAAAATTAGACCGTCTCAGAAAAAATCGTTATATTTGCACATATATTAATCTAATAAAATCTATCTTTATGGACGACGGTTTCAAAGGTTATAAAAAATATGAGAGACAACCTGACGGTAGCTATATCGGGTTTGATAATATCTTCGGTACGACAGATCCTGCTACTAACAAGTTTGGTGCTAAAATGTGGATAGGAATACTTGTTATATTGCCACCAATGGTTTATGTTTTCTCTAAAATATTCTGTTAAGGGAGGTTCATTATGGATGTAAAAGAATTTTATCCCAAGATTTCTGCGATTATAAAGGAGAAACAGGAGTTGTGTAAAGATATAGATAAAGGTCTGCGGAATATTCTGAGGGAATATGAGGATATGCGTATCGATTTCCCCGAAAAGCATAATTGTATGACCTTTAGAGGCTGTCCTAATCAACATTTTGACTATCTGCATATTAATAGATATAAAAACGTTGAGATATGGACTAAGGAGGACCATTGCTTTTCCCTTGAGGACATGACGCTAGTGCAGTTAGTAAACCTACTTATGGCCGTGGACGAAGTTGAACAGTCTTTCAATCAGTTGATGGAACCAACTGAATAACATCATCCTAACTATGTTGTAAAGAGGAATATGACGGACGGAACAGTAAAATGGACTAAATCGACTAAGGGGGGTAAACCGCATACTCCCAACATGAAATCCACCAAGAAAAGAAGAGAAGAGAGAGATAGGGAAAGGGCGATAGAGGCAAGTCTGCCTTCTGAATCGGATCTAGAGCTTGAGTGGGTATTCCAGCAACATACCTGGGGTATACCTTACGGAACATGGGCTTACCAAATTCTCGTTATCGACAGAAAGACATACGCATGGTCAATATTCTTTTCCCTTATGTTCTCCTTCTTCGGCGTGGGCTGTATCTCGGGCAACATGATACTGCTTGCAATGACCATCGTCGCTCCAGTGATATTCATCTGGCTTTTCTATAAATGCGTGCCGGATGCAATGGATACTGGTACCATTGATGAATGGCAGAGACATAATCTGAGATATAAATACCGCAAGGGTGTATTTAATAGACCACAGAACTATCCTCGTAAAAATGTGAATAAGAATACCCAATATACGGGAACCAAGGACGGGAAAAGCAAGATAAAAATTCATGAGTTAAAGGAACTCACAAAAGGTGAGAAGATTTTTGGCGGCATCATTATCTTTTTGCTAATAATAGCGGAATATGCATTCTTCTTTTACCTTATCGGAGAAGACGACAAAAAGAAGGAAGAGGCGAAACAGACTACCTTTGTTTCGAATCAGAATACCTTCGTTTCTAATCAGGCTGCTATTGTCTCTGATATCCCATCTGAATTAAGGGATAGCGTGAATAGCTTCGTTAGAGGCGTTGATGCATACTACACTGAGTGGCAACAATGGGAACCGGGAAGTAAAAGTATCGATGGCGTATCTTTCGGTATGATTGAACACTTCATTCCCAAAGGTAGAGCTATTCTGCACACTAAGAAATGGATCGAATCAAATAAAAATGAACTAAAGGGTCAATACCTGAATATGTATAATGCGTCAAGTGAGAAATTTCAGAATTTTGACGTGTCCTACTTTGATAAGCAGAAATAGTATTGTGTCCTTTATGGTTTTACATCGATAGTTAGCGCAGATAAATCGAATCCGTTATCGTAAAATAATTTATCAACCCTTTTGTAATCTATTTCATCGTTCAAGCACCAGGCAATGTGGTTTATTATCTCGTATGTCTGAATAATCTCTCTGGAAAATAAATCTTTTACCATACGCTGACTCTGCTCATCATCATAAGGGTGGCGCGGACTGCATGCTAACTCAAAATCAAGTAGCTCCAGTGCCCATGTGTAGTTCTGAGAATGTATCGCGTTATGCAATATCTGATGTTCGTGTAATATTCTGAGATTTCTGACAAGGACTTCTGCTGCTATCATGGTTGGCATATCATAACCGTTGTCATTGTATCTTTCCCATTTTGCGACTTCTTTCTCTATTTCTTTCTGCTCCATGTAGGGTGCATCACAAATGCGATAGGGACACTCAACCGAGTATTGAAGCAATATAGGATTAATGACATAACCTGTTGTTAGTCTAATCTTTTCATCTAGTCGAAGTACATACTCCATTTTATTGGTCTTGATGCCCAATGTCGCTATCTCTTGCCCTAATTCGAAATCACGTATGGCGTCTTTCTCCAACAATAATCCCCACGCATTCTCTCCAAACTCCGCTGTATAAAGATATTCGTATTGTGTATAACTTAACCCGTTTCCTTTGCTCACCACATATCGTCCATCTTCGTGCCTACCTACTATAAAACTTCGTCCGTGATCCGGACCTATACAATAAATTCGTTCCTTTCCCTCCGTTGCTCTTAACGAGGGATAAGGCGCACATGATGTATTCCTATTATCTCTTAATATGGTATATCCACATCTTTTGGCACGAAATTCTCTCATAAAATGATATGATTAATGTATATTTGATTCGGTTAAGTATTGAAAAGAGAGAGTCTCATTTTACTGAGACTCTCCTCAATTTTTAAGGGTGACGATATGCAATACCGCAATCGCTCTGTGTACCTTTTGGACAGTTCGACATGGTAACGATAGTCGAAACCTTGCTAACTTTAAGATCTGTAATCATAGTTCTTTGGTTTTTAAAATCATAGGAGTATTTCAGGCAACTCCATTTAGCCTTATATTGTTTTAATATTCTCTTTTCAACTTTTCAAATAATGATGCGGAGACATCTATTTCAGAGACTTTTTCCCTTAACGTCTTTCCCTGTAGTGGATCATAACCTTCCTGCATCTTCTTTGCCAGGTTATATCTAACCTTTGCCATAAAGCAATTATTTTCTGCGGCTTTCAGTATATCTCCATGCTCTGAGTAATTATTACCGGCACAAAGGTTACAATAGTCACAATAGTCATACCTGCCACATTCCTCGTAATCATTAAGCGTCAGGTTCTGCCATTTTGTGAGTGTTTCATTGTCGCGTAATATATCTGCTACTGACTGCTGTTTCAGATTTCCTACGACTAGATGAAAGGCGCAACATGGTATCATGTCTCCACTAGGTGTGATACAGAATGAGTTATAACCTGCACCACATGCATTTTTGTCTTTATTTCTCGGTTGACCTCCATAGTTGGGTGCTTCCTTGCCTACATACATAGGTATATTATCATCCCTAAGAACGATCTCTAACATTTCAGAATCCAGTCGAAGATACTTGCTTACACATTTGTCTCCTTCTATAGAATCAGTTACATTAATCTCATATTGTATGGAGGCTCCATACTGTTTTGCGATGTCAGCTACGGTATAATAGTTGTTGACGTTAGGTTTCATTATACAACACTTGATTGCCAATGTAACTGCCTTATCAGAGAGTTGTCGAATCACGTCCATGGATTTTTTCCATGAGCCTTTTACACGGGTTATCTTGTCGTGTGTTTGCTCATCTCCACTGTATATTGATACTCCGACATGTCTTGGGAAATAGTTCGCTAGTCTATCAACATCCTTTGTCAGGAGTTGACCATTAGTAAAGACATCGAAAGCAATGCCTTTATTATATAGATAATCAATAATCTCCCATGCTATGGGTTTGGAGAACGGATCTCCTCCCGAAAGACAGACCTTGGTTAGTCCTTCGTCATAAAGCTCGTCTATGATACGCTTGTAGTCTTCCAGCGTAAGTTCCTTCAAATCCCCTCTATGACTTATCTCCTCGTCATTCCTCGTTGCTCCTATATTATAGCAGTGTATACATCGTTCACTACAGTTATAGGTCAACTCAAACATCACACTTGTTACACCACCTGCCTTATCTGCATAATCCATTTCGGCACTGCTGACTTCCATTGGCAGCTTTTCCTTCGTGGTCTTATCAGTGGTTTGTGTCTTATTTTTTCTGTATGATGAAAGCTGTTGGCGATAATCCTCTATCTCTTCTATTGTAGGTATGTGGTTTGTGATAAGTCCCGCCTTCATTAACTCTTCAAAAAACGGCTCTATGCTTTCAAGGGCGATGCCCGTTTGTTCCGCCACCTCTTTTGTACTTATTTTGCCGTTTCTTGGTAGCGCTAATATCTTGGATATTACAAGGGCTGAATAATCTTCAAAGAAAAAACTCATTCCCTCTAGAAGGTTATAATATATGGCAACTTTTGCCTTCTCATTATATCTTCCACAAGTCCATACAGGCCTATATACAGTGTTATTTGTTTGCTCCATGTATATGGTTTATCGTTTCTACATATTTTATCGATTGCAAATGTACGAAATTTCATGAGCGGTTATTTCAACTTTTTCATCCACTTCATCCACTAAGATTTTTTTAACATTGTTTACTTGTCTCGCTCCGAGAAAACGACTAGGTTTGCAAAAAAAAATAAAACTACTATGAATACAAATGATTATCAAATTGAGAATGGACATCTGATAATAAGACAAGGTGTAGAGAAAATCGATGACAATGCTTTTAAAGACCATAAAGAGATAACGGAAGTAACCATACCCGATAGTGTGAAGATAATTGGAGATGAAGCTTTTCGAAATTGCGAAGGTCTAAAAAAAATCGACATCCCTAATAGTGTGACATCAATCGGGAATGAGGCATTTCGTAGTTGCACTGTATTGGTAGAAATCAATATTTCCAAAGGTGTGACCACTATCGGGAATGACGCCTTTACTTTTTGTAATGGCCTAACTGAGTTTACCATCCCTGACAGCGTGACGACAATCGGAGATTCCGTTTTCTCTAATACAGGACTGACAGAAATAACAATTCCTAGTAATGTAATAAATATCGGAAAAGGCGCCTTCGCTTTCTGTACAAAGCTAACCTCTTTATCTGTAGCAGATGATAATCAACACTTTTGTGATATAGACGGTATTCTATTCAATAAAGACAAAACAACCTTGTTGTGTTATCCTGCGGCTAGTAAAAGCTTAGAATACACCATCCCAGATAGTGTAACAAGAATTGGAGCAGACGCTTTCTCTAAATGCACAGCACTAACGCGAATAAACATCCCTGACAGCGTGACAACAATCGAAGAAGGAGCCTTCTGTGGTAGCGCAGGATTGAAGTCGATTACAATCCCTAATGGCATAACGAAGATTGAAAGCCTTACCTTCTACGATTGTAAAGGACTGACGGAAGTTAATATACCAGACAGTGTGACAACTATCGGAAATGGTGCATTCTCGAGCTGCACCGCACTGACGAGAATTACCATTCCAGACAGTGTAACTAAAATAGGATTTTCGGCCTTCTTTGCTTGCTATGGATTGACTTCTATTACTATTCCTGATAGTGTAACGATAATCGAGGACAGTACCTTCGGTTCTTGTAAAGGATTGACGTCGATTACTATTCCTGAAGGTGTAACGGGAATCGATAGTCACGCTTTCTCTTATTGTACATCCCTAGCAGAAGTAAACCTCCCTAGCAGTTTAAAGGATATGGGGCGAATGGTCTTCTTCGGTTGCAAAAATATAGCTACAATGAAAATTCCTTATGATATTTTTAAAGGTGAAGTCATTTTTTCACAACTCTCCAAGGTAATAATTTTGATCGATGAAACAGAAGTCGATAATATAAGGGAATATGAAGCAGCTCTTCGTAGGAAAACGTGCGTTTCTCAAGATACAGAATTTGTTTTCATGACCAAGGACGGGGAGGTACAAGGAATGACAACAACCGATAAAATAATACTCTATGGCATTTGTATTTTACTAGCAGTACTGTATATAATACTTAAGTTGATGTCTTGAAGATTTTGACGTATCCGTCTTTGATGTCTGAAAATCAATTCTTCTCCTTCTCCATTAAACGTTGCATCCGCTGTGGCACAACAGACAGAAGTAGATGGTTAACATATTCGGTATAGGCATTGTCTATCTCTAAGTCTGATACATTACTATAACGTTCTTGTATCTTTCTCCTTGCTGCTTCACATCCTTCTGTGAATTCTTGTTCCGCCTCATTATATTCCGTATTCTTACTGTCCATCTGTGGGTCACGAAATGGAAGGAGGGTTACTTTAAACACTTTGTCTAATTCCTTTCTTAATGCTTTCTTCATCTGCTCGGATGGGAAGACCTTTGATTTATGCTGCTCAGTTTTTATGACCTTGTCCTCTATACCATAGGATTTTGTCGTAGTATCGCCTTCGGATGTCTCTTGTATTGTAGGTGATGGTAGTATCACCGTTGTGCTGTCTGTAATAACGTCAGTTGATGAAGAACTGGATACATTTATGTTCGTCATCTTTAACCCTAAACCGACTAAGATGATTAGTGCCATTACAGCTAGGCAAACTTTTAATAGCCGGTTCCTTTTCTTGTAATCAGAAATATACTGTATTACTTCCTCCGCACTCTGGAAACGATCTTCCCTTTTCCTTGCGGTACACTTATTGATGATTTTCCGATATAAACGGGATGGGCTATTCAGCGTATTTTTTAGCAGTACTCCGAATAGGTATATGTCTGTTCGTTCATCAACTTTTCCGCCTTCTATCTGTTCTGGTGCGGCGTATGCAAATGTTGCTCCTCTTGTGCTATTATAGACATCCGTCCTGCAAAAGCCTAAGTCGATTATCTTTGGTTCGTGGCCTATATTGGTAATTATGATATTTTCTGGTTTTATGTCTAAGTGTAACACCTGATTAGAATGCAGATATCTCAGTCCTTCAAGTATTCTAAGCACAAAATGTTCAACATTCTTGGAATTTTTAAAATAGGCGGGATTACTTTTACAGAATTTTGAAAGTTGCTGCCCTTCTATAAAATCCATCATGATATAGGTCCCGTCCTCATCCTTACCCATCATCAAGTATCTTGCTAGTGATGGATGCTCCAGACGGATACCTGTCTCAAATTCCTTTTTGAACAGCTGCTGATAACGTGAGTCTGAGGAAAATTCCTGTTTCAACCGTTTCTGAAACAGTCGCTTCCCATAATAGCGGACCTCAAAGGTATCACAAGTAGAGCCACTATTCTCCAGTGGCTTTACTTCAAGAGATTCTTTGTCCTCAAATTCTACATTGAATTCCGATACATCCATTTGTTTGATATATCACTGTTCCTTTGTTACTTACGCCACAAAAGTAGCAATTTATTCTGAAAAGTCCAAATTATTTGTGAATGATGTACGTTTCTGAGTATTTATCAGATGTCGTAACGTATATTCCCCAATTCTTGATAACATGTTTTCTAAGTGTGAATTTACCAGAGAAGTAAGTATCTTCAATGATATAAAGGTGATACTAGATTAAATAGATTCGCTAGCCTTGTCAAACATGTCATTTAGCCTTTTACATTTTCCTCAATCTTGTCATACCATTTCAAAACAACAGGAGTTATAGCATATTCAATTTGGTAACGATATACCTGTTGGCCACTCGTTACATATAAAATACTTAAGTTTCGCAAGTGTCAATCACATTGCATAAATTAACATAATATAAGAATAAAAAAAGCTTTGAAATTTGCATAACTCATAGAAAATGAGTAACTTAGTAATCGTAAAACA
>Ga0181612_121394_pt1 | contig 12122 bp, 6 predicted proteins | sample HoacroProtozoa21_FD_119630 | JGI IMG/M metagenome (GOLD analysis project Ga0181612, IMG submission 119630) | Hoatzin crop microbial communities from Cojedes, Venezuel. Combined Assembly of Gp0051906, Gp0051904, Gp0051908
ATGCTCATTGGGACAAATAAGATATTAATGTATGCAGATAGGTATTCTGAATTTGTCAGCTTTTTAGCTATTTTCCCTTCAGAGGAGGAAGTGTAGATAACTGCTGTAGTGTAATAGGTATTGAGCTAAAGTAAACAAAATGCTTGGGAGGATTAGAAGAGATAAAAATAGGACCTAAATGATAATGACATTATAAAGGACAATAGAAAACCCCTAGAGCATTAAACACTATTTTTGCTGCTGTAATTTCAGAGACACCAGAGAAGTAAAAAGGTCTCAGGAAGGACAGCTCAGCTGTCTCCAAGACACTGTGAGACCTAACCCTTCTTTCTCAAACAGAACAACAAGCCCCCAAAAAACAACCCTCACCTCTGAGAAAGATGCCCAAGGTTTACCTATCACAATAAACAAACATTGCAGATATCAGCTGAAATCTTGTTTACCAAGACTGCTGTAGTATAAATTTTTTCATTTGTGCTGTAATATTTCTATACTACAGGAATAACAGACAGAAATAAAAGTGAGAATAAATACAAAGAAGTCTTTTTCACATGAACACACATTTCACACTTGGGCTTGTTCAGAAAGTCATCAGGACAGGGAGAGCAACTGATTCTACTGCCAGTTAAGCTACCTTTCCAAGCAATAATGTTTTTAACTATACAGGTTAAGGTAAGGATATTCTATACTTCAGGGCTTTTGCAAACTGCCTGCAGGAGCCAAGAGAGAATACCCACGCAGTGCTACATAGCTCACCTCAGGCCATGGTTCAGGGGTGCCTTCTACTTTCTCCAAAATCTTGCAATAACAGTGAGAGGAATAAATGCTAAACATAACAGATTATTGGCTTAATTCAGTTGCCAATTCATATGTTTGAACTTTTTTTTTCCCCTCAGCTGTGTTTTATAAGTTTAGTAAAGTGTATAAACACATGAATGAAGTGCGAGTTTCTCATTAATTTCTACTCTTGTTCTAAGCTAAAGAAACTGCTTGGAATCAGGAATTTTCTTCACATCTACCTCTTTTGCTTTACTTGCATTGCTCTGACCCTCAGCAAACAAAAGTGGAGAGACAAGGTACCATACCTGACTATAAGACAGCCAGCTTTTGGAGAAACTCGGGCTTAAATCCAGCTATTTCAACAGTATGCTAATTCAGACCAGCTGTAATTGGTAACATGACTCCAAGGGAAAACACATCCCAAAGAGGCTCTGATACCTCTTTTCTGCCTCACACAATATTTCAAAGCCATGTGATCTCAAATCACAGTTTTTATTCTACCAAAACTTTTAATGAAATTACATGATCAGACCAATCTCTTCTGTTTCCATTCAAAGAAAAAAATATCCTTTTCATATTTGAAACTTACTGTAGTGAGTTCAAAGTTGTGATGCTGCAAAGCTGGAGGAGAAACAGGTTCCCAGCCTAAGAAAGGAGTTAAAATCCATTAAATGAAATACAGCAGAGCAAGCCACAAGAAATAATCCATACTTTCCTTACTAAATTTGCAACAAGTGCAGGCAACCCTGTGAGCAATAAAACTATTTTCGTTTCTGAAATGCATAATTCAGTTTAGAACTGTTTCCTGTTGGCAAATTATTCATGTTTTTTTGTAGTCTACACTGACAACAGAAATCCATTATTTCAGGAAGCTGAAATCAGGGTTATGACATGTTACTACAGAGACGTGCACCTACTGACGCCCTGAAACTTGCACAATTCCATTATCACACAATAACAAGAAATTATAGAGACAGAAGGTCCCAGGTACAGTACTGCCTTGTAGACACAAACTGTCCTACCATACTGAAGTATACTTGCTCCCGGGGCAGCGTTTCTGACTTCATGTAGTATGTGGCTCCAACTACACAGAGACCACTCTGTCATTTTCTCCCCAAAACAAGTACTGGGGTAAGAAGATGACATTTTTGTCTGCTCTCCATCTCCAGAGTAGATTTCCTATTGTTGCTACTGTATGGTGGTTTTTCCAAAGGCCATTCCCCAGCAGTGCCGAGCAGCAAGTATCTCAATGGTAGACTTCTGAAGGCTGGAGCATTGCTATCTGCCTCAAGATCAGAGCGTGCCAGGAGGGTAGGACTATCACCACTACAAATTCTCCTCCAGTGCTGAGCCTAACTACATCCACAAAAGCAGGCTTTATAACACATTAATAGCAATGCTTTTGCTATTAAACAGTTGGAACTGTTTAGATTCTCTTTTTTCTCATATATATATGTGTGTGTATATATATATAATTTCAAGATCAACTCCAAGTCAACAGGTGCTAAATTGGCATTTATAGCACATAGTCCAGCATTTCTCAACACACAATCGAAAGATGGACTTGAAAGTAATCATGAAAGCCTTTTCTTGGCTAGCAGGTAGCCACACAGACTAGCCACACCATCAGTTCCCCAAAGACCCAGACTGCCTTCCCATAAGAAGAGATTTTTGCTTTAGTACCGGGACTCATTTGATGAGGAAGCTGTACGTTTTCCTCTGAACACACAGATATATTAACTGCAGTGACATGAACTTTTTCCTGGAGCTAGCTCTTAATTTGCACCACTGTGATGTGAGGTATTCCTCCCCAAGAGAGAAAATTGGAAAAATCTCCTTCAAGATACAATAACATTATAATAATAATGAGTTTTGTCTCGGAGGCAAGCCATGAAAATCAAGGCTAAACCTATATGGATGTAGTACCAAAAGAGACCTTTGAGAAATTATACAAAATAGGATCCATGACAGAAGCACTGCAACCTGCCCCAAGGATACTTGTGCCACCTACGGTCGCCTGTAAGTAGAGGACATGACAGTAATGACATGAACTTTGCTGTCTTATCCCATTTTTCAAGTTTAAAGTGCTCTCTCATAAATTGCATCTTGAAGGCATTAGATGGTTTTAAAGATGCTGAGACCAGATTTTTTCAAAGAAACAGTTTCAATAATGTAATTGGATTGATGGTTTTAAATAACTATGCCACTGTATTTCAGGACTTCATTTTTTGCCATCCCCCTTTGAAAGGCAGAAGGAAAAAAGAAAGAAATCAAAATAAGAATGAAAGCAAAAGTGCTTTGAACTTAACACTGAAAAAAAGGTCATGAAGACCCAGCTTTGGCTAAATCTCTTCACAGGCCACTTATATGGGAAACCTACTCAGATCAGAAAGCAGCAACTCTTCAAAATACCCAGCAACAATAAGACTTATCCTAGAACATAAATCTACAGCTAACTTAGGTAGCTATAAATCACTTCAGAGCTGGCAATCTCATGACTCTAAGACATATTATCCTATTGAAATTAATCTATTGAGACATCTTTATACAGACCCTTCCATGGTCTGGCAGTTTTTGAGTGTTTTCAACATTCTGTTGAATTTCTCCTCAAATCTTTTATGCATGCACCACTTACCCAATGCTTTAATCATCATGTACACCCTTCTCAGAACAAATTCAGAGAGGCAAAAATGCAAATATATGTATTTTTCGGTATCACTTAGTATGTAGTCGTAAATACTACATATATCTGAAAACATATCTGATGGAGGCAGATTGCAAAATCTGGTTCAGCAGATGTCCCATCAGGAAAACCTCAGAGGACTGAAAAGTTATGCAACTGTATCTTGATTTTCTGTGCTATGGTCTCTTGCAGGATCTTATAGAAATAAACCCTATTGTTTCTGGTTTGTGCCCTTCAACATAAATCTGTCTCTTAAACAAACTCTCACAGAGAAAGGTCTTTCCACAACTGAAAGACAATCTAGTGTTGCAATTTTCACTACATTCAAATATGAAGCATGCTATTATTCACAAGACATCCTAGTCTTCTACTATTATGTAAAGGTGTAGTTAGAGTAATCCCCACTCCAAACCACTCAGTTTTAAAAATGAAAGATATGGCAATTTCATCTAGCGAACACAGATGCTCTTTGGAACCATGCTGTACTTCCAGTATCATTATAATTATTTAGGAAAATAATTTGTGATTTAGTTTTAAAATTTGTCTTTTTCATCCTGGTTCCCCCCTAAAAACAGAAGTATTCCTCAAAGTCTGCTGAAGAACAGACTTTTCAGTATAAAAAATACTGGCAAAAAAAAAAAATTATTTGAATAAAAGGGTTTCAGAAATACTCTCTTCATGAGATTTTACCAGCTTTGATGCAAATTGGAAGTTTAATGAGGTACGTAGTTTTCTAATTCATTAGGAACACAGAATGACCCGAGAGTGGGCTACTCTCATTCTTAATGGCTGCTCTATATTTTCCCTTTAACTCAAATTAATAATTACACTTCTAAACTCTTTAAAGGGGAAGGAGGGAATCCGTGCTCAAAGAGAAAGCATTGTATTTTGGAGGACGTACTTTGCACTCTTTATAGGGAAACCAGGCTTTCAATCATGTCAAATTGAGCACAAAAGTTTCCCAAAGCTATTTGCTGAACTCATCACATCTTACCTCTTCATTTGTCACCAAAAAACTGAATCCTGGTCCCACCTGTTTCAACTGTCATCAATTAATATTCATTTCTCCCTTTCCTTTCTGTTTCCTCAAGCTGAATTTTGTAGAAACAGGTCTTCATTAAAAGATTATTTTCCTCTTTGAGGATCAGTGACCAATTCAAATACCGGAAGTTATGGAGACCTGCCACTGTACTAACCAGACAGGTCCCATGTGAGGTTACTGTATCATTAGAAAAAACAGAAACCAGAGCACAGGAAACCCTTTTTAAGGTAAAGAGCAGCTCAGATAAGCTCAGGAAGCTGGTCTTGTCACTGGAGTGAATTTGCAAGAGATAACAAACTACACCCCAACCAACCAATCGGTTGACAGCATATTTAGGATATAAACAGAAAAGGTCTTCTCTAAATAGATCAGATCTTTAATGCTTTGGAAGCCATTGTTTGTAGGCTCTGCCATGAAAGAAATGGATTTAGCAAAATGTCAAGTTGGAGGGAGGAGGCAAGAAACAGGAGTTGAATTCCTCCCAGAAGAACATAAGCTATATAACTGTACAGAAAAAGGCAGCTGAAGGATTTACTGATCAGCTGGAGTATTTAATAAAATTAGTCTCATGGGCATAGTTTTTATGAGCTGGATCATTACTGTCTCTCCCCCAATAACTCACTCCTCATGATACAAAAAACCTTCACATAAATACCTTCATACTCATCATTTCAATCACTAGTGCAACTGGAAGACTGCTGTTTAAAAAACGTCTTACCCTTCCACTTACCCAGCATAATCCAGTTTAAAGTTTCTAAACTCCAAATCTGAGCATCCCAAAACACGGAGAGTAACTTTGTTTTGTGGCAGGACATCAAGTCCACTCTTATTACATGTCAAAGTTTCATATAATCTTTAAAGTTCACTAAATGTCCAATCTGACCGTAAGTTTTATATTCTATGCTAAATTCGGTTTACCATTAACAAACATAAACGTAACTATAACAAACAGGTGAACGGTAAAACATACAATAAAAATGTGGGATCTCTGAAAAAAACAATTTAAACTGAATTCTTATGTCAAAAGAGGTAAGGAAAAAATACACATTTCAGCATCAGTTGTCTACTATAGATTTTCTTCAACAGACAACCGCTTCTTACACTTAAAAAAAAGTTACAATAAAACAAAACTGTTGCCTTCCAAAACTTGTTGATTTCACACGTTTGAATCCTCATTTCAACATACCCTAAGACATGATCTTACAAAGATCAGTGCAGATTTTCATGTTGCCTATCTGCAAGTTCACCAAGGTCAGAAGAGCGGTTAACAGGGGTCAGGCTTGGTTGAAAACTCCTGAGCTTTACCATTTACCACCCACAGTGTGCACTGGTGATGAACTCTCAAGACGCACGTTCCTAAGTGGCTTTTTTTTTTTCCACAGGGTTCTTTGCAACACAGAAGGTATCTCTTAACAGAGATGCGTCACATACCCAAAAACCAGGAGGAAGGAAAGAGGCAGTGCCTTTCTGGAAGGGCACATCAAATCACACGACAGGTTTCTGCACTGCTGAAGTTGTATACTTCCCATGTCTGATTGACTGGGTGCAGACTTAGGTCTGGCACCTCCTCACAGCACACCATTTCACCATGTGCATTTAAGTCTCCATGGCCCTTCTAAAAGTAGGATTTTTGAAGTAACTCAAATGCATTTATTCTCTCCTTTCATATCAGCTGAATAAAAGCCACCAGTGCGGTGATGTAGACAGACAGTGTACTTCAAAGTCTATGGATGCTCTTTTACCTATCATCTGACATCCACCACTGCATTACACTCGTCAAACATCCAGCAAGAGATACCGTCCCTATTTCATCCCTGATTTCTGACCATAGCTGTCTGTCAGTACCATTAATGCAATACATGAAAGGAAATGGCAAGCAGCAAGCGAACACATGGAAGATTCCCCAACTATGCCAAGGAAACAGAGGCTGCATGAACCTCTGCTAGCTCACTTGTCAGCAGGTACAGAGCCAACACTGAGTCAACAGGGGCTTCACAGACACAGCACTTTTAAAAGGCTCAAGAAAAAGAAGTGCTTTAACCATGATCATAGCAAGTATCCTTTCTCTGCTTTCACTGAAAGACAAAACACAAAAAGCATGCTTATTTAACATAGCAAATCCTCTTAGTATGAGTATGGAACTACTGGAAATGGTTCAAGGATTACAAACAGAAGAGGCAAAACATTCAGAAGATCATACATGGAAAGAAAGCGAGGCTTATCCAGTATTTGACAAAACACAGACTGCACGGAAGAAAACATACCGTTCCTGTTTTGAAATGAAATTCCCATTACTTTCTTGCCTCTTTCTGCTTTATTCATTTCACAGTTAAATGATCTCGAAAGATACTACCTATAGTTTTACACTTCTAATGCATATAAAATACAATTAAAAAATCAAGAGCATGAAGAGCACCTCAGCACACATTACTTTTAAATTTCACAATTAAAAACACCTGAAAAAAGTTGTTCAGCACAACACCAAGAAACCCTACAGATTTAAACAGTCCAGGAGTACTTACTGAAAAAATCGGTGAAATTATGTTTTGTGAAGAAGTACACTTTTACAGCACTTTGCCAATGGGACGCTTTGTATTGCTGGAAATACAATGCCTGGTTTAGTTTACAGTAGAAAATGGTTAAGTCTTAAAAGGTGTTACACTAGAACACAAACAAGTTCTGTGCAAGCACAGAAAAGACATATGCCAATGCACTGATATAAGCAATTCTGGCCTCAAGTACAAGGCAATTCATTTTAAAGGCAACACACAGTCCTCCCTGAATAAAGGTTTCAAAACATAACCTTTCCACAAAGGGAGCTGACATATACATAAATACCACCTGAGAATCCTGATTTTTGCAGGAGGGATCAGGTAAGGTCCATAGAAAAAAGCAAACTATTTCACCTACAGTAAGGAATTTATGTCACTTACAGTCTTCATGTTATTCATGCTGTTAGTATTAATATGTCTTAGTGTATAAATACAACGAACTCTGTAAATCCACTTTGTTCGGCAATCTCACAAGGCAAAGAATTGGATGAAAAGAAATTTCACCTGGGAAGCAAGAGGCCTAGAGCAACCTTCTCAAGAATCTGGGAACCTCAAGATCCCTCAGGCTGACAGCCAGAGGAATACTTACTGATGAGGATGCTCTGGCGCAGCTATGGCTTCATGTCTTTCTGCAGAGCAACTACCCGCAGGGGGAACTGACATTTGTAGATGCGACACAGAACTGACACACTGAATACTTGTGACCTGCAAAAGTATTATGGCACTTTTTATTAAAAAAATAAAAAAAATCAGTCTTTCCAATTTTGCATTGCATTTCAATTCTCCACCTTTCTCTTTGATAACAGCAACCTGTGTTGGCAGAACTGATTACGTGTCAGTAGCAACAACAAAAAGGTCTCAACGCTTAATTCAGTAGTTTGTGGAAAGTATTATTTTTGTTTTAAGACAAAATCCTTCATTGTATTGACAACATACAAGCAAAGTATTGCTACAGAAGACCAAATGAAGGAAAGATACATTTCTAACATTTGACAAAAATTGCTAGCCTTCAAAATAAATTTAACAGGTTCCTCTGTATTTCTTCACTATTTTTGAAGTATTTTCTTTGTAGAAGAACTATATAAGCCCTGACAGAGCGTAAATACTTTGAGTGTATGAGTAAGAAGCACTCTGCTGTTCACTGCATATCTGTATTGAAAATGTGGGAGGGTAAACTGGGGTTTTTTGAGGTCTTTATGCATTGACATGTTTGTTCTTATAGAAGGCAGTTCCCTAGATTAAATCCATGGTCTTAGAGTTGAACAGCATTAGTAAATAAAAGTTTACTAATGTTAATTTTTCAGAAAATAAAATCAGAATAAAATCCACTCTGCACCTTTCTCTTCTGTGTTCCTTCCTCCCTCCAAATACTCTTAGAGGGGAAACAGTAAACATAAGGCTGTCAAACAGAACAAAGTATAGAAACAGAGGTAGACAACTATCACAATTTTTAGAGTAACTAACACACACCACTGTCAAATCCTATGATAGGATAAGCAGTAATACCCTTTTTCTTACATTCATAAGAGAACAAGTTTTCATACTGGCTATGTAAACATTAACATACAAAAAAAGAAACCACTTTTGAAGAATTAAAGTACTTACCAAATTCTTTTTTCACCCTCATGAAGACAATAGGTTATCAGTCTAGACAAACTTATGGCTAATCAGGCATAGCTGTTTTATCTCCAAAGAAAAAGATCAATGGGAAGATCATTAGAAAGACAAAATAAAGTAGAAAAAGAAATTACAGGAGAAACCCATAGCAACTACTTTCATCATACAATGATGCCTCAGTGCTTGCATTGGAGGAGATGGGAACTACCCGCCCTTGCTCCCCTTCAGTCATGATTACGTACCTCCATCGCATCCTTGTTCTGCCATTTCTCTTCCAGGCTGAGTGTCCTATCCTACTTAATTATTCTTCATAGAGAAATTATTTATATGTCTGAAATTAGATCTCTGATGAATTTGGCCTGAATTTCATTAAATTTTAACAATGGTGGAAAAAAATGGGGAACTTGTTCCAAGGGAAAACGAACAAAATGTTTTTTCACCTCCTACGTTTCAGTGGAGAAACTGAAAGGTCTCTATAAAAAACCCAAACATTCAGGAAAAAGGGAAACTGTCAACACATCACCATCACTGCTTAAGCACAGGGGAAAAAAAAGGCACATGCCAGACACCATGTGAACTATGGATTACCACAGCTGTAGGTCAGAACCAGGACTAGACTCACACCTTTCACCTCTGTAAACACTGTGCCCCTGAGGAGAAAGGGGAAAAACATGCAAAAACAAAGAAAAAACCCAAACCACAAAACAATTTCCATTAGATGTTTGCTATCAGTTGAACATTCATAGTTTAGTTATATCAGCTCTACAGTCTTTGCTGCTACAGTGAGGAGTCAAATGGTAATCAGGAAAGCAACAATGCATCACATCTTAAATATCTCTACCCAGCTATGGAAGAAGCACCAGCATTTTTTGCTAGTTGTAGCTTTCCTGTGATCATACGAATGTGACCTTAACTCAGGTCAGGAGTCAGTTATCGCATTCTTTTCTGCTCCATGACCCAGCCCTGTTTAAACACCAGCTCATTTCTTTTGCCTTGCACCCTTTCATCTCTTCCATTAACTCACCTCTCCAACCTTTCTCTGATAAATCATTCTCAATTTACTCCATTATTCGAGTTGCATAGAGAGTAACCCAGCTTTCAGAGACAGAGATGGCACAAGATACTAGTCTTTTCCCCACCCACTGGGAGAGGTCATTAATAGCAACGGAAATGCAGAGGAAAACACAACTTCAGTGTATTATTGTCTATATCTAATACTTTCAAATAGCTGTTGAGCTAAATCTCTGTATCAGGCTTGCACTTACATATCACTGGAATGCAACAATAGGAAAAGTTTTTGTGTAGAAAGATGACTTGTATGTCACTTTATAACAGCAGAAGATGCATTAGGATATTCCTCAATAGATACCAATCATTTGTCTCTATAGAGAAGTCATTTTAACACCCATGCTCCCAAGCAAGAGCAGGAATCCCTTGATGCCCCACTTACAGGAAGCACATAGTCAGGGTTGCATGCAAACAGATTTCATAGCACAAACACTGAAAAAAAACAAGCAAAGAGCATAAAAACAGAAGAAACAAAATACTGTGTCAGATTTGTACATGGATCTGCAGAAGCAGCTGCTGATAATAACTTATTCATACGCCAACCTGCAGGCAGGCAATTAAGACACTTTCCAAACCATGCTGAAGTTAAGCTGTTGCCACCACCGCTACTCTCAAGTGTTTTCAAAAAAAACTTGACCTTCAGGAACAATATACAAAAATTGAGTGACTGTGCTTTTTTACCATATCCCTCCTCTTCAAAAATAATTTGCTTTAACAAAAGATGATGAATGCAAAAGCCACGCAGAAGGTTAGGTGAGAGAGCAATACTCTTGGGAGCCATAAAAGTATATTTATATATACTGGTGAGAAAAAAAGGTACTTTTAAATCCACATTTAATAACGCAGAACAACCACATTTCATAAACCAAATTCAAAGTTCTGCTGCACAGACATACGGTACACAATAAAATGGAAACTGGTCAGAGCTACCGAAATACCACAGCATAAATGAAATTATTTTCTAGCATAATAGTTAGCTACTGGGAACATTTCCTGCCTTTGTGTACCAATTACTGCTTAATTACTGTCAGGCCACCACACTTCACAAAGTAACACCAGAAGGTAATTTATAACACTGGTAAATAAAACGTCTGTTACGTCAATAATAAGAAGCATAACTGTTTGTTAGAAACTTGTTTTTAATTCAATAGATAACAGCCAGGAAAACAGCATGATCGATACTGGTAGTTACTAAATTAATCTTCTAGCGTAATCTAATAATATTTACTAACAGAAAAATTATTTAATTCTTACAGATGAGCAAAGTACTAGAAGAAAGATTCTTCTCCTTGATTACAGAGCTCTAGAAGGGCAATGTATTACGGTGTTAGTAGCTACTTCATTACCCTTTTGCTGCTGGGCACATCAACAGTCAACTGACCAAAGGCAGAGGTTCACTAGCTTTAAGCACATGGGCCTCCCAAGTATTGCTGGGGGGATCATTTCACTGTAATCACACAAACATACAGAAAAAACAGAGCGAGAGTTTCTACAAGCCAGTGGTTTCCAATGGTTTGAATCCCCCTCGCCCCCAACAGTCTGAAGCCTCCTGCATAAATCAGGTTTCCCATAAATTTCTGCCTCAATAATTTTTGCAATATAAAAGTAGTTTATTCCCTATGGACAAATGAAAGACAGCAGAACTTCAGAATTCCAGCATTTATGTGAACAAACTTGCTTTCGAAAAAAACACAGCATTTGGAATAATTGAGTAGCTTAAAAAAATTGATCCTCAAATGCTTTTCAGAACTATTTTCCCTGGTTCTGCTACTTTCTTCCACCTCATAGCAGGATACACCCTATTTCCTGTTTGAAATGAAAGAAAATTAAGATTTGCTGAAAGCTAGAGCAGAACCGGAGAAAAACTCATCCATTTCTACTTGGAGCTGTCTACTGCAAAGCCCCAGGCTTCAAGGACAGTCTAGAATTTAAGGAAAAATGTCTTAATTTTGCTCCTCAGATGATTTCAAGCACATGTGGTAAATCTGGAGAACAGCCTGCCAACTACATATTTTAAGAAGAAAGAAAATCATGATGCAAGAAGAACAAACTTCTGTAAACAAATTAATTATCTTCAAATTAGGGATTCTGAAAAAAGAGCCATATGGGACAGGGTCCTCCTTTCTACAGACTGGTTCACTGCAAACTGGGTTCTATGATCCATAAAGCCTATCATTGTAAAAGTGACCTGACATGAAGCTCTAGATCTATTAGTATTTTACCCAGTCTTTAATGAGATGGAATGAGTCCCAAAATAAATAATAATCAAGCACAAGTCTACAACTGTCAGCAAAACATGTTCAGTGTAGTTCTGGCCACATATGCACTACTTTTAATATATATATATATATATATATATATATATACACACACACACACA
>Ga0181612_126322_pt1 | contig 12122 bp, 7 predicted proteins | sample HoacroProtozoa21_FD_119630 | JGI IMG/M metagenome (GOLD analysis project Ga0181612, IMG submission 119630) | Hoatzin crop microbial communities from Cojedes, Venezuel. Combined Assembly of Gp0051906, Gp0051904, Gp0051908
GGCGATCCCTCGAACACGCCCAGTACCATGAGCACCTTGATATCCCCGGCCCCGATCATCCGGAATAAAAAGAAGGGGAACAGGATAACGAAGGGCAGTATAAACCCGGCCGCCGGAAACCCGTCCCGGATCTTCCGCAGTATGGCGGCCGCCAGCCAGACAAGGATCCACAGGTTATCTACTTTTCTGTATCGAAGATCCATAAACGCGGCACCGGCCGTAAACGTCAGTACCATCCCGGCTTCGGGAGACAGAGCAAATGACATAACAAACCTCGCTGAAAATCAGAAAATCAGGAACCGCTCGCGGTTCTTGGCGCGAGATTTGCAGCGACGAAGTCGCTTTCCTCTGCAAATCTCTGCGCATCCCCGCGGAGCGTTTATGCTTCATCGCGAGTTTGTACTCACGATGAAGAAGATTTGTTGTTGCGTGCGTATCCCATGACTGAAGTCACGGGTGTTGCGCGATGAAGCATAAATTCAGGGCTTTGGATTTACACGGAATACTCTCCGCGTCTGAAGATGAACTATCTCATTATTTTGGATTTTCACGGGAGAACTCCCGCGTCTGAAGATGTCATTCATACTATGTTTTTTATTTCTGCTTGTCAAGTCTTTTTTCAGGACTCACTTCTGTTTTTTCAGGACTCACTTCTGTTTTATTCCGACAAAACTTCAGATGTCTGCTTTCTGTCATCGGGAACATTTTGCAAAACACATGAAAAGCCCCGGAACAGTCACTGCACTGTCCCGGGGTATTCGATCTTGTGTCTGCCGGCATCAATCCGGCGGACAACCAATCCCCATCCGCCCGATTCCCGGCATGTATTTCGAAAAACGAACGGTAAGCAAACTCGCAAGCACCTTAATCCGGAAGCTTGAACGCGACCTTCAGGTCGTCGATCTCCTGCTTCGTAATGTGCACGATCTTGCCCAGCCCTGTGGAGTTCAGGATGGAATGCGCGGTGGATTCCATGACCTCCAGGCGGTCGAAAGCGTTCAGCAGGGAATTGCCGGTCACGACGACGCAGTCGTTTTCGACCATAATGGCGTGGTGCGACTGGTCAAAGGACTTCGCCACAGCCGCCGGATCCTTGTACATCTGCTCGTACGGGATGCGCTTCACGTCACGCAGCATGATGTAGCTTTCCGGAATGGTGCGCGGATCGAATTTCGCGTCGGTCACGGCGAAGGCCATGGCATTTACCGGATGCGCCAGCAGGACGGCGCCGACCTCCGGATTGTTCTTATACACTTCTTCGTGGAAGTGCACGGCCCTGGACGGGGTCTTCCCCATCTCCTTCATGCCGGCCTTCACGCGGACAAGGTCATCCTCTTCCAGATAGGCGCGGTCCATGCCGAACGGCGTGATGATGAAGCTGCCGTCGGACAGGCGCACGGAATAGGTGCCGTGCGTGGCGGTGAACAGGCCCATCTTGTACGAACGGTGGATCAGGGTGATCATATCGCGGCGCGCCGCACGCTCCTCAGAGGTGATATTACGCGGGATGAAATCATCCAGCTTTTCGTGATCGGTCGTCCAGGATTTCAGGTAGTCGTTCTCCGGCAGGGATTTCACAGTGCCGATCTTATTGGCCAGGATCTCCAGCTCGGCCGTGTAGTTAAGGGTCTCGAAGCGCTGGAAGGCGGTGAACATATCCTCTGCGCCGATGCAGATGCCGTGGTTCTCCAGGATGGCCACGTCACAGCCGTCGGCGAAGACCGCGCCGACCTTTTCAGCCAGGTCGTCGGAGCCCGGGACGCCGTAGGTAGCGATCTTCACGGACGGGCAGATCTTCCGCACCGTCGGGATGAGGTCGAGGTTCGGCTCCTGGCGGATGATGGAAAACGCCACCAGTGCAGGCGGATGCGCATGCAGGACCGCGTTCAGGTCCGGGCGCATTTTATACACGTCCAGATGGAACGGCAGCTCGGATGACGGCCTGTGCGGGCCCTCGCAGGTGCCGTCCGGATGCACCAGGATAATGTCCTTCCTGGTGAGCATGCCCTTGTCGATCCCGGCCGGTGTGATCCACACATTCCCGTCCGTATCCCGGATGGAAAGGTTGCCGCCGGACATCGTGGTAAGGCCCTTGTCGTAGATACGCTGCATAAACATGACCAGCTGATCTGCGGGATGTACGTACTGAATATTCATATTTTCTGTTCTTCTCCCTTCTGATTTAAATTCTCTTTTTTAAATTTTCTTTAAGCCCTCTCAAAAGGCTCAGTATCAGAATTAAACAATTGCTTAATCTTTTATGTTTCTTCTGTCTTTTTTGCGATACTCACGGGTCGCGGGTCCTTCTCCTGCCGTGCATCAGGCTTTCGGCCCGTTTTTTTAATTTAACGAGTTACTTCTTCCCGGCCAGGGATTTCCTGTATTTCTCACTCTCCCAGTTGCTGATGAATTCCTTGGCGGCTTCGCCCATGGTGGACAGGCCGTAGCCGGCTTCGGTGATGTGGTTCATGATGAAGAACACCGCCGTCAGGGTCTCGGCCATGGTCTGCGCCTTTTTGGCGTCCATTCGCAGGACAAGCTCGCCGGTCTCCGTGGAAGCAACGCACTTTCCGTCCTCCACGCTGTCCTCGTCCATGAAAAAGGTATCCGTAAGGAAGACCATCTGGTCCGGATAGAGCGGCTGCTCCATCAGGAATTTCCAGCTGTATTTTCCGCTCTTCAGGTTCTCCTTCAGGTACGGCACGTCAGCCGCGAAGATTCCGCCGGCCAGTTCCTTCACCGCGATTTCCGGGAACGCATTCCCCGTCATGGAGAAGAGCGCCGCCATCCGGTTGTTCGCGTCCGTGTGGATCGCCAGGGTGCGGTTCACATCATCATCGTGGACAATGATCCCGTGGTTCTGCATCAGGATCACCGACGGTACCTTGCCGGTCTCCGCCTCCACGCGTGCCAGCTCGGCCTTGATGGCGAAGGTCAGGCGCGAGCCGGGATCCGTGTAATCGACCCAGCCCCAGCTGTAAGGGGCATCGGCGAACGCGACGGCCGCCAGTTCCTTACAGCAGGTGGAACAGGCCGCCAGGTTGGCATAGACGCTGTGGGTATGCAGCACATAAGTCTTCAGGATCGAGTGGAAGCCGGCCTCAACAGAAGGCCGGAGCTGCGCAAGCCCCTCAATGGTCTTCGTGTTGGCCTTTGTGACCGCGGAGCCTTCCTTTTCCACGTCGCCCAGCGACTCCGGGCTGTTGTCTTCATAGAATTTCCGGATCGCGGCACCGTCCAGCACGGCATAGGCCTTGTCGACCTCAACGTCCTTCAGGCAGAAGCCGGACGCCTTGATGGCCATCAGCCCGCCCGGCAGCTTCACGGATGTATTGCCGCCGCCGCCTTGCACATAGTCGGCGCGAAGACCGGCTGTGCGAGACATACGGGCAAAATTTTCCAGGTATTCCCTGTTCTCTTCAAAAAACATGATGTACCCCTTTCTTCTAGATTTTGATTATACACGGATTGCTCCGTTTCTTCGAAACTCCCGCAATCCTCCGCATATTCGGACTCCGCCCGTTTTCCGAAACCAGGAAAACGGCTGCGTCCTCATGTGCGGGCGCATCTGAAATCCGGACTTCTTCTCCCGTGCAGGCACGGAGAAGGAGTTCGGATTTCATCTGCTGTATAATCAGATGGCCTTGGCGTTCGCGAGCAGATATTTCTCCGCTTCCGCGTTCCAGAGTCCGTTGCTGGCCTTGCAGAGTTCATCCAGCTTTGCGAACATCGGATCCGTCTTCCCGAGCTCGGCAAAATCATCGATGGCCGTCAGCGGCATATCGATCTGGTTGTAGATAAGCTTCTTGCCGCCCGGGATGTTCGGCAGGTTCTTGACCGTTTCCACAACGGCATTCAGGCCGCCGACATGGGTGACCATCGAAGCCGGGTTGATCTTGCCGGCGTTCATCATCTCGATCGACTCGATCATGTCGCTCGTGTTGCCGCCGGAGGTGCCGACCAGGTGGGCCGCGCCGTAATGGACATTATAGAAATTGAACTCGGCCTTGAACTGTGTATTCGTCGGACCCGCGAAGAAGTTCAGGCAGCCGTCGTAGCCGAGGATATCGCCGGCCTGTTCCACCACCGGACGGACCGGGGCGAAGCATATGACATCGTCATAGCCCGTGCCGCCGGAGAGCTCCATCAGCAGTTCCGTGGCATTGTCCACGCGGGTGTTGACGTAGTGCAGCTCGATGCCTTCCTTCGCGGCGTCTTCCACGGTGTACAGCCCCTTCGCGCGCTCCAGGCGGGCGTCGTCGATATCCGTAACGACGATCAGCGACGGACGGCGGTCGCAGTGCAGGGCGTAGTCAATGGCGCCCAGCCCCATCGGGCCGACGGACGCGAGCAGGGCCAGCTTGCCGCCCTCCTTAATGCCCATCTGGTGCTCATAGGAGCCGGCCGTTGTGTGGTACATCGCGTGATAGGTACCGACGATGCAGCTCATCGGCTCTGAAAGCGAGCCGTAAAAATACGTGTCGGAATTGTACGGAAGCAGGCAGTCCGCCAGCAGGGTCTCAATGGGAATGTTCCCGTACTGGGCAGAACCGCCGCAGTACTGGTACGAATACCCCGGCGCCTTCAGGCTTCCCTTCCAGAAATGCGCGGGCTGGATGGAGAAATGATCGCCCACCTTATATTTGTCTTTCCAGTTCTCGCCGACCGCGATGATATCGCCGCAGAACTCATGCCCGACGATCGTCGGATGCTCGGCAACATCGTCCGGGACACGCTTGTGCTCCTCGCCTTCCACGGCCGCCTTATACGTAGACATGCAGACACTGTCTGAAATGATCTTTACCTGCACGTCGTCCGGGCCTACCTCCGGAAGCTCGATCTCTTCCAGACGAAGATCCATTTTCCCGTGAATCCTTACTGCTTTTGTTTTCATGCCTGTCCTCCTGAGTGAATCTCAAATAATTATCGATTAAACAATTGCTTAATAATTAATCCGTTACTTCCTCGTGCCGGATCAGTGTCCACGTTGCGTCGATCAGGTTCGCGAACTGCGGATCCTCCATCGCCTTAATGACGAAGCTCTGGCGCGGGGAATTGATATCCTCGCCGGAGATCTGGAACATGCCGTACGCGTCGCACAGCCCGCGCAGGCGTGTCAGCTGCTCCTGGGTGTTCCGGGTGGGCATGTAGGTGACCGCCTTCACGCCTTCCTCCTTCAGGCACTCGAAAACATCGTCCAGGTAATCATCCTCGAACTTCTGTGCCTTCTTATCGCCCGTCACGCTGTCGCCCACATCGCCGAGATAGGCATAGCAAAGATACGCGTCGATATCCGCGCAGAGCTTTACCATCTCCGGCAGGCGCGGGCACTCCTCGTCCGCGTCCACATAGATCTTCGGGACGAACGCGCTCTTCAGGATGCCGAGCAGGTCGTATTCATAGAACGGATACTCCAGGTCGAGCATCTGCGTGCGCTGCTTCTCCGAAAGCGTAAGGCCGAGACCCTCCAGTGTGTCGATGACCGGCTGGCCCTTCCCGCTCTGAGCCGTCAGTTTCTTCGCGAGCGCGTACATCAGGTGGCGCTCCGTTACGCTGCCTTCCTCGGCCGCCATCGAAAGCGGAAGCACATCCGCGTCATAATCCAGGCCGATCTGCGGAAGAAGCCCGTTGATCGCCGCGACCATCTTGCGGTTGCGTTCGCCGCGCGCGGCACGGTACGGCCGGAAGAACTCGTTCAGCCTCTCAATGTTCCCGTGCGACACCGACTGGATCGTCATATAGCTCACGCCCACCTGGTCCGGGTTGTTCGTGCGGCGGCCCTCCAGCCGCGTTCCCTCCATGGAAATGCGGCACTCCATGCCGACCGTTGCCGGCATGCCCACCAGCTTCGCCGCCTCCAGGAACTCCCTTGCGCCCGAGATCGAATCATGGTCGATGATCCCGGCCGTGCAGAGGCCTTCCATCCGTGCCGCGTACACCGCGGCCGTCGGGGAATACGGCGAGAACGAATACGTCGTGTGGATATGGTTGTTGATATACTGCGGCACCGCCGGCGGAAACTCCGTCGTCTTCAGGACCTCCGCCAGGTTCACAAGCCTCGCGTCCTTCCCTTCAACATTCAGTCTTTCAAGAATCTCAATATCTATCATTTCAGCATCACCTGCCCTCCCGTCACCGGGATCGCCTGCCCGGTCTCATACTGCTGTTCCACGCAGTACATCACGGCACGCGCCACATCGGTCGGCAGGCAGCCGCGGTTCAGCGGCACCTTGGACTCATAATACTTCCGCACATCCTCAACCGTCTTCGCGCCCTCGACCTTGCCGGCCTTCAGGTACTGCACGAAGAGCCCGCGCTCCGGATCCGTCCAGAGCGGCCCGTCCAGGTAATTGCCCGGGCAGATGGCATTGACCTTGATGTTGTATTCGGCAAGCTCCAGCGCAAAGCTCTGCACCAGCCCGATCGAGCCGAACTTTGAGCCCGCGTAGGCGAAGTTCTTGTTCGAGCCTTCCAGGCCGGATTTCGACGACATGGCAATGATGTCGAACATCTTGTCCGGGGCCGCCTCGTGCTGCGCTTCCATAATGATGGCCGCATACTTGCAGCAGAGGAAAAGGCCAAGGTAATTGATGTTCGTAACGAACTGCATATCCTTCATCTCGTACGACGCCAGCGGGCCGGAACGAAGAACACCCGCGTTGGCCATCATGATATCCAGGCCGCCGTATTTCTCCACGGTCTTCTGCACCATCTCTGCAACGCTGTCCTCGTCCGCGACGTTCACATACTGCGCGCTCGCGCCCTCGCCGAGCTCTTCAGCGACCTTTTCCGCCAGCTCTATATTCATGTCGGCGATGACCGTGATGGCGCCTTCCTTATGAAGCTCCTCCGCGATCCCGCGGCCGAAGCCCTGGGCGGCTCCCGTCACGATGGTGATCTTTCCGCCGAGACGGCCCGGACGGTCCTGCCTGTCCTGTATATGCTCCTTCGCAATTTCTTCCCACTTGCTCATGTCAACACTCATGCCTGTTTCCTCCTGATATATATAGATATAATTACAATGCCCTGATCTGTCGCAGACAGTCCGGGATTTCCGTTTTGTGCCTGCGCAAAAAGGCTGTCCTTACTTCGGCCCGATAACCTCTGTCCCCCAGGACGAGCACCTTCCGCCGCTGCCGTTCAAGTCTGTTTCCCGCCCTCGTGATCTGTACCTTACTGTGGATCGATCGTTTCGACCCCGAAGGAATCGAAGACGCACGCGCGCGCTTCCTGCAGCGACGCAAGCTCACCGCCGTAGATCATCTGGGCGACCAGGTTGCCGATGGCCGTCGCTTCACCGGGCCCGGCGTAGACCGTGCGGCCCGATTTGTTCGCCGTCAGCTGGTTCAGGTACGACGCCTTCGAACCGCCGCCGACGATGTTGATCGCATCGTAATGCTTGCCCGTGAGGGACTCGATCTCCTCGATGGTCTTTGCATAGCACTCCGCGAGGGACTGGTAGATGACCGTAGCCAGCTGCCCCAGGTTCTCCGGGACCGGCTGCCCCGTCCGGCGGCAGTAGTCCTTGACCTCTTCCGTCATGTTCTCGGGTGCCATAAAGCAGTTGTCGTTCACGTCCACGCGGCTCGGGAAATCCTTCTCCGCCTCGGCCATGTCGCAGATCTCCCCGAAGGAATACGCGTCATTCAGCTCATGGCGCACCTGCTGGATCATCCAGAGGCCCATGATGTTCTTCAGGAAACGGAAGCGATGATCATAACCGCCCTCGTTCGTGAAGTTGGACAGGCGGCTTTCTTCCGAGGTGACGGCCGTTTTGCTTTCCACGCCCATCAGGGACCAGGTGCCGGAGCTGATGTATACGCAGTCCCCGCCCTTTGTCGGGACCGACATCACCGCGGAGGCCGTGTCATGGGTGGCCGGCACGACCACGCTGCAGGAAAAGCCGACGCGCTCTTCGATTTCCGGCTTCAGCGGCCCGGAAAGTGTGCCCGGCATGGAGAGCGGCAGGAACATCCCCGTCGGGAAGCCCAGCCTGTCCATCAGTTCAAAATCCCACTGGCCGGTCTCCACGTTGACCAGCTGGCCGGTCGTGGCCTCGGTGTATTCCGAGACCTTTTTCCCGCTCAGCAGGAAATGGAAATAATCCGGCAGGTGAAGGAAGGTCTTCGTCCGCTCCAGTGCCTCCGGCTCCTCCTTCTTCGTGGCCATCAGCTGGAAGATCGTATTGAACATCTGCTTCGCGATCCCGGTGCGCGCGTACAGCTCCTTTTCCGGGATGATCTTATAGACCTCATCATCCATCCCGGTAGTGCGGCTGTCGCGGTAGCCGCGGACGCGGGTGACCAGCTCGTCGTTCTCATCCAGGAGCGCATAGTCCACGCCCCAGGTATCGATCCCAACGGATTCGGGGATCTTCCCGAGCTTTTTGCATTCCGCCAGCCCGTTCACGATGTTTTCGAACAGGCCGTCCGAATCCCAGTAAAGATGCCCGTTCTCACGCTGCATTCCGTTCTCAAAACGATAGATTTCCTCCAGCACGATCTTACCGTCCTGGAGAGAGCCCAGGATATGGCGTCCGCTTGACGCGCCGATATCCACGGCCAAATAATATTTGGGCATTCCATACACCTCCCTTTTGTATTTTAAGTATTACCTGCACACAACATCCACCGGAACATTAAAGATTTCAGCAATCTTTAAAATGGTATCGGTGTAGCTTCCCTGGGCGGCCGCGAAATGATGGGTCGGGCCGCATTCGCACCAGCGGTTGTTCCACTCGCGCGCCCCGATGGAGAAGCGTGTGCGCATGTTGGTATCGCCGGTCTTCAGGATCGGGCCCGGCTCGTTCACGCCTTCGGAAACGATGAACTTGAAGTTGCCGTCCTTGTCCTGCGTAATGGCCAGGTAGGTTACAGGGCCCGGTGCCGGATAGAACTGCGTCAGGTAACCGCCGCCGGCCTTGCCGTGGAACACCGGGACCGTCTTGATCGTGGGCTTGCGCTCCGTGGAGAAATCCGCGTCGCCGGAGCCCGAATGGCCGATGACCACGATGTCGTTGTCAAAATCAAAGGTATAGAATTCCGAAAGCTGGCAGGCCCCGCTGATGGTCTTCATAATGCTCATGGCCAGGGCGACCTTGATGTCCCCTTCCACGGCACAGGCGGTGCCCTGCTTGATCAGCATGGAGAACGCCGGGATGAGCATGCTGTCCAGCACGCCGGCCTGTCCCTGCGCAAAGCCGTCGTAATGCGACGCGACAAAGCCCAGGTTCTCATCCCTGACCCACTGCTCGAAGGCCAGCACGTAGCGCGCCATATCCCAGATCTTTTCAACGGTGGCACCGTCCTCGAATTCAAAGGTCGCGAGGATGTCTTCCGCCTTCTCGCGGATAGCGGCCCTGTCGCTGATGTTGTCGGCGATGGCCCACATCTTCTCCCAGTCGAACTGCTTGGTATATACGAACATACGGTGATAGAGGTTCGTCTCGTCGATATACAGGTCCATCATACCCGGATACGGACGGCCGATCTGTGCGAGGTTCGTATCGCGGAAGCGGCGGCGCACCTGGGCGGCACGGCACCAGTCTTCGATCTCCGCCTGCACCTGCGGATCGCCGCCTTCCACAACGCCCGTGATCACGGCGTGGCGCTTCCCGGCGCGGTTCAGGTCCGCGACCATCTCGCCGACGGCCCCGCCGGCATAGCCGATGCCCAGCCAGTCCGCGATGCCCGCGGTCTCAAAATCCAGGCATTTCACCTTCTGTACATTCACAAGGACGACCGGCACATCCAGGTCACGGACAGCCGGAAGCATGTTATAGGATGTGGCGTAGGTGAGGAGCTGCATGAACACCAGATCCACATCAGCCGCGCGGAACTTCTCCCCCGCTTCCCAGGACTGCTCCTTGGTGGTGACGAGCCCGCCGTCGATGAGCTCCACCGTATCCGGAATGGTCTTCTTGAATTCCGCGTACTGGCTCTCGAACTCCGGGACAAGCTCCGGGAACTGCGGCAGGTATGCACCCAGCGCAATGGAGAAAACGCCCACCCTTGCCTTCGTTTCAACCAACGATTTTGCTAACATAAAGATCCTCCTGACATTTCTTCGTGCCGCCAGGGACCCGGCGGAGTAAACAAGCTGCTGTGTACCGTTATCTTTTTTATATATTTTATTATGTTTTTCGTGTTTCCCGTTCCGGGTCAGCCGGGACGGTTTCGTTTTCCCGTTCCCGTTCATCCCGGGTTTTCCGTTCTGTTCTTTCTCAAAACTTCCACACGGCCACGCCGTACGCCGGAAGATCGTACGCGATGTGCTGCGGCTGGCGGTCGCACTCGCCCTCGGCCGCCTTATAGGTGCCGGGCACCTTATGCGTCCCGCCGTACTTGGCGGCATGGCTGTCCAGGACCAGGCTGTAGCTCTTCAGGAGCGGCACGCCCACGCAGTAATCCGGCCGCGCGATCGGCGTAAAATTGATGACGAAGAGCAGGTTGTCCTTCCCGTTCGGCGCCCACCGCACAAAGCTGAAGATGCTGCGGTCCGCGTCGTCGGCGTTGATCCACTGGAAGCCGTCGTAATTACGGTCGTTCGCATACAGGGCGGGGTATTTGCGGTACATCATCAGCAGGTCACGCACAAAGGCCTGCAGGTGCTCGTGCCGCTTATCCTCCAGGAGATACCAGTCGATCTCCCGTTCCTCGCTCCACTCACGCCACTGCCCGATGTCCTGCCCCATGAAGAGCAACTTCTTCCCGGGGTGGCCCGTCATGAAGGCATAGCCGGCCTTCAGGTTCGCGAACTTGTCGTCCTCGTAGCCCGGCATCTTGCTGATCATCGAACATTTCAGGTGGACGACCTCGTCGTGCGAAAGCACGAGGATGTAATTCTCGCTGTACGCATAGGTCATGGCGAAGGTCATCTTGTTGTGATTAAATTTGCGGAAATACGGATCCAGCTTCATATATTCCAGGAAGTCATGCATCCAGCCCATATTCCATTTGAAGGTGAAGCCGAGGCCGTCTTCCTCGACGTCACCGGTGACGCGCGGCCAGGCCGTGCTTTCTTCGGCGATCATCATCACGCCCGGGTTGCGGCCGCGGATCAGGGAATTGGTATGCTTGAAGAACTCGATCGCCTCCAGGTTCTGGTTGCCGCCGTACTCGTTGGCGACCCACTCGCCGTCCTTGCGGCCGTAGTCGAGATAGAGCATCGAGGCGACCGCGTCCACGCGCAGGCCGTCCAGGTGGAATTCCTCGATCCAGTACAGCGCGTTGGCGATCAGGAAATTCTTCACCTCCGGACGCCCGTAGTTGAAGATCTTCGTGCCCCAGTCCGGATGCTCGCCCTTGCGCGGGTCGGCATGTTCATACACGGCGTCGCCGTCGAAATCCGCCAGGCCGAATTCGTCCTTCGGGAAATGCGCCGGGACCCAGTCCAGGATAACGCCGATCTTGTTCTTATGCAGCTGGTCGATCAGGTATTTGAAATCCTTCGGGGAACCGTAGCGCGAGGTGGGCGCGAAATACCCGGTGACCTGGTAGCCCCAGGACGCGTCCAGCGGATGCTCGGCGATCCCCATCAGCTCCACATGGGTGTAGCCCATGTTCTTCACATATTCCACGATGCGTTTGGCGAACTGGCGGTAGGTATAGAAGCCCTTTGGATTTTCTTCGGAAGCCGGATGCTTCATCCAGGAGCCCATGTGGACCTCATAAATGGAAAGCGCGCTGGCTTCCGGCGTGAAATCCTGCCGGGATTTCATCCACGCGGAATCGCCCCATTTATAGCTGATATCCGAAACGCGGGATGCCGTTCCGGGGCGCAGCTCCGCCTCGTTCGCATACGGGTCGGCCTTGTAGAGCTTGCGCCCGTCCCGCGCGATGATCAGGTATTTGTACAGGCAGCCGACCTGCACACCGGGGATGAAGAGCTCGTACACGCCCATATCCGCGACCTTCTTCATCGGGTGCTCCTGCTCGTTCCAGCCGTTGAAATCCCCGACAACGAAGACCGCCACCGCGTTCGGGGCCCACACCGTGAACCAGGTGCCGTCCTCGCCGTTCTCCTTCGCGGTGTGCGCGCCCATCTTCTTATAGAGCTCATAGTGGGTGGCATGGCCGAACAGATACTGGTCCAGCTCCCCGAAATGAGGCCCGGTACGCGCC
>Ga0181612_149917_pt1 | contig 12122 bp, 5 predicted proteins | sample HoacroProtozoa21_FD_119630 | JGI IMG/M metagenome (GOLD analysis project Ga0181612, IMG submission 119630) | Hoatzin crop microbial communities from Cojedes, Venezuel. Combined Assembly of Gp0051906, Gp0051904, Gp0051908
TTAATCAACCTATCATAACGTTCTTCCATAATTTCTGCCAGACCGATGATTATTTCACCGACCTTACTGTAATCCAGAGTATAATCATCTATGAACATCTTCTCACTATATGACTTTAATTGTTTATTTATATCATCAATTATGTAGACGTTAAATGATTTTTCAAATATATAATGTTCCAGAGAATACAATATAGATTTCAAGACCTCTATTCTTCCAGAGGCTTCATTGCCTATGATGCTTAATTCCGTAATCTTTTCAAAATCCAACGTAATCAAATCAACATCTTCATAATCCAAAGCTATCGGATACTTATATTTTTCAAGACTGAATTTATAATTATCTTCAATATAATCAATTTTAAGTCTTTCAGGTATCTCAGGAATTTTTCTGGCTTTCTCACCCTTATATTTATCATTTATATCTGTAATATAATTTCTGACATTTTCTGACCTCTCTATTTCCTTCTCTCCTTTAAATGCAAGATATATTTGCATTTCATATATCTGTTTATTTGACATAAACAATGCCCTTCCCGGATTCTCTCCGGGTTGCATTCTGCATCGATCAAAGATTGAACTGTATTCTGAAGAATCATTACAATACAATGCCATTCTCCCTGCAAAGTTGGTCATATATTTATATCCTATTCCCGATGTTTGAGAATTGGTAATAATGATATTTATACCACAAGTCAAACCTTCTCTTAAAATAAATATAAATTCTTCTTCATAACTATCTCCGTATAATTCCCTATATGCCGCATAATTATCAAGCATAACATAAATTCTCGGAATATCATTAAATCCGCCTTCTATGTATGATGCAAAGGAACTTATACCCGTCTTTAGGAATTTTTCTTTACGATAATTAATTTCCTCTATAAGCAATTTAAATAGATTTTTTAATTTTTCCTCTTCTGAAACAGTAACAACACCACCTACATGACATAATTCTTCAAAGTTTTTCAAATACATTGTTCCAAAGTCCATTATATAAATATTAATTTCCTTTGGCGAATATATATCAGCCAATTGTCGTATAAACACCTGTAAAAGATTTGTTTTACCCGAGCCGGATGAACCGATAATTATATAATTACAACTTTCAATATCAATATATGCCTTTCCCTGATATTGAGAATCCGGATCATCATATATTCCTACGGATATTCCAGCATCATTTTGTGAACCGCTGTCAATGTTAATAACATTTTCTAAAGGAGGCATACATATACTCTTAAGCTGCAATATATTATTCTCTTCAAATATATCATGCACATAATCTACAATTGCCTCTAATTGAGTTTTACTGCCTTTTGAATCACCTGATTTCTTCTTCTCATACACCACCTTTCTCTTACCACTGAAATCCACTTGAGAAATTTTAAATGCTTTTTCCTTTGAAGAATTATTTCTTTCCGAAGCGCCACTGTATCCTGACTGAAGCAATTCAAATATCTCATTATTGCCTACTTGTAAATACGCGCGTCCCGGTTCCTTTATCTCAGCCGCCAACGGTGATTTTAACACTTCATTACTGTCCTCTTTATTCTGAACCTTTAAGCATAACTTAAACTTAGAATTTGACCATATCTGCTCATTAACCTGACCGGAAGGTTTCTGAGTTGCAAGAATTAAATGAACACCAAGACTTCGTCCAATTCTTGCAGCACTTATTAATTCCTTCATAAATTCCGGTTGTTCAGCCTTTAATTCTGCGAATTCATCTACAATTATGATTAAATGAGGTAAAGCTGTATCAACTTTTTTATTTTTATATAATTGTATATATTTATCAATATGATTAACATTAGCTTCTGCAAATAAAGTCTGTCTTTTTAACAACTCCGCTTTAATCGACTTTAAGGATCTGTCTATTTCTTTACCGTCAATATTAGTTATCGCTCCTATAAGGTGAGGCAGATTCTTAAATTGATTTACCATTCCACCTCCCTTAAAATCAATAATCATAAAACTGACTTCATATGGATGATATAATATTGCTGCGGAAAGAATATATGTCTGTAAAATTTCACTTTTGCCCGAGCCTGTAGTTCCCGCAACCAATCCATGGGGACCATGATATTTTTCATGTAAATCAAGGCTTACTATCTCATTCTTTGAATTAACTCCTATAGGAGCAGCCATTGTATTCCAAACTTTCGATTCATTCCAATTATTAATCAAATCGATATCATTAACTGAATATATCCCCAGTAATTCAAATAAAGTAATGCTTTTCCTTAACGAACTTTCAAGACTTATTTCATCACAATAAATTGGTTCCAGTACAGTTACTGCCTTTTCTATTTCTTCCTTTTTTTGTTTTATATAATTATTATATTGTTCTATTCTTGCTTTACATTCTCTTTTATATTTCTTTTTTTGAGACACATGAGTTGCAATCGATGTAATTATTCCCATCCCCATTGAACATACGCTAAAAATAATAAAGGAATTATTACTTGAATTGCTCATAAAGCCTCTGACAACTACAGTTAATATTAACATAGCTAAAGCAGGAATCAAAGTTAATGCCAAATTACCGCTTGGCTTGTTGGGTTTATTTGGCAGAATAAGTAACTCTATCTTCTCATTCGGAACAGAATATTTTATTCTGAAATTTCTTTAGTTAATGTCTTTTATATTAGTGTTTCTTGTCTACAAGAAACACTAATGCTGATATACGTAGTATATCAGCGCGCCGCAGGATTTTTCTTAATTTTCATTGATTCTCTTGAGATTTCTAATTTTAAAAATCAAATAAAATAAATTTAAAATAATTCATAATTTCAATTTAGTTTGAAATTATATTTAATCAAAAAATAAAAATAATAAAAAAACTCAGAATCAATACAACAACAATCATGTTATATCAATTCTGAGTTTCAATTAAATATAAATATAATTCAATTTTCAAAAATTTTCTTATATAATGTATTTCTTACGAACTCAAATATTTCCTATGAATTCACATATTCCTACGAATCCACATATTTCCTATGAATTCACATATTCTTGCGAATCCACATATTCTCTATGAATTCAAATACTCCTCATACACTTTAATAACCTTATCCATGGACCCTTTTCCCGGAGCGCCGGTTGTTATTCTCTTTTCTACACAGGTTTTAAGGCTTATGGCATCATAGATATCCTCATCAAATACATCGCAGATTTCCTTGAATTCATCCAATGTAAAATCATCAAGTGCCTTATGAGTCTCTATTCCATGAAGAACTAATCTGCCTACATAACCGTGAGCATCTCTAAACGGTACACCTTTATTTACAAGATAATCTGCCGCATCCGTTGCATTTATAAATCCATGTTTTGCACTTTCAGCCATAATATCAGGATTAAACTTCATTGTATCAATCATTCCGGTAAATAAAACGATACATCCTTTAACGGTGTCCATAGCATCAAAAGATAATTCCTTATCCTCCTGCATATCCTTATTGTAAGCCAACGGAATCCCCTTCATAGTTGTAAGCAGAGACGTAAGTGCGCCATATACTCTTCCTGTCTTACCTCTTATAAGCTCGGCTATATCAGGATTCTTTTTCTGAGGCATAATACTGCTTCCTGTACTGTATGTATCATCCATCTCAACAAATTTATATTCATTGGAATTCCACATAATTATTTCTTCGCAGAATCTGCTTAAATGCATCATTATCATTGAGCATGCACTTAAAAGCTCTATCAAATAATCTCTGTCCGATACCGAATCCATACTGTTTAAAGTTGGGCCGTAGAATCCCAAAGCCTTTGCAGTATAATCTCTGTCGAGGTTATATGTGGTTCCTGCCAAAGCTCCTGAACCCAAAGGACAATAATTCATTCTTTCATATATATCATCCAGTCTGCTTCTGTCTCTTTTAAACATTTCAAAATAAGCTCCGAAATGATGCGCAAGTGTTATGGGCTGGGCTTTTTGAAGATGTGTAAATCCCGGCATATAAGTCTCAGTATTTTCCTTCATAACCTTTAACAGACTTTCAAGTAAAGTTTTGAGGAGCTTATTAATCTCTACAACCTCATCCCTTGTATAAAGTTTCATATCAAGAGCCACCTGATCGTTTCTGCTTCTTCCGGTATGCAGTCTTTTCCCCGCATCTCCTATTCTTTCAATCAAAGTCTGCTCAACAAAGGTATGTATATCCTCTGAATCGGCAGATATTTCCAGTTTTCCTGATTCAATATCCTCCAGAATACCTTTAAGTCCGGATACAATCTTTTCCTTGTCTTCCTCCGTAATAATTCCCTGCTTGGCAAGCATTTCGGAATGAGCAATACTTCCGGTTATATCCTGTTTGTAAAATTTCTGATCAAATGATATTGATGCATTAAAATTATGAACCAACGCATTTGTTTCCTTGGTAAATCTTCCGCCCCAGAGTTTCATATATACCACCTTTCGATACTTTAAAATTTTAAAATAATATGTTTTGGATGAAAATGGTTATTAAAACATTTTCAAATACAATTATATATTATTATATATTATTTTATATTCTTTAACCTTATTTTACATATAATAAAATTACTTTATATGTAATCCCATTATTTTGTAAGCAATAACATTATATCATTGCTTCTCTTTATAAATGCTGTCATTTCATCTGCTGTAAGCTGCTTATGGCTCAGCAACGCAAGATCGTAAAGCTGATTTGCCACAAGATTTCTCTTATCCTCATCCTCACAATCAAGACAGAACTTAACCAAATCATTATTAAGATTGAGAATAAGGCAAATACCTGCACCTCCGAACATTGAAGGGTCCATAGTATTCATTCCATACATCTTCATCATATCCTGCATACGTTTGCTTTCCTCATTAACAGTAATCATTGATGAAATAGAAGCATCCTTTAATTTTTCAGCTTGCACTTCAAGATTATCATTATTTAAAGCTTTTTTAAATATATCTTTTAATTTTTCATTCTTTTCTTTATAATCTTCATCCTCAGATGAGATCTCCTCTTTAAATGAAGAATTAAGATCAGAGCTTATTGAAAGGAATTTAACACCTTCATTCTTCTGTTCCAAATGTGAGATAAACGGTTCATCTATGCTGTGATCAAGAATAACTGCATCTATTCCCTCTTCCTTAAACATGTTAATATACTGACTCTGCTGAATCTCGTCATTAACATAAAAGATTGTATTTTCATGCTTTTCCTTATTTTCCTCAAGGCATTCCGGCAATGTAAGATACTTCTTATCAAGATTCTTGAAAAGAATATAATCCTTCATCTTATCATCGAATTTATCATCCTTAAGGCATCCGTACTTAATAAACGGACTGATGTCATCCCAATATTTCTCGTAATTTTCCTTATCAGTCTTACACATTCCCGAAAGCTTATCCGCAACCTTCTTGGTAATATAATCGGAAATCTTCTTAACGAATCCGTCATTCTGAAGTGCGCTTCTTGAAACATTAAGCGGTAAATCCGGACAATCTATTACACCCTTTAAAAGCATAAGGAATTCAGGAATAACTTCTTTAATATTATCTGCTATAAATACCTGGTTGTTATATAACTTAATGGTTCCCTCCATTGTATCATACTGGGTATTTAACTTAGGGAAATACAAGAGTCCCTTTAAATTAAACGGATAATCCATATTCAGATGTATCCAGAACAAAGGCTCCTTATAATCATTAAACACTCTTCTGTAGAATTCTTTATATTCTTCATCGGTACAATCATTCGGATGCTTTGTCCATAAAGGTGTTTTATCATTAACCGGCTGAGGCTTTCTCAAAATCTTTGCCTTTTTCTTTTCAGGCTCGATTTCTTTGACTTCCTTCTCTCCTTTTTCTCCTTCAACCTCTTCAGTCTTTGCAGGTTCTGTTATATATTCAACAACCTCATCATCCTCTGTAACCTTATCCTCATCAACGGTATCATACTGAGGCTCCGCATCAGGATTTACAAGATATATGTCAACAGGCATAAATGAACAATATTTATTAAGCACCTCTCTTGCTCTGTATTCATTGGCAAATTCAAGACAGTCTTCATTTAAATACAAAGTGATCTTAGTACCCCTTGAATCCTTATCTCCCTCCGACATATCGAATTCTGTACCGCCGTCACACTCCCAGTGAACGGCCTTTGAACCCTCTTTATATGATAAGGAATCAATAGTTACCTTATCCGCAACCATAAATGCAGAATAGAATCCCAATCCAAAATGCCCTATAATCTGATCCTCATTCGTTTTATCCTTATATTCCTTTAAAAAAGCCTCTGCACCTGAAAAAGCAATCTGGTTAATATATTCATTAACCTCATCATATGTCATTCCTATTCCGTTATCAACAAAGGTTAAAGTTTTATTCTTTGAATCTGCTATAACCTCTATCTTAAGTGCTTCACCCTCATCAATGGAATATTCTCCCATCATATCAAGCTTTTTAAGCTTAGTCACTGCATCACATCCGTTGGAAACCAACTCTCTCATAAAAATATCGTGATCCGAATATAACCACTTCTTTATAATTGGAAAAATATTATCACTGTTAATCGACAAATTTCCATGTGCCATTTTTAATTCCTCCTTCCGGCTCTTTAACCACTAAAACTAATTTTAATCCCCATAAAATCAAAAGTCAAGAAAAAATTAGCACTCAAAGACTTTGAGTGCTAATAATTCATTTTACCTTTATATTTTATAATTATTTTATTGCTTTATTGCCTTATTACTTTATTGCTTTATTGCTTTATTGCCTTATTACTTTATTGCTTTATTGCTTTATTGCTTTATTGCTTTATTGCTTTATTGCCTTATTATTTTATCGCTTCTTATTTATACTTTCAATCACAAGATGATTATAAGGAATCTCAATACTGTTTTCATCCAACGCTGTCTTAATCTCTTCAGTAACCTTATATTTGATCTTAAGATAGTCCTTACTGCTTACATATGCCCACATTCCAAGGGTTACCTGAGAAGCCTCCAATTCCTTTACATATACGAATATTTCTTTATCCTGCTTGATATCATTATCATTTTTCAAGACATTTTCTATAACATTCTTTGCTTTTTTTATATCTGTATCATAGGAAACTCCAAATTCCAACTCCAGTCTTCTGAATTCAAAGGCTGAACAATTGGTAAGACTTACATTTGTAAGGGTTCCGTTTGGAATCACAATGGCCTTATTGTCAGGAGTAACTATGTGCGTATAAAAGATATCTATATGCTCTACAAAACCTTCCTGTTTGCAATCATCCACTATTATATAATCTCCGGATGTAAAAGGCTTTACAATAAGTATCAGAACGCCTCCTGCCAGGTTTGCAAGACTTCCCTGCAGAGATAATCCGAAAGCAAGGCTGGCAGTTCCCAGAACCGCAACAAAAGATGTAGTCTGTACTCCCACTTTATCCAGTATTATTATTAACAAAATTCCATATAAGCCAAATCTGATAAGCTGTATAAGAAATTTACTGACACTGTTGTCAATTCTTGAATTTTCAAAGAATTTCTTACTGATTTTTAAAACAGTCTTTATGATAAATCTTCCTATGATAAATATAACCAATGCAAGGCATATATTTTTTCCAAATTGTATAATTGTCGGAAGATACTTAGATAATTCCTCCATGTCTCCGCTCCTGTGTCTTATATCATCTTAGTTATTTTTAAATTATCTTATTTGTTATTTGTTTATCTTATTATTAATTTTAGTCGACTTTAATATGTCATATTATTTATTTTTTAGTTGTTTTCTTAGTCGTCTTCTTTGCTGCCTTCTTTGTTGCCTTCTTTATTGCTGCAGTCTTTGCCTCACTTGCTTTCTTTGTATCTTCTGTCTTTACATCTACTGCCTTTGTATCTTCTGTCTTTACATCTACTGTCTTTACATCTGCTGTCTTTACATCTGCTGTCTTTACATCTACTGCCTTTGTATCTTCTGTCTTTACATCTGCCGATTTCTTTGTTACTGCAGTCTTTGCATCACTTGCCTTCTTGGTTACTGCATTCTTAGCATCACTTGCCTTTTTGGTTACAGCACTCTTTGCATCTTCTGCTTTCTTAGTTACAGCACTTTTAGCATCTCCTGCCTTTTTAGTTACGACCTTTTTAGCATCTTCTGCCTTTTTAGTTACTGCTGTCTTTGCATCTCCCGCTTTCTTTGTCACAGCGGCTTTGGTTTCTTTAACTTTTTCCGATGCAGTCTTTTTTTCTGATGAAGACTTACCTGCTGAAGCTCCGGACTTTGAAGATGTACTCTTTGCTGCTGTTTTTGCTGCCGTCTTCTTCTCTGCATTTGCTTTTGCCGTCTTATTGTCAACAACCTTTTCCATAACCTTTGTAAAGTTAAATACAGCAACGCCCAAAGCAGGAACCTTGATTCTTATAGAATATTTTCTTCCGTCACATTCATCTGCCTTAGCCTGTTTAAGTCTCGGATTAACAAAATCATCTCCTCCGAACTTCTTACTGTCAGAGTTAAATATTTCCTTATATTTTCCTGCAAAAGGTACACCAATCTTATAATCGTCTCTCTCAACAGCCTCAAAGTTACATACAACAAGAAGCATATCCTCTTCTTTGCTTCCCTTTCTTACAAATGTAAGAATACATTCCCTTGCGGAAATATTATTTATCCATTCGAATCCCTCCGGATCGTCATCCATCTCATACAACGCCGGACACTCGTTATAAAGCTTTCCTAAAGCTTCAACCATATTCAAGATATCCCCGTTGCTGTTTCTGTCATTTGATAAGAAATTATCCTTAAGGTTCCAATCCTCTGTGGCACCCTCATCCTGTCCCGCAAATATAACCTTTTTACCCGGATGTACATAAGAATATGCTATAGCAAGCTTTGTATTTGCCTTTTTAATATCATCATTATCACCGGCCATTCTGTTATATAACGAAGAACCGCCAATAAAATCACTCTCTCTGAATCCGTGTATGAATTCATCACTGTACTGATAAAGCATGCTAAGGGATAATTTATTATAATTATTTCCTCTCATATAAGCAGGATATGACATATATTCAAGGAAATCCTTTTCCCAATTATAATTAATCTTATAATTGAATCCGAGACATTCCTCGTTAACCTCTCCTGTAATTCCCATAAATCCCGAATTATCATCGGCTATAGTCACAACACCCTTATATGTCTTATGAATTATAGAATTAAAATGCTTTATAAACTCAATAGCTTCAAGGTTTTCATTACTTCCATAGATATTTGATTCCCATTCGCCCGGCTTCTTATCATAATCAAGATAAAGCATTGATGCCACGTTCATAAGCTTTATGCCGTCAACATGGAATTTTTTAAGAAGCATAAAAGCGCTTCCTAAAAGATAGCATGTAACCTCGGATCTACCGTAATTAAAGAGTTTAAGCTGATTCTTCTCATTCCATCCCTTTTTAGGATCACTGTGCTCATAAAGACAGGTTCCGTCATAAACTCCCAGACCATTTTCCACAGCCGTGAATCCGTTGGCATTCCACTGAACTATAACTCCTATATTCTCACCGTGAAGCATATCAATAAACTTCATCAAATCCTGAATATTCTTAACCCCCGATGTTACGGCATAGAAGAAATCTGTCTTATATCCGTTATTTTCATTGGCATATTCCATAAACGGCATAATCTCAACATAGTTATAAGCGCACTTCTTAGCATGACTTGAAACTGCCTTAAAAGCATTTTTATAATCAAAATATCCTTCTTCATCTGTATAATTCAAAAGATTTATCTGATATACCGACATCGGAGCTTTTGTGTTTTCATAAGAATCCTTTTTATCCCTGTTCTTAATCCAGTCTCCGTCTGTCCATTTAATCTCATCATTTTTTATAACGACAGAAGCATCTCCCGGCTTTTTCTCAACAGACAAAGCATACGGATCTGCCTTTAAAATATTTTCTCCGCCCTTTTTCTTAATCTCGAACTTATACATACTGTTCTCGTCAACACCCGGAATAAATATCTCAAATACGTCTGTGTCGCCGATCTTTGTCATCTGGTGAATACGTCCGTCCCAATTATTAAATTCACCCACAACACTTACTCTTACAGCCTGTGGTGCCCAAACTGAGAATCTAACACCGTTAACTCTGTTTTTGGTAACAAAGTGAGCCCCCATATAATCACATACATCATAGAGTATACCGGCGTTAAACTTCTTGTATTCGTTATAATTTTCCCCTGTTTCAAAAGCATATGGATCAAAAAATTCTTTTTCTTCTCCGTCCTTACTTACGATTAACTTATAGCTTACCAATTTGGATGAATCAATCAAATATGCATAATATCCGCAATCATCCATCTTATACATATCATATGTCTTACCGGAATATTTAATCTTAACAGATTCTGCATCAGGCTGATAAACCTGAACCAAAACACCGTCCTTAGTAACCAACGGACCGAGAATTTCTCCCGGATTATCAATATCTGAATACTGAATTCCTTCAATTATAGGCCAATTCATCATTTTATACAGTTTTTCGTACATATAAACCTTGTATGATATTTTCAGAAGCTAAAACATCACTTTTCCTTTCTTTTATTTGATATTGTGGTTCAATAGATTTAGATACTGTGGAACTTTTGATTTAATCCCTGTAGCTTTGACTACTCAATAGGAGTGTATTGCCGCTACCTTTATCTAAATCGTTTATAAGTTGGATGTTGCCGGTGTGCTTCGCCGAGTACTTATATCAATCAAGTCTACGAGGATAATTGTTGGTGGATTACGGTATCAAATATTAGGAAGGGAGGTACAACCTCATGATCTACGTTGGCATTGATATTGCCAAACTCAACCACTTTGCCTCAGCCATATCATCTGATGGTGAAGTACTCATTCAGCCGTTTAAATTCACAAATGACGGTGATGGCTTCTCTCTGCTGTTTTCACGGCTTGAATCCCTCGAGCCGGACAACATCATCATCGGTCTTGAATCAACGGCACACTACGGCGACAACCTTGTCCGTTACCTTGTTGCCAAAGGCTTTCACGTATGTGTTATCAACCCCATCCAAACCTCTACTATGCGGAAGAATAACATCCGCAAGACAAAAACGGATACGGTCGACACATTCGTAATTGCCAAAACTCTTATGATGCAGAAGACCTATCGATTCGTTACCTTCTACGATATTGATCTTATGGATCTGAAGCAGCTTGGCAGATTCCGCATGAAGCTAATCAAGCAACGAACCCGCCTGAAAATACAGCTGACTTCTTACGTGGATCAGGTCTTTCCGGAACTACAATACTTCTTCAAGTCCGGTCTGCACCAAAAGTCTGTCTACGCCATCCTCAAAGAGGCTCCGACACCTGACAAGATTGCTTCCATGCATATGACTCATCTTGCGCATCTGCTCGAAGTTTCATCCCATGGTCACTTCAAAAAAGAGCAGGCAAAGGAATTAAGAGCTCTAGCACAGAAGTCTGTCGGTGCCAGCGACAGCGCTATATCTATTCAGATAACCCAAGCCATTGAACAAATTGAGTTACTGGATAGCCAGTTAGAACGTATTGAGGCCGAGATGAAAGAAATCATGAAATTCAATGACTCTGTCATCATGACCATTCCAGGTATCGGATACATCAACGGTGGAATGATTCTTGGTGAAATAGGTGATATTCACCGTTTCTCTAGCCCCAGTAAGCTACTTGCATTTGCCGGCTTGGATCCTACAGTGTATCAGTCGGGTAACTACTCGGCTAAACACACGAGGATGTCTAAGCGTGGCTCCAGAGCACTCCGATATGCGCTCGTAAATGCAGCTCACAATGTTGTAAAGTGCAACGCCACCTTCAAAGCTTATTACGATGCCAAGATGGCTGAAGGCCGGACTCATTACAACGCCCTAGGGCACTGTGCCGGCAAGCTTGTCAGAGTCATCTACAAGATGCTGACTGACGAAGTTGAATTTAACCTCGAATAATATGAGGTCGTGATACTTAATACTGATTAATTTTAAAAGTTCCCTCGCGGGAGCCTTGTTAAGGTCGTCCTTTTTTACGACCATTATATCAAATAACAAGAATAAAATTTCTTCTCAATTTATACTTGACTTTTCATAGTTGGTCTCCATCCCATATGCTTAAA
>Ga0181612_173982_pt1 | contig 12122 bp, 3 predicted proteins | sample HoacroProtozoa21_FD_119630 | JGI IMG/M metagenome (GOLD analysis project Ga0181612, IMG submission 119630) | Hoatzin crop microbial communities from Cojedes, Venezuel. Combined Assembly of Gp0051906, Gp0051904, Gp0051908
ATAGTAGCTGTCCAAGACAAAAATCTGAAAATACGGCTTTTTGAAAACAGGCACATTAATCAACATCTCTAACACGGACCTGACTTTTCTTCTTTCTCCTCTGTTCTGTTCTTCCATCCTTCTGTTCAGTAGGTGGCCTTTCAGAAACAGTATCCAAAACCAACTTGTTTCATTTTTCAGCAGTAGTTTTGAGTCTAGATTGTCTGAGTTGCTTGTACTTTGAAAAGAGTATTTTTTTGCTATGATAAACATTCTAACTCTCCGGTGAAGTCAGATTTGCTTTTCAGTGACTGTTGTGTGGCGCTGCCTGGTTAGTGAGGTAGGGGATGAACAGGGCAATCCGATTTCTTCTTTATCTGCAGCTTGATTTTTTCAGGAAGTTTATCTCTGGCACTGGTGAGTGCTTTCCTGCAAGCATTAAAGTAAGTGTGCTGTGGAGGGCATATGGCAGGACGTGAAGTGAATGTGCCTCAGATAGTTGTCTTTTGAAAGCTGAGTATCACCTTTGCATAAACACTTCAGTGCAGATGGACATGGTATTGGTTACATCATTCTGGAATGTTTTAGTGCTATGGATTCCACGTTGCCGGGAAACAAAACACAAATTTCAATAGATTTGGCATTTGACTTCAGATAAACACTGTAAAAGTCAAAACATGCCATAATTCATAACAATTCTGACAGTTGCAAATCAGTGTCTGTATTGCAGCTGCACCAGATGCTTTGTTTTACGGTGTTATTAATGATGACTTGAAACTGTTAACATGCTACATAGAACTGTTGACCCCTGTAGCACAACGAGGGCTAACCTTGGTGCCAAAACTCACAAAGTTATCTCAAACAGTGGTCAGGCTGAGTGATTGTGCTTCTTCAATATAACAGTTTCTAGAGTCATGTTATTACAATCTTGCCATCTCTCTTTTAACCTTCATGCCTTTCCAGGATGTGAAGAAATGCTTCAGGTGTGAGTCTTAATAACTTGTTAACACAAAACAGGTGGAGGCATTGTCCTAAAATCAGGGTTCTTCACCCAGTGTGCAAAGACCCAGGAGTCAGGACAACCAAAAGGTTTTATTTTTAATCTGCTCATTTACCTGTGTTTCTAGAATGCTTGGCAGTTGTGCCCTTGAAAAAACTGAATGCAAGTATAGCATAGCCAAGCTGCAGTATTCAAAACATAATGGGATAATTTTTGAAGGGCCAATTGTTTATTGTTGTGTTCTGCATTTTTCCCCCTCCTAACCTCTCTGTGTCTCCGAGGCTCCAGCAGCCAGTTCCGTCAGCACTACCTGGAGCCTAGGCTGCTGCCTGCTGTGTCGGTGTGCCTGCTCATTTAGGAATTGGTCCTCTAGACGCTGGTCTTAGATCTTCTGTCTAGAGGTTTTTGGCTTGTGATGACTTCATTTTTGAGGGTTTGTGGAAAGATCGGCAAGTTGTAGTGACTGGAAGGTATTTTTTATTTTTTTCTCTCCACAAGACATCATGTAACACATGGCCCACCTTTTGCTGAATATGTGATTCTGCAGAATATTCTGCAGTCTATTTAGTGTCGTAATTACTGCCAGATAAATTCAGTTCTTGTATGCTCTAAGTTCATCTGACAGCAAATACTTCTGTATATGCTTATCTATAAACAAAGGAAACCTCTTCAAACTGTAGTTCATTTTTTTTTTAAATGGTGGCATGTGGGTTAGTCATGTCTCTTTATTTTGTGTGCTGTATTTTCCCCCCCATTTCTTTTTCTGGGAGCTATGGCAATAATCTACTGCAAGTAGTACTTGAAATAGGATTTCACTTTCACTGAATTCAGCAAACTTTGGAAAAAGTTTCAAGTTGGAAAGAAAGAAAGGTCTGTTAAACACAAAAACTTGTCAGCTCCTCTTTTCTGACAACCAGATGTTTTGTAACTAAATCCTTGGACCAGTGACTGAAAGTAGGGACCTATTGTAACAAAAGTAACTTCAGCTGATTTAGAAATGTCTTTCTGGACAATGTCTCTACTGATAGCATTGTTGTATGATATTTCTACTCCAGTGCTATTGGCAGAACACGGATGTATGAGGTATAGTACTCTGTTCTTTCAGCAGCAGAAATGGAATTCATTAAAATAGCAAAAGGCTGTATATATCTTCTTGTCCATACTCTATGATGATCTATTAATGTGTTTGCAATCTAGGAGACAGGGTGGTAGTTTAATGTAGGTTAACATAGTTATCTGCTTAAGTACAGCTGGAAGGAATTAAAAATCTGTCTTCAGTATTGACATTCTGCTCTGAGGTTTATTTTACTTCTAATTAATTGGAAGGGATGGTATTTTACTTTTATGATAACTGTAGATTTCCCCCTAATTATTTTTGGCAGGGTTGCATGTTAATGCTAGAACATCTGTCCGTTTATAAGATATCACTGAGGAATTTAAGCAAGTACTGAATAAATGGAGGCAATAAAATTTTCATCACCGGATTTTATTTTGGTTTTGTTCTCTTTCTAGAGTGGCTTACCTAAAATCAAAAAAATTTGGTAAGGCAGAAATTGCTCAGATGGTCTCAAGAGCTCCGTATTTGCTGCTGTTCTCAGTGGAAAGACTGGATAACAGACTGGGTTTCTTCAAAAACGAACTTGGCCTCAGTGTAAAAAAGGTAAAGACTGTACACTGAAGTCTTTAGGTATTTTGTCAGTGACAACTCTAAGGCCTTGGAATATAAATACTTCAAGTGTTTGGAGTTTATCCACAAACATTAATGACATTACCAGTGGTAACGCAGAGCGTTACATGTCAATAACGTGATTTTAACTGTCTATAGAAGTAACATGGACATCTAATCTTCAGAGGTCTTGAAGTACAGTTCTTGAAGATGATCTGCTGCAGGTTATTGTCCAAGAAGCACATGTATGTTGAGGTGGGTCAGAGGACTGAATCCATTGCTGAAGCAGCAAGCAGCTTTTTTAACTTCTAGAAAATTGTTTCTCTTCATCTCTTCAAGATGCTGTAACATATATAACTCATCGGTGAAAAATAGTCTAATCTACGAATATCATATGAAACTAAATGCCAAATCATTCAGCTCACCAAGAGTAACCCCTGGGTTTGCTGGTGAGTGCTTACCACCACATTATGTGCTTAGCACCATGCTTCGGGATCTTCAGAGGAGCTAGCAGCTGGAGTATCCTGGAATAAGTGGGCAGTGTTAGTTGTTTCCTGCAGTAGCTGGGGATTCCAATAAATGTCAAGTTCCCAGTGGAATCTGGTGTTCTTCTGTTGGCTTTTGTTTGCTGAACAGTCATAGCTGTCACAGTGCCTGTTCCTGGCCTTTCTGTGCTTGAGGTAAGAGGTCTCTCTGGAGAAGGGTTTAGTCACTGCCTTGTACTCAGGGCGGATTACAAATAACTGCACAGCTGAGGCAATGGGAAGTAATTTCTAGTATTGCCATAATACTATGGTGTAACCAGATCCTGAGGTAAACAAATTCCACTGCAGGTGAAAAATCCTTTTATAGCCAGGTATATAACACAGGTAGTGTTTTCTTTACTTTTTTTTTTTTTTTTTTTTTTAAAAAAAAGGGGGTAAGAAACAACTTGAGCACTAAGAGAGATTGGGCACTTGAGCATGCTTTCTACTTTTGGGGTATGTTTTTAGTCAGTCTTCTGTCTGTTTTTCAACAGCTGTGTTGTTTTTTTTTTTCCAGACAAACATATTTGAATAACATTTTGCATCTTAATATATTGGTGCTTCATGCACACGCATCTTTGGAGTAGAGATAAAATGAAATGCAAGTGAAAGTGCATCCCTCTTCCAATTGGGGGAAAAGAAAAGTTTATGAGATCTCTATCTTTCTTTCACAGATGGATTCACAAACAAGCTTTGAGTAATAATCTTTCCTTTGTGTGTCTTCCCTAATTGTAGACAAAGGATCTGGTAATTCGTTTTCCAAGGATACTGACTGGCAAATTAGAGCCTGTAAAAGAGAATCTTCAGGTGAGCTTATTAGTAGATATTAAGTGTACTGTGTATCCACATAGTTTAAGAGCTGACAGGAGATAAAATTCCTGGAGGAGAATCCGGCACAGAAATAACTTAATGAAATAATTTTAGTGAAAATATAAAACAACTGAAGATTTTGTTAAACAGTTTCTTCTCCTCTATGGCTTGCAATCTTACAGCATACGTAGAGGAGGATCTCGTTCCATCTTCTCCTCTGATGTAGGTTAGAAACTTTGTCTGTGTCCCGTCCTGCCAAAAGTTGCTATCTGGTGACACAAATTGTTACCCATTTCTTTACAGCAAGTGAAAAATAGGGCCTGCTCACTCCTTTTCTTTTTTTCTTAAGAAAAAAAAAAATTATTAAGAAATTATTATGATTTTTTGCTAACTTGGATAGTCCGTGAGGATTTAGGAGCAAGAAATGTGCAGTTGATTATTTTCCTCTTGACAGGTAGCTAGTCTGCCAAAATGTGCATTTGACACCTATTGTCTGATAGCAGATGGTTGTTATTAACAACTGTTGGGTAAATAACTTCAAACCCACAGGGACTCCTTTCCCCTTTGAAAATGTAACTATGTATTGGTTTAATTATTGTGCTGTAAAGCCATCTAGGCCAAACAGCATGATGTAGTGTAACGATTTGAGAAATCCCATTATCCTATAACGCATAACTATGAATTAAAATATATAATTTTCAGACAAGACTCCCTGCTCTGAAACTATTAAACACTGGCAATCTTGCAGTCTGAAATATGTGTGTGGTAAGGGAGGAGACTTGTAAGTAGCAGACTGTTCCAAATAGTAATACTTTGTTTTTAATGAACATTGTTTCCACAGGCTAGGAATTCATTATATTATAATGAAAGAGTATTTGAGATCCTCAGTTCTATGAGACTATCTTGTCTGTCTACCAAAAAGTATATAGTGAAGCATCCTTCTTTTTAACATGTTCCAGAAAGAGAGGAAGGATTTTTAGGTCCTTACTACTAGAATCTCCTGATGCTTAGAAGCTCCAGCCTTTCAGGAGGTTGGATGTCTTGGATTTAGAATCTGGGTTCAGACCTGTATGTCCTAAGCTGGTGGTGGGCAGGCAGTATTCAAAGTGAAACCATATACCAGCAGTTCAGAAGTCATCTGGTGGTACCTCTCATTCTGAGTGGGCTGTTTTTTAGAAACAACTGCTGCAGCTGATACTGGTTGTCAAAAGATTCCAATCATGGACTAAATAAGCTGAAGGGACAGCTCATACTGTTCTCTGAAGGTTTCATCAAGCACAATTAGAGATTCACTGATAGGGTAAAACTGGAAAGCTTGCATTACCACTGCCTGTTGTGGGAATCATACAGAGTATGCTGAATATTGCTGGGGCTTACACAGTAAGGATATTAGCATATGTGGTCTAGAGAATTACTGAATATTAAATGTGGTTGCTGTCAAACTGAGTACAGTCAAAGCAACTTACATTTGTGCTCACGGTTCATGTCAAGAAAGAACTGTTCCATTTCACAGAGTAGAAAGGAAAAGCTCAAGATTCTTGCCACGGTTACCTCTACAGTGAGGCCAGCTATACATCTCCACTGATTTAACATCAGGTCTTACTCTCGGTTGTGTATCTTAATGCAGTAAGTTACCCCTGCCAACTCAGATCCATGGAAGACACCACGGAAGTGCACATATATCTCTTCATACTTGATTGCTGTCTTAGTTGATTAGTCTTGTGATACACAAGCATTTATAAAGCAGATTAGGTCTTTCAACTCCTGGTTCTTCCTTATTATAGCCACCTCTAGAAACAATTCCCTGTAAGGATCTGGAAGTCCTAAGGTAGCTTCAAAATCCAGATTCTAAGCCCTTCCATTTGCATTTGCCAGGCAGCTTTGGAAAAGAGCTGTAGTCTTGGCACATCAAACTGGAAAAACAAAAAGCACCACCTTTTTGCCAGCTGAAGAAGTACCCGAGTTGGATTTGAAAGCCTGGTTATGCTGACTGGCAAGCACGCTCACTTCATGACTGAAAACAAGCTGCTTGTAAATGTCACTGGAGGACAGAAGAAATGGCTGAGTTACCAGACACTCTTGTATGCTGAATTCCTTTCTCAACAGCTCAATGAACTGCTTGCCATTCTGCACTTTGGGAGGAGTGCTCATGATATTAGTGAAAAAATGTGCTTTGTTTTCCTTCTGGGAAACCATAATTAAAGTCAAGGCAGTCTCTGAAAAAAGACGTCTTGCTTTAGGCATTAACTAACTGTAAAACAAACTGAATACACCACAGATTCTACACATCTCTTTCAGGTTCAACAGACTTCAGTTGAAGACTACAGGACTGAAATTATACTCCCTAATATAAAAATATAACTTTGATACATTAGCAAAAGAAATAACACATTAACAAAAGTAGTCACTAGCTGTGATTGCTGTGTTTTACAGAGATCAACAGCTCCATAACTAGAAAGTCAGTCTCTCTTGACAGCTTGGTATTGAAACTGATAAAAGATGCCTTAGAGGGGAATTTTTATGCTTGTAACTGCAACGCATACTGAAACACGGCTTTCTTGTTAATATCTCAGACAAGCTGAAAAATACATAGCATTCACAGACGTCGTCTTTACTTCAGGGATATTCTATAAACAAACCACACTTTAATCCAGAATGTGCACTGTCTGACTTGAGAAGAACTGGAGTCACAGATATCATTGTGGGTTGCATTCTTGTTGCTGTGTGACAAAGGGTAGAAGAATTCTGCATTAGTTTATTTTAGTGGCATGTTAAAATAAGCTAAGTTTGCTATAGCTGACTTTTTTGAAAATAAAATTGTGCTCTTTTTCAGGTTTGTCGGATTGAACTTGGTTTTCAACGTAATGAAATTCAACAGATTGTATTTAAAACCCCCAAGATTTTAACTGCAAGTAAAAAGAGACTCAAACAGACATTTGACTACTTACACAACATAATGGGCATTCCCCACCACATGCTTAGTTGCTTTCCTCAGGTGAGCTGTTAATCTGGGAATAAATTGCAGGTGCTGTTTGCACAGCTGTTTCACTACTTTGGTGCTGAAGGTGGAGCCTTGCTGTATGCAGGACACACACGAATTCTTCAACTTATCTGTGGCTTTTACTCTAGTTGGGATAACTTTTATTAGCAATACAGCAACCATTGAGGATTTCAGTGTGGAAGTGCCCTTCTTCTTCCCCTGGCACATGTGACACCACCACCCCCAGTCTTGTGATTTTTTTTTTTTTAAGTTTTCAGCAGAAGTAGTCATGCTCATCTCTTCTGGATTCATGCAAGAGATATTACTGCCTGCTTAGGGATTCCTTGTCCTGAAATCTTACCTAGCTAAGAGACGCAAGGGAAGACAGATCATGCAGAAGATCTGTTTATTAGATAAAATATATAAAAATATTTCTTTTGGATTTGTCTAGTTATAAATTTTATAGATTCTAGGATCTGAAAATATAAAGGTAAAAGAAGTTGTCTATTAGGCAATCAGATTCTCCTTGATCTACCTATTGCTGTAGCAATAGCTAAAAAAATCACGAGTGAAAGTAGGTTAGTTTCTTGATGATTATTTTGTTTTTTTCTATCTCCTCATTACTGTTATTTCCTCACAAATTAGAAGTTGAAAGCATTAGTCGCTTCATCCAATGCTTGACATGCAGTCATACTAGCTTCTTGCAAGGAAGAAAAGAAAGCACAAATTACCACTTCTGAACTGCAATAGTTTTCTTAAAAGCAAGTCTAGTAGGTAATCTGTCTAATCTAACCTGCTAAAAAGCCAAAATTAAATGGGGAAATAAAACTACTCCCCAGGATCTTGATTACTGATCTTGCTATTTAGTATGTTTACTCAACAAGGATGTTTGCTGTAACTCCAGTCCATCTGTCACTCTTGCCCTGCTTGACCTGTAAGTGACCACAAGTCTTGCGCGCTTCTTTCTCAATTGTCTTATTGTTGGCTTCATGGTGGTTCACCTCATTTCTTTTCCCTTTGTTTGGAAAGGTAAGTGGAGAGTTTCCTCTATTCCTTGTTCTTGGCACGGTCACGCTGTTCTTCCCTTCCAGCCTCAAAAACTGGGAGTTCCAGGATCTGGCTAGGGCAACCCAGTCTTGATGTGGTCTGGCTGTTAACTTTTGCATTCACAAATGCATACGTCTTGCTTCTATCCTGAGTGATACTAATGCTGAAAATAAAAGGCATACAGGATTTGTCAGTCCTCTCTGATGTTACAGCTGCTGTTGTAACCATCCTTCCTGTCAGCTAGCTTCATAAACAGTGGTTAAGGATTTTTCCCCGTCTTCTGACTCCCTCTTAAAATTCACGGAAGGCAGAGGAGCAACAGTAGTTTCGCTTTCTGTCCTAGTTCAAATTAGTTTGCATCCTCATGAAATCCTTCAGTAGTCTTTCCTTTTTAGTAAAAACTCTGCTCGCTTTCATTGCTCTAGCATTCATGTTTTCACTTTTATCTTCTCTACAGCAGTGTCTCCCTTCAGTTGTACTGCTCAGAAATGCAGAGTTAGATCTCTGCTTTTAAGGCTTCTTAACTGTGTGTCTCTTGTCTTTCCCACTTCTCTCTCTTTCTAGATGTTCCACTGATTTCTGTTATGTTTCCCTTACCATTGTTCTTGCCTTTGAATGTCTAGAATTCTTCTTGTGACAAATATCTTCAAAGGTAGGCATTGCTGTGCAGCAGAAGACAAGTGGTTGTACTGAACTGCTGCACTGTCTTTTGGCTGTGTTATGACAGGAGGCGCAGCCACTCACCTTTTCTATTGCCACTGTGCAATTCACTTGTTTCTGTTATGCCATGTGGTCACCTGTTCATTTCTTCCTTATAACAATACAGTATACATAAACACTTCTGATAGTATAAGGGAAATGCTTAGGCATTCTTGCTCCCTGTTCCTGAATGTCTCCTCTCCACTTTCTTGGCTGTGATTACAAAATGTAATATAGTTATCCTATATAAACAAAAAACCTAACATGCCTGAGAGTTGTATCACTCCCTGATTTCCCTTGTGTGTGCGCGTCAGCATATTGTATTGAAGCATTTATTTAGGATTTAGATAATTTATATATATAAATGTAACCTACCTGGTGTTTCACATAAATAAGAAGATGCAAATTATTTGTTTTCTTCCTAGATCTTCAGTTTGTCTAAAAAATGCTCTTTAGATTCATCATCTTTAGATTTATGAGAGTCTGAAATGTAGACAACCTAAAAGATTCTTCCCTTTCTTTCTTTCTTAGGTTTTCAACTCAAAGCTATTGCGTATCAAAGAGAGACACATGTTTCTTACATTCTTGGGAAGAGCCCAGTATGACCCAGCACAACCCAGTTACATCTCTCTGGACCAGCTAGTATCCTTGCCTGATGAGGTGTTTTGTACAGAGATTGCCAAAGCTTCTATACAGGACTTTGAAAAATTCTTAAAAACACTTTAATTAGTAACACATGTAAAAAGGAATAGAATAAAGTTATGAAATACACATTTTCTAAAACTACTCCCCTTTATGGTCTCTTAACTTCTGGTTTAAGAAGTTGTTGCTTATGAAACATTTGTAGGATTTAAAGGCTCGTGGTAATATTCTTCATGGTGACTTAAAATATATTTCAGAAGGATTGAGTGAATGCATGTTGATTGCTACTGAAGCAATCCTTGTAATTAATTGCTAATTTAATTCAGAGTGAATGATGCAGCATGCTAACAGAAAAGTAAACTAAAGTGGATTCTTTTTCTTTCAATAATCAGAGTTTTGGGAGATGGAAAAACTCGCTAGTGACTTATTTTGTCTTGCCCTCTGTCTTCTCCCCTCACCCTCTCTCCCAAAAGTTAGAGTAACAAGCTAATGTAGTAGCGAAGAAGTGACGTGTTTACTTGCTTTTATCTTAAGAGCTAATAATATTATTCTTTTCCTTGTACAGTAGAAAGAATTAGTGTTATACACGTGAAGCCCCTCATACTTAAAGGCATTTTTCAACAGGTTACAAAGGTGTTTCTTTGTGAAACTGGCTGCTGGAGTTAAAAAGCTGTGCAGTGAAACTTGGTTTGAAATATCAAAGAAAATCTGCAATCTGAATCTAGGCAAATTACAGAAAAAAAATAAAACTATACATGTCCCTGAAATCCAGAAGGAACTTATTTTAATTCACTTTTTCTCTTCCCCTTGTTGAGGGGGGAAATATTTTTTCCCATCCCAATGAGATTTTGTATGGCTTTAGTATGCCAGTAACCATATGAAGAGAGGCTGTAGTATATCCTTAGCCGACAGAGTTATCTTGCTCAGTTATAACAGCTTAAGTAAATGCTAACATTAGGAATCATGGGAGTATTAAAACTACTTAATTCTATCAGTAAACAAAGCACGTTAATGCAGAATTATCAAATGCTTCACAGTGTTTGGGCAAAGTGAAGAAACTGGCTAAACCCAAATGCAAAGTGTCTGGTAGTTTATTGTTTAGAAGTTTCCATTCTTTTAGTTAAAACAGTTCAGGAAACTGAAATCCAGATGTTTTCATTTGGATTTAAGCTTATTTAATGAAAAAGCCTCCATGTTTTAGAAGCGCAGTGTTGGAGCTTAAAATACCAATTTGTATGCAGATAGCAGAATAAAATTCAAAAGGTTAAATTCCCTAATAAGTGGGAAATAAAGTAAGGTCAAAGAGACATTTAAAGAATGAGAATAATAGTGATCTCTGGCTTACGACTTGGGTCTTTTATCCAGAATAAAAATTTGGAATTTGAATTGCAACACTCAAGAAAAGGAGTGCTGTCAGTACAAGCAGGGTGCGAAATGATTTACTGGGGCATCTTCACTTGAAACACAGTGAAAAGCCACATCCATTGTCCGCTATATATATCTGAGATGCTCTCTTTTGTTCTCATGTTTCCCACTGCATTGGCCCGGGAAGATCACTTGAAACCATCCATTCAGTAGACCCTTCTTGGCTGAGATGAGTAACAAATTTCATCTGAAGTGGTGGCTGAAGTGTGATGGCTAAACACTTTCCCCTTGTTCCCTCCTTTTAAATAAAAATGTCTAAGTCTAATTCAATATGCTTGCTTAGATTTTTGAGTGTATTAAAAACTAATAACAAATTATAATCTTCGATCTAGTAAAAATTTATAGTAAAAATTAATGTTAATAGAAAGTATGTGGGTTCATAATGCCAAAGTTTGCTTTTGCAGATTTGCTCTGCTGTCCTTACCACAATCTGTATTACCGTGTGACAAACCATGATATTGGAGAATGCATATATCGTGTCTTGAGCTCTGAGCTTTTAATTCCTTTAATATTTTTATATTGCTGCCAGAGCTAAACCAGTTTAAATGTTAAATGCGTGAGCTTATGCCAAAGACCTTCCCAGAAATACCATGAAAAAAGGAACCAAAAGATTTTATGGGAATGCTAAAAGGAAAAGGGGGAGAGGATACAAGAACTTCTTGAGGATTGTGCCAAACACTTTTTGGCTTTAAGATGAAAAAAAATCTTCAGAAGAAATGTTTGGCCTAGAATTACCAAACTTGTTCTAGTCTGCTGTTCCTGATAAGGGCTAGCAGCCTTTGAGCACGCTGATGAACTGAGGTGTCCTGGGTGCAAGAGGGCAAAGACCCTTTGTGGTCGCTGACACGCACCCCGAGCTGTGCTGTTTCCCTGTCCAGCCACCTGCTTTTCTGACGGAAATTGCCTCCTGTAGCAACAGTTCCAGAACAATTCCACATATTTATTTTATTTCCGTATAAATGCAGTGGTCTGTGTCCGGAGGGAGAGGCAGTGATCTGTGCCTCGGGAACCAGAGCCACTCGCCCAGCAGCTGAAATGCCTGAGCAGAGACCGGTTTTCTGCTGCTTTCTGCGACTGACGCGGTGCTTTACAGGCTGGTTTTCGGCAGATGCTCACCCTTGCCTCTCGGTTTGCTGTTACCGGCCTACCAGTCCGGCTGCCTCGACTAGCGGCTGGATTGCCTTAAAGCGGGACTAAGAGCCTTGGGCCTCACCGCGCCCGCCGCGGCCTCTCGCCGCCCTTCCCGCCCACGGGCTGGTGCCTCGCAGCAGCCCGGCGCCCCGCGGCCCCTACCGCGGCGCTCCCGCGCCGGGCGGCGGCCCCGCCGGCGGCCGCGGCCGGGGCCGGGGG
>Ga0181612_116415_pt1 | contig 12121 bp, 8 predicted proteins | sample HoacroProtozoa21_FD_119630 | JGI IMG/M metagenome (GOLD analysis project Ga0181612, IMG submission 119630) | Hoatzin crop microbial communities from Cojedes, Venezuel. Combined Assembly of Gp0051906, Gp0051904, Gp0051908
AGGAGGCTGCACAGGACCTTGTCCAGGCGGGGCTTGAATATCTCCAGAGAAGGAGAATCCACAACCTCCCTGGGCAGCTTGTTCTAGGACTCCATCAGCCTCAGAGTGAAGAAGTTCTTCCTCATGTTCAGACGGAACCTCCCATGCTTCGGTTTGTGCCTGTTTCCCCTTGTCCAGTCACTGGGCACCACTGGAAAGAGTCTGGCCCCATCCTCCTGACACCCACCCTTTAGATATTTATAAGCATTTATAAGGTCAAATATAAGATCAGCTTTAATGGACATTGTTTAAAAAAAAAAAAAAGTGAAAACTCATCTCCTCCATGGTCCTATTCCTTTTTCAAAGTGTATAAGAAATCAGTTTTTTAAAAACACAGAAAAGTGAGAAATTGTTGTAGTATGAAGTGAACTATGATATATTGATATTACAAATCCTAAATTAAGTAGTTTTTTCTTAAAAGTTGAAGGAACTTAGTTTTTTTTCAAATTCATTTTTTGCCTGTTCAGAGAACTTGATCTCTTTTCCAGTTGAAAGGACACATTATTTGGCTGTTACTTTTTTTAAAACCAAAAAGATAGAGTCCTAAAATAATGAGGCACATTATTTTTTTTATTTGCAATGGTAACAGATTTGCACTTTTAATTTCACTGTGTTAAATGTTATGGATGAAGAAGGTCACTTAAGGGTGAACTGTCTTTGTTGTTATCCTAATATGTTTAGAGGGAGACATTTAAGTTATACTAATTTGTGTGATAACACCCTCATCTGGGTGGTCCCAAGCCAAGGAAATCTCTTCATCTTGTTCAGCCTTTTGCTGTGTTATATTATATGTATTACCATGCATTAGCACAAGGTGTAAATTTGCTGTCCTTTGACAGCTTATTATAGTGGCACAGGCTAGCACCTCACAGGTAGGGGCAGATAGGCATCTTGAAGAGGTTTTCTTCTTCAAAATATGCACATTTCTAAAATTTGAGAAACGGATAGTACTTATAAGAAAATGGCAATTTTCCAGCTGGGGGAAAAACTGTCAGGTGTTATTAGGAGGCCTCCAAAGATCTGTGACAATTAGTTTTGCTTACCAAGTTGAGCTCTGTTTTGAGCTGTTCTCAGTTAGTTGCAAGTCATGTAGTGGTTTGGGTTTGTTTGGGAAATCCAGTCACTGGAGCCATTTTTGCTTAGTCTTTTTGCAAGGAGAATGAGTATTTTCTGATGTGGATGGGGAGCAGCAGCTTCATCCTTGCAAGTGTGAGCACACGGTATGTATGGAGGCAAGTCATTCAAGTTTCCCTTGAAAGTCCATCTGTGTAAGGTTTTTGCCAGCTGCAGCTTCCTAATGTATAGAAAAATGGTGCAATGGTAATGGGTAGCATGGTGATGCTTCTCCTCAAGTAACTGGAGGGACCATCTGGCTGGAAATACTCATAGTTTAGGTAACCGTGGCACTCCTGGAAGGCTACCACAGCAGTCATGTTTCTGGCAAAGCATTTCCACCTGGCTTAGCAGGGCTTTCTTGTAAACTGAGCTATTATGAAATGAAGAGAGTGTATTTTAGTTGTTTGGGGTTATGGTGATTTTTATTTTTTTTCCTTAACTTGATTCTTCTTAAATGAAAATTTCAAAGGATGCTTGCCATTATATTTCCATGGGAAAATCCAAATCAGTTTTGTAGGTTAATGAACTAAAAAAACAAAGAAAATCCCGAACGCCCTTCACACCCTGGAGGCTTAACACTTTGTGATTGATGCTCCAAAGAATGTGTATTAAGGTATGTTTTGGTGGATCTTAAGTAAAGTTGGTAACTGTTTTATAATAACTGTTACCATATACTATTATTTTAAGACTCTTCCAGAAGCTGAGTATGTGATATCCTAGGCTGAGTACATTTTAAATACATGTTTTAAAGATAGGAAACCACTGAATTCACAGAATATTAAAGTATTTATAAAGTTTAACATAAAAATAATCTTTAATGTATCTCAGAAATTATCAAATATTTTTCTACATAAATAAATGAAACATATTGGCCCAGGGAAGGGGCAGACTCTTAAAAGTCTTAAGTATAGATGAGTGACTGATCCAAGTCAAAAATCACTGACTACTGGATTAACTACATGTTGAGCGTTATGATCTGGGTTACAGAGAGTGTATCCAAGGGCTGTTGGAGACATGAAGCTGTCCATTTAGAGGCCTTGAAGTGCAAGAGGAACAGGTTGGTCACTGTGTGGCAATACTGATTCAGTGGGGTTTCTCAGGGACAGAAGATTCTGCCCAAGCAGCACCAAAAGCTGCGTTCCTCAAGCTCCCCTATGAATGTGCTAAACTTTTTTTTTTAAAGAAATAATAATTAATTAAAACTTATTATCTTACCCACTTGGGCCAGGCACTTGTAAGTGCAGAGAAAGCAGAGGATAAGCCAGCCATGCCCTATGCTACACTACTGTGTCTCGTGGGCTTCACATCTCGGTCTGGCTCCATTGTGTATGTGTGCGTCGCAGCAAAAAGTCTACGAACAAGCTACGGATGGAGCATTTGCCTCGTGAATTTTTGTGCTTTTGTTGATTTGTCACATAAATGTTATATAAATGTAGCTTTTTATGTGTTAATATTACATACTGTGGAGGTGCTTGCAGTCCCCTCAGCATTCGGAAGCTCTATTTAAAAATTAACTAAAAAGCAGGTTCCACCATTTTATGGCATTACCTGGTTTAACGTGAGCACATGAATTATTAATTCTCTGTCTTGTTAAGTACCAGATCAGTGGCTTTTGCTGTAGATGGGAGAGTAAAAAAGCTTGCAATGTAGAAGTACTCTGCAAAACAGTTGTAAAAGGAAAAAAAAAAACCCCAGACTCCATACTCTGTGAAGTGTTGGCCATGGTTGGCTTCTTGTGAGACAGTGAGAACTTTTCTCAACCTGGTTGAGCCATCAATGCCAAGGTGTGCTCATCAAACAAAAATCATAGAACCTTGCATGTCCCTAAAACTTATCTGAACAATGAGAAATATGAGTTGAATGATTTATGTTTAACAAATGCTATGAAGGGCTCTGAATTATTTTTCTGACCTATCTGTAGAAGTTACTGAATTCCATCACGGTCCATTGAGAGTGATTAGGACTACCTTTGCGAACAGCTGTGGTGCTTAGTGCTCATCACTTCCTCTGCCCTGAATGGAGGTGAGGGGCTTGGTTTTCTCATCAGATGGTATCTGTGTCTATCTACAGATATCCATCTCTTCTCCAAGCAAAGCATTCTTCTTTAAAATCTACAGCATGAAGCAATTTTTTTACTTTTTGTGCATCAAGATTTGTTTTGGAATAACAGAAATCAGCCCAACAGTCAAGAAACAAAAGGACATTAAAATCTTTTTAGAGTGAGACACTTTCTTGGGTAGACTCATGTTGTGGCCAAAAGATAAATGCATGTAGGTGTATTAAACTACTGTACTTGTGATTCTAGAGGTGGAGAAGTTCAGTGGTATGAGTGGCAAAATCCTTGATATGTACTGGAAAACTCTGGGTGTTTCTACTTTTCTCATGACGTTTTGAAATAAAGGCACCAAGAGGATGATGACTTTCTTCGTTCTGAAAATGAACTGCCAACATCATTCCAGGAAGTTTAAATACATTTTAAGATTTTGAAAAATGTGAAGTTAAAAAGCCCCATGTTGCACAATGGTACTGGTGCATATGACCTGGGCAAATATTTACTTAGAGTTGTTGGCGTAGTAGAGTTCAGAGCTAAGCGAAAGTGTTCCTGAAGGGTCATTCCCTGTCACTCCTCAGTTCAGTCACTGTCCTTTCCTTGCATCTTCTGTTCACCGAGCCCTTAGGCTAATTGGTGCTGTGCATGGCAATGCCTGGTGAAATGATTCTCTCCATGTCAGTGATATTACTTGCCTGGGTTTATCTGCTGTCATCAGCTTTGTCTTCCACTTCCCCCCTCTGTTTTTCTTTTTCTCTTTCTCCTTTTTTTAAAAGAGATTTCCTTAGAATGCTAAGTCTAGCAGAAACGGACACTTCTGGTTTCTGTACTGTTAGGAAATCGTGTGGAGCCCAATGAAATATATGAACAGCCTCAAACTAGGATTGTTCCATTAAAAGAAGTGGGGAAAATTATTGGATCAAGTAGAAGTGCTTCTTTCTGAATAGGAATAAAGAAAGCCTCTTAATAATGAATTCCCTGGCACCTCTCAAAGGTACACACTTCTCTGCCTGAGCAACTGACATCAAATTAATGTTCTTTGTAGTTTTAAATCTGAACATCTACTCTACTTAATAAAAAACAGTGAGTGTGAAAGTAGAGGGTGTTTTCATGAGAATGTGTGCAGAAATAACACTCTTTATGTCAAAACAGTTACAGTGAGGAAAATTTTATCTATGCTAAGCAGCATTATAACGCTGGTGAGAAGTATTTGACCAGTGTAAAAACTTGCAGTGTCTCCCCTCCACCTGTCAAAATAATAATAAAAATGAAAAGGTCAAAGTACAGTTTAGGTGCTTAAGATTAAAAAAGCCTTATGTTGAAGATATGGTCTTTTAAGGAGCCTCCTCTCCTCGTTTACTCAGCAGAGTTTTTTCAAATGAGACCATGATGTACCATTCCCTTGAACAGCTGGAACGCAGCCCACAGGCTGCAATATTTGCTCATCAGCTACCTGGGAGATGGAGCGTAGCTTCTGTTTGTGAAAGACAGGAAAAAGTGAGGTTAAAGTATTAACTCTGTTTCTCAATAATATAATATACGTGGTTGGGGGGTTTTTGTGCGTCTTTTCCTCAAGCTTTCTTTCCTGTTTGACACAACCTTCTTATGGAGAGGGTTCATTTTTCTTTCTCCATAATTAGTCTTGACCTATAGCTCATGAGTGGGGCTCCTGATCGTCCAGCTGATTTCAAACCTTTGTGAATGTGGAGTAATACGTCATTTGCAGCGAGCTGGAACAAACAAGGCCATTCTCTATCCCAACGTGAAGTTCTGTGTTTAAATCACGCCATATGAAATCTATATCTCGTCCAGGTCTTCAGGCTGCAGCAGTACATAACTGCAAACTCCCATGGAGGACTGAAGCGTCCCACAAATTGTGGCAAATTTCCCACAAAGTCCTGCAAATTGCAGCAAAATTCATGGGAAAAGAGACAGGAAATGATTTTTCCTGCCTGGGGAGAGCGGTTGTAAAGGTCTGATCTGCAGGTTCTCACAAGTGTTGGAGGAAAAATACATTTTTAATATTGCACTATGGAATATATCTCTTTTCCTATTTCACACTTAGGGGAAAGCACTAAAAATTTAGTATGTGTTATGGATGTTACTTTCCACTGGTGTGATACAGCGAACGCCACAGGTATATGTATTAGTACAATGTAATACAGGGATGCTGAATAATGTGACTGCTGCTGGATGTACACTCCTGCTTTACCTACAACTTGTGGACTCCCTAAAGTGGCAGTACTTGAACGACTGCCATTTCAAATATTAGTAGAAAGCCACATATTCTTTCATGCTTCAGTTATAAAGGGAGTATATAAATTATTTAATTGGGAGAAAGTATTGCATTAATATATTTACACTTCTAATGCATTTACAGAAACATGCTCCTCCCTATTGAGAATAATAAAACATTGGTGTAAATTTGCACCGGAGACATGACTGTGAATTGCAAGAAGCTACATGTGGAGAAGTGGCCCCTTTTCATCCTCTTGTCGAAGGTGGTTGCTGCATTTTCAGAGTGAGATACAGATGCCTGCTCTACCCTTGCTGGAGCTCTGCCAGAGCCTACTTTTCCCTCAAGAAACATGTGGTTGTTACACATCCATCTATTTTGCCTCGCTGGTACCTTCATCTCAAGGGCAACTGCTCTCTACAGATCACTTGTGCTGTCCCAAACTGAGTTTGAGATAATTGCCCCACCGGTGCGATGTGTCTCAATCTGACTGCCAATGTCAACTCAGAAGAATGTGTTTCCCTAAAAGTCTTCTAATTTAAGTGTACTGCAGCTTTTGCACTAGTCTAGTTAACTATCATCCGGGCTTGTGATCTTCTTAGGCTTATGTTTCACAGGTACAGCTAGAAATCTGAAATACTTAAAACCATATGCCTGTTTGCCTCAAACAAGAGGCCCTGCTTTTTAAATTTCATTTAATCCTTTCTGGATTTACACTTTTAGGCAATGGATTTTCATCTGCTGTAAAAGTGCTGAAATTAGAGTCCAGATTAACCACAGAATTTAAGAATAGCATCAATACTGAAAGCGATTTTGAATGAGATGTGGGTGTTTATTAGGAATGCTCTGCTGCCCAAATCCCATTCCTCAGTCTGATAGGGGCTGAGTTAATGAAGGAATGAGCCAAAAGGACCAGGGAATACCTTAGGCTTGTGTGCATCTGGTGCCTGCGGTCACAGTTTGGGTGCTGGAACAGACACATGAGTAGGAAATGGCCACTCTGGATAGAGAAGATGTTGGTGTTGTCCATACTCTTCTATGGAGGTGGTAGAGCCTACCTAGCAGGGTTATGTGAGTGTGGCCAGCGGGCAGAGCGACGTCCTTCAGATGTGCTTTCCCATCTTCCCGTGATAGCTGCTCATGGATTTCCAGAGCTAAAGATCTACCTTTAACCAATATATTGAGCTGCTCCTGGCACAAGGGTTTGCTAAAAAGGAGCTGGTACATCTGTTTGATCAGGAAATGTTTCTTAGATCTAGGTTAGCAATTTAGATCAAAGCTGGGAAAGAACAGATTAAGGGAGAGGGTTGTGGAAGACCAATCTAGTTTACATAGCACTTGCCTTGGCAGGTCTTTGCCTCGGTCAGGACAGGTTTGCTGGCCTGACCCAGCAGAGTGGGAGCAGAACCCACCACCATGCTACCATAGTTTAACAGAACTGCTCTGGTAGGATTTGGAGAAGGCTGTTGGTCTCCTCTTACGCTTTTTCCTACATTTCTTATTCTGTTCATCTCTTGTGGTTGGACCTGGGCAGGTAAATGAGAAACATGTTTTCATACATGCTGGTGGCTGTAGGGAAGCATCTCCATCTTTAGTATGACCTCCAGACAGAATAGACTCACCTTCATCTAGATAGAACTCCATCGTGCTTTTGCTGAGTTGGTGCCGGTTAGCAAAACCACCCTTTGGTGAGTGTGGATTCACTGCATAGTGCTGGACAACATAGGCTTTCACTTGCTGCCTTGACCTAGAGTTGCATGGCTGATAAAGTACGTTTATGTTAGTACTTAAACTATAAGGGGACCTGCCAAAAGCTCTTTGCAATTTTATTGCTTGCATTATTTTAGTCACTTCTTTATAGTACCAAAAAGTACAAGTATTTTCTAAAAATATTAATCAAAATTCCTCCTAAAATAAAAAAAAAGAAAAGAAAAATTAAGCCAGGCAAACCAGCTCTCCCAAGCCTGAAGTTAAGTGGAAATGGTTTTGATACCTTCTTTTTAATAGAACAAAGATGTGCTTTAAAAGTGCAACAGGCATTGTAGCAGAATGACCCTCTGTCCATTTACTGTTACTAAGAGAGCAGCAGCCTGCGGCTTGCTGTTCTTAGCTTCCTGAAAGGTGTTACAGCTTTGCCTCAGAGGTCTCGTATCCAGGATAACAATGATTTACCTTATTTACTCAAAGCTGACCTACCCTTTAGTATACTGCTCCTTCACTTAGTCAGCTCTATGGATGCCAGATATTGTTCTCCTGCAGGAAGTTCTTCCTGGAATTCTGCAGCAAACCAAAGGCTCAGGCAGTGGGAAAATGAAAATAAGGTCAACTTTCCCTTAGGACTAGAGAATACAAGAAACACACTGACACCATTTGAAACCTCCTTCCCAGAAAAATAGAAGCCACAAATACAGCCAGATTACACAAACTGGTTCAAGTCTGTAACCATTTCTTACCATTCGTTTTTTCCCCCTGAGATAAACTTGATCTAACCTGTGTTTAAAGCAAAGATAAAAATGATTTATTTCCAGAAGAAGATTTGTTCAGAGGTGGCTGTCTGATTTTAATACATAGAAATATTAATATATACTGAGTGTTACTCGGTATGATCAAGCCTTTGCAAAAACGGGGGCACAGCAGACAACTTGTGTGATGCAGAGTAGCAGTATTTATTTATGCTGTGAATTGCACTGTTGATCTAGCTTCAAACAAGCAAATAGTCCTGACAGGTCTTAGCTAATGTCCCCTTGGCTGGCCTGGGAAAATGTGAAGCATCCCTGAGAAGTTCTGTAGTACGAGCAATGCTTAACATACATCGATGGCAGGACAAAGGCAAGTATATTTTTAGGATATTAATAGCTCATTTCACCCCACTTAGCCCCAGTTTCCAGAAATTATGACAAAGGCAAGTATATTTTTAGGTTATTAATAGTTCATTTCACCCCACTTAGCCCCAGTTTCCAGAAATTATGAATCAGTTTTTGATAAAACAGAAAACAGTAACAGCGAGGACAAAGAAGTTGTCCCTATTTCCTAGGAATTGTTGCTAAGTGTCAGTCTGTTAAACACTCCTCCTCTTTGCTTCTATCTTCACTTTCTGAAAAAAGGTCTGGAGAAAGCTTTGGGTCCACTTTTTAAGAGACAGAGATTACTGGCAAATTACAGACGGGTGATAAGAAAAGAGACGATGATGAGGACAGGAATCCTATAGAGCCTGGGCAATAAAAAGTGACACAGCTGAAAAGTTACCAAGGAATGTTTCAGAGAAACAAAGGATGTGGTCTTAGGGTCTCCGGAGAGCACAGTTATTTTATTATATTCTGTTCCTATGATCACTTTCATTTTGTTCCAGGGAGATTTTCAGCAACTTGAGAAACAGATTTCCAGGGCCAGCTAATCCCTCAGATACGTGCACACCACTCCCCTTGACTTTAATTGGAGCTCTGTGTGGGCATCTGAGTGCAAAATAGCCAGAAAATAGTGTCAATGTATAGACACAGACAAATGCAAGTATCCAAAAGTGACTGCTTTAACCTCTCATCGACATGAAAGGCTCTTAAGGCAACGGGGACATGTTAGTTTAGGAGGCATTGAGAAAAAAAATACATTTTGAGGCTGTTTTTATCCCCTATGCATCATAATCATAACTTTTTTTTATATCCCTTGAACCAGCGAGCACATGCAGTCGGTGTAAAACAATGACTGGATCCCATGTGAGGTACCATTTCAATTTTACGGTAAATTTCCTGTTTTATGGATTCCTTTCTGAAAAACTCATGGTATTCTCCAAAGAACATGAACTTTTTTGAAAACATAACAAATTGCTGCCCTATTAATAGTATTTTGCTTTAGTCCCAACTTTGTCTTTATCTCTGGTCTCACCGTTGGTTGTTATTACTTCTCAAATGTTTTATTTCTGTTTCACATGCTTCTCATTAGGGTTGCTATTTTAGGGTCGTCTTAAAAATATATATTTTATTGCATTCAGCTAATTATACAGAACTTCTTCAGATGTGAGAATGCATCTTATTTACAAAACCCCCCTCTGATCAGGCAGTAGTTAAAAATACGTGTACAGGATATTACAATATGAAGTGTGCAAGACATTTGTGTGTTAATTAAAATCTTAGAGGAGAAACTTGTTCACATGAATTACTAGCCGGATTTTTAGCAGGTTGTATAAAGGGTGACAAATTACATGTTTGTATTCAGAAAGAGTGTGGAGTTTCTTGGTGAAAATCACTACATATGTTAAATCTTTTCTGTGTCCGCTACAAAGATATGCGAGTAAGAAATTGTATGAGTGCAAACGACCTGAGAGTAATTAAAATACTTAATCTGCTTCTGTTTCCAACAACAAAAAAGTAGTCTTATATTCAGACTATCTTTAAAACAAAAAAAGGGTGAGGAGAAGAGAAAAAACATGTATGCTGGTTGTAGCTTTCTCTTACAGCATCAGTATTTTTGACGCAAAGGAGGAGGGCAAAGAAGGTTCAAAGTAGTTAAAGAAAATCTTTGCAAATCCTGGAGGGCAGCACTTGGTTCCTACCCAGATTTAAGTGGTGAGATACCCGAGGCACCTTCCTGGTAAAAGTAACATGGAGTTATCTTACAGTGTGGTTTAGTCTGTGTTTATTCCCTACATCTAGTCTACGTGCCTATTTTTTATGTAAGAATCTGTCTTGCTGAAAATATTTAAATTTTTCCACCTCAAAGAGGAGATACTGCTGAAGGTCGTTCTTGCATGCATTACGTTAATACTTTGGGGGTTGTGAAGGTCAGTGATATCCTATTTGCTTGAACTAGAGCACTGGAAAACCATGTATTTCTTAGTAAAAAACGATTGTATGTCTATGCATTTGGTATAGCTGGAGAAAATAAAACTGTTGGCAACAAACGGTCTTTTGAGAAGACAGAGTTTTTAAATGCAGTGGAATCTGCAGAGGAGACTGCAAAATTACTGGTGAACCTCTCGTGCTTGCAAAAATACCCTAATATCTCTGTCTAGAGTACAAGAACTCATCTTCAAAAATGACACCTCTATTAAATTAACTTGTTTCTGCCAGTCTCTTGTTTACTGAAGGCTGCTTTCACTGTTTCATAAAATGCCAATAATAGAGATGACTTACGTCATCTCCTTTGACATGTGCGCTTTGATGTGTTTTTAACCCATATGTACAGGAAAGGGTTTAGGTCTTGTGATTAGCTCAAAAGACCCGAGTTTTGCATTTTGCTTGCAAGTTGTTACAACCTCCAGTTTCAATGGTGCTGAATATTTTCAGTGGCAAGTTGAAAAGAAATGCAGCAGCAGGTACCTACTTGCTGAGAACTCAGTTTGCGTATATAGGTGCACTTGTAGATGGCTATAGATACATACTTACAAAATATAAGTTTACACATGAAAACATCTGCTTTTAGTTTATCTAACAAGGTGGTTGTGATCTTACCTTAGCAAGTATCCCTAAAGATTAATTTAATCTCTAGAAACCTGTTAGAATTCTTCAGGCACAAAGTCATATGACTGTTCTTAAACAAAACTGAGATTAAAGCTGTCACTTTTGGGTATGAATTCATCAAGAATTTCCCCTGGAAAACTTTTAAGAGAATTATTACCAGGATTTTTGGACATTTTTAGGCAGCAGATGTCTCTTTTTTTTTTTTTTTTTTTTAACTAGCTCTTGAGCAATTCTTATTTTATTGAAGTACTGTATGGCCTACATACAGAGTTGGCTGCAGGCATGTGGAACTTTGCTTATAATACATGATTTTTCTAATTTCAGTCTGTTATCTCAGCTTCTTCAGACCTCCCCTAGTCTGATGGTATGCTTTTAGTGATGACTAAAATGTAAGTTAATGCTTTGTCTGGGCCCTATAAAATATTAGGCGGTTATTATGATGATGATGAATGCCCTCAAATCTTTAAAGATCAAATGAAAAGTCAACAGGAACAATCTTTCCTAATTAATTCCTAATTAGTGTTTAGTGCCCTCATCTTGAGGGGAATGGTTTTTGCCAAAATACATAGAATACTTCAATGCAGTATCTCCCTCCATGGGCAGCGGAGGGAGGGCTACAGCCACCACATGCATACCTGGTGTGAACGTAAGGATTAGAGGACAGGAGAAGTTTTTGATGGCGGCAGGCACTGAACTAATCCCAACACCAAAGGATCCTCTCCAGTTTGCTTTTTCTAAGTTATTGATTAATTTGCTCTTGTAAACCTGCTTAGTGATTCTTGTACCTTTTTCACCTGATAATGTAGTCAGCACTCCTATCTAGGTTAAGGAGGCAAGTGCTTTTACCACTTAAGCATTATCTCAGGAGCCTACTGGTCCTCTGAAATTCGAACTCCAGCACTCACCAATAACTCTAGGAGAAAAAACATGGAATATTGAGGCTGGGAAGGTCTACTAACCCTGCAGTGCCTGATACTCTTGTTCTCCAGGGGTGACTATGAAGTGGTTTTAACACAGCAAATAACTTCTAAGCATTCCCATCGTGATTTCCATCTCTCGAATGAGTTGCTTGACTGCGCTTCTCTGCTTCCTGGTTTTGAGCTTTCGTAGCCAATTTTGGCTGGCTCCTCTGCGAACATCTTGCTCCAGATATCATGCAGAGGAGGAAAAAAATCAGTGCCTGGTTTTGTTTGCTGTGGTATGGGTCCCACTGCCGCTCGCGCCGAG
>Ga0181612_112450_pt1 | contig 12120 bp, 8 predicted proteins | sample HoacroProtozoa21_FD_119630 | JGI IMG/M metagenome (GOLD analysis project Ga0181612, IMG submission 119630) | Hoatzin crop microbial communities from Cojedes, Venezuel. Combined Assembly of Gp0051906, Gp0051904, Gp0051908
CCCCCCCACCAGCCTGCTGCCCACCGTGGCATGGCCACTGCCTGGCTGGGGCTGGGGCTGGGAGCAGAGAGCTCAAAAACGGCACCGGCCAGGTATTATTTTGATTCCTTATCTTTATGTCGGTGTCCTTGTAGGAAGTCACAGCCCTCTCCGGCTGAGGGGCTGAGGACAGGGGTGCGCCATGGTCCGGTCACGTCCTCTTTGGGGCCTCTGCCCCTCGAAGGCACAGGAAGAGCAGCCACTGACTGTCGCACCACAGGCAACCCCGGCCTCCCTGCCTGCGGCCCGGCCATCCCCTTCCCTGCCCTCTTCCCTGTCCTCTCACATCAGCCTTTGCCCCCCCACCAGCTCACCCCCAGCCCAGGCTGGCTCCCTGCACAGCCATTTGCCTACCCTGCCCAGGCCGGCTGTGACACCAACCCCGCTGTGACACGGCCCCTGCCCACGTCCTGCCCGCTGGGACAGAGCCGCTGCAGGGCTGGGGCAGGGGCTGCCAGCGCTGAGGGAAGGCCCAGCCCTTGGCGGCTCGGGGAGAAAGGGCTGCTGCTCTTCAGATTGCTCAGATGCAGTGGGACAGATGAAACCCAGGCCTGTGAGGAAATGGCCGACACGGACAGCCCGCTGTTGTTCCTGTCTGTGTGGGGACAGCCTCTGACCCAGGGCTGCGGTCACCTCATAGCCCCTCATCGCCCCCAGCCCACCCCACATCCCCTCAGCCTCCTCCTTGTGCTCAGTGCTGGGGCAGGGGGAGGTGGAGCCCAGCATGGGGGGGCAGACAAATAAATGTGGTCTGAACACTGGGGAGAGATTCAGGTGTTGAATATCCTGACCTAGTGCCACTTCGACTGCCTGAAAGCCTGCTATCCTATGAATACACATGCAGCTGGCGGAATACTGGACCTGGGAGAAATGCATACCCAGGTGGGGTACACTGATGCATCTGAAATTGCACTAAATGCTTACTTTAAGTCCAGTTGTAGAGCCGGGAACTCCACTGGCTCCATCTAGGGACAACTGGCTCACACCTGGCTGTGCACAGCAGGATTCAGTCGTCTGAAAATAGGCTGTGCCCTCACCTCACCTGTAGCCACTCCACCAGAACAGGGCTGGCCTGATACAAATGCTGCCCAGTGCTGGACTGCTCTCTCAAGAGGTTTTGGACACTCCACAAGCTCCCAAATATTGCTGGGTATCTCTCTGTTAGGAAATGAACACTCTCTGTCCAGAATAATTCAAGTGCCTAGTGCACTTTAGATATCCTAGGGTACCTGGCCTGATCCCAAGAGGCCTCCTGTGTCATATGTGGCAGCTTTATGGCATAGAGGACTCAGGAGTGAAGTAAAATTAAGCTGGAAAAATTAGGTGCAGTGTGGGAGAAGATGTTTGAATTTTTATCTTTGTTTCTTGCTACACAAGTCTATTTTAATTTTTAATAAATTAAATTATTTTTCCCAAAGTCTAGTCTGTTTTGCCTATGATGGCAATTGGCAAGTGATCTCCTTGTCTTTATCTCAGCCCAAGAGCTTTTTCATCTTATTTCCTGCCCCTGTCGTGCTGCGGAGGGTATGTGATTCAAGGCAGAGATTTATACTGTGTATTATCCTTGCATTTAAATGGAACACAATATGCTCCACTGGTGGGCAGTCCATAGAATGTAAGAACATGCCACAACTAATAACTAGTAGTACTAGGACTGTACATTAAGTGGTAGAAGCTGCTTGGTTGCTGTTGTTGTTCAACCTCAGCATTGCTGATGCCCTTATCACTTTAAAAAGATGTAGGCATAGAAATAAATACATTTCATACTTTCTCACAGTTGCTATTCTTACTTCTTCCTTCACTGATGTTATCATCATGTGAGGTCTAATTTAGATAGTAATCTCCAAAAGCTCTTGTCACTTTGCTGTCTATTATGTGCCAGTCCTACACCTGTGGTGCTATATAAATGCTAATAATACGTCAATATGCTCATTCTTTAGAAGTTCTGTAGGTGGAATTCCATCTGGTTTGTATATGTCAAGTGAGATGTTGGTGTGAAAAGTCCTTGCTGTTCAGAATTTGTGACGGCTTATGAGCAGTTGGGAAATGACAGAAGAAAAGATCACAAGACTGGACGTGCTTACCATTCGAACAAAGACATCCAGACGTACATTTAAGACAGTGGCTATGACTGGTGCAGAATACCCAAGTGGTGTACTTCTTCTCTAATCTCTGAAAAGCCTTAGTGAAGAAATTAGGACGTTAATGAGTCTTTTCAGCTGTTTCTGAATATTTTCAGCTCAACCTAGTGTATTTAAGAAAGTTTTGATACTTGGAGCACTGCCATTTCTTTCACAAGATGTATCTACTTTGGACTCTTTTGGGAGTGGGTGGTAAGAACAGAGGGCATGTCCAGGCTCCCAGAAAAACTTTCCTGTCTTCAGCCAGAGAACTTGTGTCAGATGGGCAGGTCCTCAGTTCCAGAAGTATCAGTCCTGCCTTCCACACAGCTGTGCAGGGGCTTTCCAGCAGGGAGTGATGTGGAGGGCCAGGGTAAGTTTGTACAAAATATGATAATTCTGTGATTCTATGAAAATGTCTTGACTGACCCCTGGGCTGAGATTCTGGTTTTTCCCATGAGAAACTGATGGATTGGTCTGAATTAGACTAGGAAAACTTGATCCTAAGAAACTTGTAATCCAAAATGTAAAAAGCTAGAGAAAATAGGAAATAATTTTGCAAGTTTTCCCAGTTGCAAATTGGATGATGTCTGGAACTGTCCCCATTGGCTAACCTAAATTGTATTCTGAGCTGCTCTAAGTATTTGTCACTTGCCAAGGATTAATGTAACCATAGATTACAAAGGGGAGAAATTCAGTGCTTCCTTGGTAAAGAGAAAATAAGTTTTGCCTTCCTCCATTTCACCTCTTGGCCACTTCCACTGGAACAAATACTGATTGTGATTAAGCCTAAACCAGGAACTTTTGAAACCAGGAAGTCCTGATGATTAATAGAAATTAGCCTTTAAAACAGTATTTACGCATTGCTTGGTGCACAGACTAGATGCATGTTTGTTCCAGAGATACACACACAGTTACACACAAGCTGTCTCATGGGGTGAGACTAAGAAATGGAAGTGTTTTATTGCAGTCAGAAAATCGTATCATCATCATCATCCAGGGATTAAGGCTGGTTAGGCAGAATGAGAGCTGAGAAACACAGAAGCCAGGGGCAGCCCTGGGGTGAGGGCGGGAAGAGGAGGAGGAGAGGGAGGAGGAGGAGGATGAGGAAGGCGGCTGCTTGTCTGCCCTCCTGGCAGCCTGCAAAGCTGCGGCCACCGCCATGGCCGGGAGGAAGGCCACCCTCTGCACATGGCTGGGCTGCCCCGGGCTGCTGGGCTGCTTCGTGCTGGGCTTTCTCGCAGGTGAGTACAGAGCCACCGGCGCTCAGCCCACAGCCTTTGCCCTCCACAGTCATGTACGTGAACCCCTGCTGTGAAGAACTCCCCATCAGGGAGCTTTCACTGCTGTTTACGGGTGTTATAAAATACTGGTCCCACTGTTTTGCTAAGAGGTTGCTCTCTCTAGTGATTTTGGTCTTTAGGGAGTGAGGAATATAATGGCTGCATGCTTCAGCCCAAGACGAGCCCTGGTGAACTGGCAGTTTCCCATAACAGGCAGTCAGGCATTCAAAGAGGAGAGATGAATAGAAAAGTTCGAGGCTTCTGTGATTGCAAAACCTCCAGGATTACTTTTTATTTGTGTTTCCTGATTTTTACTGAAGATCTATTTGAATGCTTCTATTCAGTTGCTATTTTAGAAATTAAGGGCAGAATGTAGAGGAGGAGGAGTTTTGACTGACAGCCAGGAGTGCAGTAGCTGAATTTTCCATCATGTACAATGAACTTTGTTAGAACATTAGATTCTTTTCTGCAATCAGTTGCAGCATTTGATTTTAAGTCTAAAATTTAATGTCTGCCTCTGTCCTTTTTAAGCTTGTCTTGTAGCACACACCTAAGGCTAAAGCACGAAAGAGAAATTCATGAGGGCTATTAAATATAAAAACCATTAGCTTGATTTAGGAGATCCCTGAGATGATGCAAATTTCTGGTGCTTGTGCATTTCTTATACATTTCCCTGAGCATCATCATTTAGCCATGCTCCAAAACAGGATACTGGGCAAGATGGACCTTTGGTCTCATCCAGTATCACTGCTATGTTCAGGGTGTTACTACAATTGCATTGAAGTCTAACAGGTCATATATATTGTGCATGTGACAGCACGTATACTTGGCTTTATTATGACAATTTTCCCAGTTTGGGATTTTCTACCTATAATAATAAAAGGATTTGTTTGTTTTTTTCAGGACAAATTCATATAGTTGATATACTCTCTCGTTACACATTTATGGCAACTAAAAAATCTTTAACTTTTTAAAACTGACTTGGGACACAATTAACTTCATTCCTTTAATTATTAAATAGGCTAACCCCACCCTTCCACAAATCTGTAACTATTGTAATGCTGGCAGGGTGGCTATTGAGTCCTAGACCTTTGCATTAAATATGCTCATACTCATATTTTTGAATGTATGTACAAATTAAATAAGGGAATTTCATCATGAGTATCAGGAGTTCAGTCCTCACACTGCAGTTAATTGAGAATTTAAACTGTAGTTTAAAATTAATAAGAGATGAATCTATCCTAGAAAGGGGACTGTATTTCCCAGAGATTTAAGGTGTGCTCTTTTAATTATGTCACTTTTTTGGCAATTCAGTCAATGATGTATATTTTACTTTTCTGCTTCACTTCTGTATTTGAGCCAACAAACACTGACAGAGGGTGCTCTAAGCCCTGTTCATCCTGGTGGTTTTTAATGAGTCCTTTAGGTTGCACATGGGCTCAAATATGTGAGGACTGGGGATCTTGCTAAGCAGGAAGCTTTTCAAATGTGTTTCAGGATGGTTTACAAAACCGACCGAAAAAAACCCCGACTCTTCAGATGTCTATCAAAATGTGCGACAGAGACTTGTGGCTGAAATGAAAGCAGAAAACATCAAGCAATTCCTTCGGTAAGCCCTGCGCATCTTGGGTTTTGAATAATTTTATCAGTCACAAAAGCCAGATGGTGATAACATCAGCTCCAAGGAACAGCCTCTGAAAGCAGAGGTGTTAAGATGCTTTGGAAGTATTTGGTTTGTGCGAAATGTCTGAGGGAAGGAGAAGGGAGAGACTCACAACCCTTCTGTTTCCCCCCTCCCTATTTTTGAAGTTACCTTTTTGAAATGGTTGTGCTGTTAAGTGTACTTCTCTAAAGCTGCACTGCTGCCAATGCTTATCATGCTTTTTTATTATGATTTTCCATAATCTTGATTTAATGCAGTACAAGTATTTGAGTTTTCCTCACAAGTGTCTGAAGCTCTCGGATAACTTTGCTTTGTCTCAGTCTGAGATGATTTTACTCTATTTGGGATACACTGGTTGCTATTAATTTCATTTGACTGATAATCTGTCCAGTGTCTCAGTAAACTTTCAGTTTGAGCAGCTAATTTAAGTAGAAAATGAATACATTAAAAATGCAGTATTAAAAATGGAATGAAGTTTGCATGGCACTGAGTTGCATGTGTAGTTACAACTGATAATGCCTTTAGTGTGGCCATATTAGATAATGTGCTGTTAATTGGGTACCTGAGTTCCAGTTATACCCTGTCTTCTGTTTCAGAAGATGAAGGGCCCTGTCTGTGCACAGTGTGTGTGTATGGTTGGTTAAGTCTTGCATGGTATGTTATTAAATATAGTTTTTTTGAAACCTAGTGCTTCCATGCAGTTCTTTTAAAACATCTAAAATGCTAGGGATATAGAAATACCATCTTGTTTTGCTGTGTATTCCACTGGAAATGAAAAAAAAAAAAAATAATGTGCATATTTATATCTTCTACAGAGGAACAAATATATTCCCACAGAAAGTAAACAAATATATTCCCACGGAAAGTAAACAGATATAACCTCTGGTTAGTAACATGTTGGTATTCAGCATGTAAGTCAGCAGCTGCATCGTAAACATCAAAGGATTACTGAAAAATATGTTTTCTGTAGAATCATAGAATGCTTTGGGTTGGAAGGAACCTCTAGAGGTCATCTAACCCAACCCCTCTGCAGTGAGCAGGGACATCTTAAACTAGGTCAGGTTGCTCAGAGGCCCGTCCAGCTTGACCTCAAATGTTTTATTCTAAACCCAGAAGCTTTACTTCTAACATCAATTAGCTTACTAAGTCTATAGACTTTATCTTATTTTGTTTTTGTTACTCTCAATAGATTGGATAGTTCCTGAAGATTATGTCTGAATGAGAGTCTAGGCAACACAGAGATTAATGACAGCATGAAATAGCTCTGCAGTTATGCTGAAGTTTCTTGGCCATAGGGTATTAACAGTATCTGGTTTGTCTGTTTGCTTTGATGATGGGCCAAATGCTTTGTACTGTTTTATTTTTTTTTTTCCCTAAATTCAAATGAAAAGCAGGAACCACAGAAAAATTATGTGAATACGCTACCCAAAAAGTTTGTTAAAAACATAAAAAAATGTGAACTTTACAATTTTGATCCATATTCTTAGTTCTTCAGACTACTAAGTCTGTTTTTATCAAGGCTGCTGTCTATGAGAAGTTCTGGCGGTTGAAGATCCCTGGTGGCTGTAAAAGGCTGATGTTGTGCCTATCTTTAACCAAGGCAAGAAGGACAACCTCGGGGGACTCCGGGCTAGTCAGCTTCCCTTCATTCCCTGGAAGGGTAATCAAACATCCTTCTGGAATCTGTTTCCAAACACATGAAGGACACGAATATAGGATCAGTCAGCATTTTTTTACTCTGTGTTTACATGATCACCCTGATCAGGGTGTTTGTCTTCTCTAAGGAAATGACTGGCTACGTGTATCAGTAGAGATGTTACAGTGGCTGGAACATGCTTGACTTGAACAAGGCTTTGTACATTGTCCCCTGCAGCATCCTCATTTGGAAGCTGAGGAAGCGCATAATGAAGAACAACCAGTTACATGGGTTGAAAATAGTGTGAACTGACAAGTTGAAGTGGTACTGATCACTGTATTTGGTGCCACTAATTGATGGCAATTAGTGGTATCTGATAGCCGTGGGGCAGCCATTAACAAGTAGCCTGTTGGGAATCTGAAGCTGGTGCTTAGTACCTGGCTGACTCATCAACATTCATCATAACTCACTTCAGTGGACTGAACAAATTCTAGACAGATTTCTGTAGGGTACCCCAGAGGGGCTGGATATTGTTTCTGACTGTTTATCACTATTATGTGTTATGTCTGATTTGGATGTGAATGTTGTTAAGAAGGCTTTAATTATTCAGGTTTTTGGTTAAGAAAAAAAGAACAAATCTGTGTAGATAATTTGACACAATGATTTTCAAGTTAAACTTATTGGGACATCTTATGCCAACAATGTACAAACGCATCATCAGCTACCAAAATTATTTGGAGGGCTCCTTTCTGAATGTTTAGCTTTTCTGAATCTATTTCCTCTCCTTGCATACTGTTCATGTTCTTTTGCTGAATGTCTTTGGCATTGATTTTCATTGCTTGTGTATGGATGTGGCTGTTTCTGTTATGCAAAGAGAAACGTTCAGCTGACTTATCTCAAGGCCTCAGGAAAGATCCTCTGCTCTGACTACATTTCTAGCTTATGCTGATGCAGACTCTGATAAACAATCATGTTACACAGCTCAGACTTTTGACTATAAGACCTTACTTTCAATGCATGTGGCTTGAAGATAAGCTTTGTACACACTGATTCGAGTTCACTATTGTGCTTCTCTGCATTTGCTGCTTGCTAGCAATTTTCTGTTTTATTCTAGCTCGTTTACCAAGTTGCCTCACCTCGCAGGAACTGAACAGAATCTTCTTCTTGCCAAACAAATTCAAGGCCAGTGGAAAGAATTTGGACTGGATTCAGCAGAACTTGTTCATTATGATGTACTTCTTTCATACCCAAATGAAAAGCAGCCAAACTACATCTCCATAATTGATGAACAAGGGAATGAGGTGACCTTTTTGATGATTAAACTATATTTATGTCAGACTTCTTTAAAGAAACAGTGTCTTCGTCTGTTTTCCCACCCACTTATCCCAGCATGTGCTTTATGATATGATAAAAAATTCCAGAGCAAAGGGATCTCATATTTAGAAATGGTTTTCTGGACTGTGCAGCAGAACAGCAGAGTGGCTGGAATCTCAGTGCCTCATACCATAGAGAAAGGATGTGTAGAGAGGCTGCGATAAGCACCAGTAGACCATAAGGTGTAAGAATAGCCATACTGGTTCAGATTTAGGATACATCTAGCCAATATCCTGTTTCCATAAGTAGCCGTAAGTGGATGCATGGGGAAGTTTTAGAACAAAGAAATTTATTTAAGGCATGCAATTATTCCCGTGTCTAGTTGCTTTCAGCTCAGGGGTTCTCTGAGCATTGTGCAATTAGCCTCCTTAAGAATTCTCATTAGACCTCTTTTCAAACTATTTATCCAGTTAGTGAGCTTCATTAGATCTCGCTTCCAAGTACCTATCAAACCTCTGCTTGAACATCTATACAATTTTTGCTTGTACAACACAGAATCATAGAATCACAGAATAGTTAGGGCTGGAGGGGACCTTTAAAGGTCATGTAGTCCAACCCCCTGATATGAGCAAGGACATCTTCAACTAGATCACATTGCTTACAGCCCCATCCAACCTGGCCTTGAATGTTTCCAGCGATGGGGCACCTACCACCTCTCTGAGCAACCTGTGCCGGTGCCTCACCACCCTCATTGTAAGAAATGTCTTCCTTATAGCCAGTCTGAATCTACCTTCTTTTAGTTTAAAACCATTACCCTAACAGCTGGATTAGGACACTAAACTGTCACCAAACTGGAAATAGCAGTATTAATTTCTGAAAATAGTTGTAAAAAGCTTACAAAACCAGACAGGTGACAATAGAGGTGATTTTTAACACAGACCAGCAGGCGAGCTGGGCCAGGCTGGCAGTTAGAGAGAGGACAGATGGCTGTGCCTGGATGATCTGCTGGGGTAATCCAAGGGGCTTTGCACAGGACTGGGGTAAAACTGGCTTGTGTTGAGGGACTGAACATGTCCTGACAGAAAAGTGGTGTGCAAATTTATAAATATATATACATTTGGGTAGGGGGGGTGTCCCCCTCTTTGCTCAGTCAGATAGCATTGTGCCCTTTGGACTTCACTGTGCAGTAGACAAAGCTGAAAAGGCTGAGTGCTTTTATTTTTTTGTTTGTTTGTTTTTAAGACAGACCTGGCTGAAGAGAACAAATTGAGGGAAGAAGTGAAAACTTTTTCCTTAGTGGTGCAAAGCTGCTCAGAAATCTCAGCTGTGGAGGCTGGACGTGTTATTCAATCGACTGAAGACAAATGCAGGTAGAGCACTGATGTTGGCTGAAGGTGCAGGCAAGCCAGAGGGCAGGGAAACGTAGCCATCACTGGGAAACAAAAATGCAGGGAAGCAAAGAAACTCCTGACTCAGCTGAAGGAGCTCTGAGAACAACGCAGCGAGAGCCGCAGCTGCGGGCTGGGAGCAGCCCAGTACATCATGCCGAGAGACTGGCTCCTCTTGGCTCCGGATCTCAGAGAGCCTCTGTAACCAAACCCGATGGTGTTATGGTCGTTCTTGAGTACATCCTTGCTAGCTGCTGACCAAAGCACCCGGCTTTGATTATCCCCTTGGGCCAGGAAGGGTAAACAGAGAAATGCAGTTTTTCCTCTTTCATTTTCAGCAGTGTACACCTAGAAACATTTCTTCACTCATTATCTGGGATTCAGTGAAGGGTTTTGAAAAACTTGCTCTTACAAAACTTGGGGCATCCTATGCAGAATTATTTTCAGTATCAGCTAACAGGTATGTCCAGGGAGCGGTGATGCCGGGGAGCAGACAGCTTCCGACAGACTGCTATATTACAGCGCTATTCAATTAAGTGTTTTAAATGACCCATTTAAAGACTTCAATCCTGAAATGTCCACATACTGGGGAATCTTGTGGTTCATTTTTTTAAACCTGTGTTTGGCCTCATGATTGTAGAGGAGCTCTTGCTAGAGAGAAGCGTGCTGTAATGCTCTACGCTTTTCCTGAAGTTTCCCATTGCTTGAGTTACTGATCAGTTTGCTTTCAACCAGCAGCAAAATTAAAGTTTGGCCAGGTGCTGTTTGCTGCAGAGAAACTTGTGAACTTCATACCAACTCAATCTGACTTTCATAAATAGTTTGGGAATTACTGCAGCTATTTAGTCCGGCAAGCACTTTGCTCCTTTGCTTATATCACCTGGGAAACTCCTCAATGAACTGGAAGAACTAAAGGTAAAAATAGTCTTTTTTTCCTGACAGTGGTCCCAGGGAGTGTGCTTAGCTCAGCACCTGGGCTTGTACCAAAGGGCACTGGTGCCAAAACAAGTCCAGGAATTGTGTTCTCCTGGGAAGCTCAGCTTTTTCCCCTCTCCCAAAAGATGTGCTGTGTGCGGACTGGTTGTCACGGGATATTTCCATCACCTCTTAAATTAGCTTGTGGCTAGAAAGCTTTTTTTCCCTGTGACCTTCAGGGTAATCAGTTTTCTATATGAAAAAGAGACAATTTCCCTTTGCAAGGCTTACCTTAGACACTGAACATGCCTGTCATTTGCTGGAACTATAAAATTTTAGTCAGTAAACAAAATCCCAGTCAGAAGCCCTGCTGCCAATGTTGTGGTGGTTCAGCAAATTAATAACAGATTTGAGAGTAGTAAAATTCATAGATATTACTGAGTAAGAGCTCATACAGCTGCTTTTTCCAAAAGTCGAGCTCAGCTGCATCTGTAGAGATTTTTGTGTGAAAAAATATCATAAACATTAGTCTCCTGCTCCAAGAAAAAGAAACTTTTCTTCAATGCTGAGCTGAGTCGCAGAGGATTTCTCTACTGTCTTCCTCTTTGGTAAGTATTTCTCCAATCTCAACCATCACATATTCAGAAATAGAGTATGCAAGCTTGCTTGCCAGAGAAAAAAAATCTTTGTATATTTCCCGCTCATCTGTGTAAGCCAGAATTGCCCAAGGTACTGTAGAGCAATTGTTGATATCTTTCAGAAAGAAATACAGTCCTGATTTATGCCCAGATCATATGAAACACATTAGGTTCTTGCATAGTAATATGTGTTGCCAGCCAGAAGCAGAAATTATTACAAACATGTGTTAAATCCCTTAGCATTGTGTTGCAACTGCCTTTCCTTTTAATGAGAAGCCAGTAGCCTCAATACGACATTAAAATACAATTATTACCACCATAAGGACAAAAAAATAAGTATGACGTGGCCAGCCCTTCAGTAGGAGAATTGCCACCTCCAGACCCCCTGAGAGCTGATGCTGAAGTTTCGTCCCTGCATGACTGAAAGAGAAAAGCCCACTGTGCTGAACTCTGCCTTTCAGCCAGGCTGAGCATCACCATCGCACTCTCATTTTCTCTTGCTCATGTTATGTATGAAGAATTTACAGTTAGGTGGATATTTAAAGTACAACTTCATTTTGTGTTAATCTGGGTAATGCTCTTGAAGAGGGAGGTCACTGGTTGCTTTCAGATTATGGAAAGTTATAATTTGCCTGGGATTTTGGGATTTCAGAACTGAGGTGTTCTTCTGGGGGTTAGGCTAGACGGCCTCTGAAGGTCCCTTCCAAGCCAAAGCATTCCGTGATTCTGTGATTCTGTGCAGTGCAGGGGAACTTGCTTGTGGGTGAATGGAAGCTTCTTTGAGATAAAGTTCTGCTCCAGTACCGGCTTTTCCCAGCGGATGTCACTCTGACAATGAATTCAAGCACACCAGCCAGAGAACCAGCACTCAACAGAACCTACTGATGGCCCCGAACAGAGCAGACACATATCCTGGTGGCGCGGGAGGGAGATGTTTAACATGTGTGGTGGAGCTGAAGGCTCAGCGTGGGCACCAGCAGCCAGTTGAGCCCCACAGTGCCGCTCGGCCGCTCTGGCCTGGCCAGCAGCAGCACCGTGGGGGCACTTCTGAGGGGCCGGGACCACCGACTGCGGCCCCTGCCGCCCCCGGGGCCCAGCCCCCGGGGCCATGGGGCACAGGGGGC
>Ga0181612_115004_pt1 | contig 12120 bp, 13 predicted proteins | sample HoacroProtozoa21_FD_119630 | JGI IMG/M metagenome (GOLD analysis project Ga0181612, IMG submission 119630) | Hoatzin crop microbial communities from Cojedes, Venezuel. Combined Assembly of Gp0051906, Gp0051904, Gp0051908
GAAAAAGAGGAGACACCAGTTGGAAATTTTGGAGAAATGTTTTTTTTTTTTTTTTTTTTTTCTTTGTTTGGGTGCTATCCATGAGCTATTGCTAAGTTTCCATCACAGAAGCAGGGAAAGTGGAGGAACTTGTGGCTGTTTGTTTCTTTCATGATTAATGATATTTGTGCACTTCTGGAGAGAGATGATTTTTTCATCCTGGGTATGTCTAAAGTCTGAAAGAACCTTAATGTTCCTGTGCACTGCTGAAGCTCCTGAAGAGCTGTGGTGCCAAGAGGCTATCTTCATACCCTCAAGAAATTTTCAGAGTAGGAGTGGCAAATTGGCACAAATCTTCCTTAGTCTATGGAGGATGAGCATTGCTCCACCTGTCTGAAGGGCTTCTGCAAGCAAAGCAATTATAAAATATAATTACAAGCTGGCGGGATCTTGAAAAAAATCACATTCTGGTCTATCATAGTTTGTTTTCACAAGAGTGTGTATACAAGGAAAAAAGTTGCATTCCCTGGCCTCTGCTCTTAGGCCCAGGACTAACTACTTCAAGCTACGGGTAGGATGTGTGCGGCTGCTCAGTTTTGTGACAATGGCTCAGTTTCTCAGCTTTAGCTTCTCTTGTCCTCTGTCATCTCCAAATATAGTGTTGAAGCAAATTTTTAGATATCAGATGCGAATCTAGGCATGCAGCCAACTTCATGTATCCTTGAACAGAAATAATAAGACAGACCTTCTAGGAAGAGCAAGCGAGGAGTTCAAGGGCCAGATACGCTTACAGCTGCATTTACGTTACGCTTACACAAACCTCAGCACCCACAGCAAAACTAAAAAAAAAAATTGGAAAGTAAAGTTAAGCCCAACTTCAGGTAATTAGACTATCATCACAGAGGAGCAAGCTGCTACCAATGCGTTAGTTACCAAAGAAATGCCAGCAGCCATCATCTTTTGCCAGTCATGCTAATCACAGCATGAAGTGCAGCATCACATACAGCGGTGGGCGATGTGAGGAGCAAATGGCCCTTGGGCTACCGAGTTCACTCCACCCCATTGAACTGTGAATAAATATCACACATGGAAGGAAAGGAATGAAGAAGAGAGCTTTATTTGCTCGTGCGTGGGCTGAGAAGAAAAGCAGACATCTCCCCTCTCCACTTGTAACAGAAGCAGTGCAGGACAGATAAGAACTAGAGACTGCTGCTACCATTATCCGAAGAAAATGAAGCGCAGAGTCTTGTTAATAAATTGCTGTTGGTTTGAGCTGCTTATTGCTGAAACTGATGGATCTAAAACTGCATTTCCTGAAGAATGCAGCAACCAAAATAAGGCTTTTCTTCTTTTTGTGCCAGCCTGGGAACTTGCTAGTGGAATTTCCTGAAGCATTTCCTAATCCTTATTTATTTGTCCTTCTGGCATATCCATCAGGGTCGTTAGTAGAGTTTAGGGACATGGTGAAATCTGTGGGTGCTGAAGGGGTTGAAACAGATGTTTCTTGATGTGACTGTGACTGCTAAAAAAGAAATGTCTAGAAAAGAAGGCTGGAAACCAAACTTTATCTCTGCAAAGCTCCAGTATTGACAGTCCTCAATGTTGCCTGTTGCTTCAGCTGGGGTCTGCTACAGTACAAGTCTAGATGGGTGGGAAGTCAAGCAAAGAACATGGATCTGCAGATGAATAAGTTGGTGACCGAGTAGCTGTGGAGTACTGGGTAGCAATGGGATAGTGACCATGTCTGCATGGTCAGTGACAGGCTGAGAAGACAGTGGATAGGTACACAGTCACATGGGGCGTTTGGCAGGCACCAAGTAGTGGCTTTTAGAAGTGTTGTTAGTAGGGGGCTGCAGAGGTAGCTAAGTCCCCATTGCAACAGCAAAACTGGTTTTAATAGGGATTTGAAAGGGCTTTTTGTTCCCCATACTGCTGACCCCTACCACTGCACCAAAAGGCTTAGTGCTGAGGTCCTCCTGGCCCACATATTTGCCAGCACTTTCCTGGTGGATTAGTTCAGTTGAACCGCAGAAAGGAAATACACCTGGAGGACCACAAGGAGATATAGCATATGATACCATCTGTGAGTCTGCTTACCAGGAAGAGAAATGCTAGCCAGTTTTGATGCACACAAAGTCAAACGACCGGAACAGCACTCAACAGCAATCTATAGACACTTGAACCCTGCAGCACTGTTGTGCCCTCCTCTGAAAGTAAATGGAGTATGACTACTGAACCAATAGGTGTGGCCACCAGAAAAAGAAGTGATATTTGGGGGAAGTCAACTAGACTGTTCAAACTTGTAGTGGCTTGGTTTCTGCTATGACAACCTCCATGATCACAAAACTGTGTCTTGTAAGAACCCGAACCAAAGATTAACACCATCACTGCAATGACACTCTAAAAGCAAGGTGGGTTTTTTCCTCACGTAGATGAACCACACCAGACAAAAAAGCCCAAACTCATGAGCAGTGCATATTCCACATTAGATGCACACCAAGTGATTGTCACTGAGTGCAGTACATGCTTTGTTTCTATTTTGTGAGCACTGGGCAAATATATTTAGCAGGATCTGTTGACATATTTGAGTTTGGAAAGAATCTGTTGGGAAATTGAACCTCTCTCAGGGATTACCCTTATTCATCAACAGGAAATTAAACTGTTCTCTAAGCATCAACACTCTTACAGAGACACATTTAAGTAACTGAAAACAAAATGATGTATTTCGTCAGCCAAGCTCTGTAGCATCAATTTCCTTGACTGTTGTAAGTTTGCATTATGGGTTTCACGGGACCACCACTGACTGAATGGAGCAAGTTCATGACTGGTTTTAGGCTCGGTGAGTTTATCTTGACCCTCCAGGTCCAATTCGAGAACGTTTGTCCCTAACATAAGCAACAGGATCAGAGTGCCCATTGGTGATGAATACAGAGGATTTCAATCCTTCCAAGTTTTATTCTTCTTGTTGCATCTCTGGGACTGAAGAATCTGAATTAGTTATTTCTAGCAGCCACTTCTGACAAGCCTTTAGAAATCCCAGCTCTGATTTGTCAATATTTTGACAGCATGGTTGTCTTTAGGAAGTTCTCCTGGCACCCATCCATTTGACAGAAGTTCATCAAATCATATCAGCTTTTTTTCTGGGCCTTCTGTGCTTCAGATGCCTAAATAAGTGTTGGCACGACTCAGATATGTGTTATCTGAATTCTGATGTGGAGTTCCACTTCTGTTTCTAAATCCTGCCCAAGTCTTTCACTGCTGAAGCTTTTAAGCCAGTTCTCCAGATCTAGCTTTCTATGGCCTGCGAGCCTAAGGGCGCTGAAGTTGTCTGCTGCTGCCACAATTTGTCTACTCTCTTGAATGTCTTACATCTTCCTGGCTTGGGCAAGGAAACTGAGTTTTCTTCTTTGCTCGAGAAACACACAGGGTAAGATACTGTCACACCGGAAGTTTGTTGGTACTCTTTTGAGATTTGTCCTGGCTGTAAAGAACTTCATCAGTTTTGAGTATGAAAATATTTTAAATGCAAATCTATTTTTCATCTTTTATTTAAGGCATATACTAAAGAATCTCAAATCCTTTCATTCAGGAGAACGTAATGCACAAATTTATGCAAACATGTGATAACGTCAGGGACTGTAAACATGGGAAACACTGCAGTGACAGCAACAGAATTTTTCCTTTAGGTTTTAAATAAGGGGTTTGGGGTTGTGTATCTGGACTATATGCTTATAACTCCCATGAAGTCTAATTAGCCAGCCACTCGTAAGCTTTAACCCTTTCTGGATGAACTGTGCTTCATCCCATCATTTTCTGTGGAGGAAACTGGAGCAAAACATCACAGTGTGGACACAGGGTCTTGTTACAATGATTAGGCATAAAATAAACGTATTTGTTTTCCAGTGGTCAAAGTGGGTTTTGAAACTGTATATTACTTGTGGCTGAAAAATATTTCTGAGAGGACTTTTGGTCACAAAAGGAGACTATGTACTTACATGATTGGTATGGCCTGTATGCACAATAGAGTGTGCAATATAAGTTTTTCCTCAGCTTATTAAAAACTGTTGTAGATATAATGCATTAATATTTTTTAGTTTCATAAAATTTAAAGAATTAAATGTAACTAAGAATTATGTAGACATTTTCTTGTTAAATGGCATATAATGAACGTTTTTAGTACCTTCTTTTCTACAAAAATATATGCCAGCAATGAAATACAGTATTATGGGATTAATATAAAAGGGTTGCTTAACATTACAAAACTAATACGAATCATTCTAATATTTTGTTAAACCTTGTACAACAGAATTTTTTTTGGATAATGAAATACAGAAATAACAATGGTGTCTAACGAGTTTATAGATATACGTGCAATTTACCCACTAAAATATGTGCTATGTTTGTTTGATAGACAGCAGTAGCCCAGGTAGCTGCTCCCTTAGTTAAATGTAAATCAGTACACCAGACAATTGCAGGGGAATTTTCTGAAATGACTCACTGGGAGAGCAGGGTGTTGAAGGATGAGGTGGAAGACAGACAGCAGAGTCATCATTAAATTTTAAGGAAAAAGGCAGATAAAATCCATGAAATTGCTGGTCTTCAGAAACAATCATTAACCCAGACCATAGAATAATTTGTTTTAATTAAAATAGGCAGCTCCCTTTTCCCTGAAGTCAGCAACATGAATTGTCAGGCCAGGACTTTAGACCGAATTTTGGCATAAACTGAAGGGACACTTGAAATTTGTTGAAGTAAAATTCTGCAGATAAGCACAGCTAAAATGAAAATTCTGAAAAAGGAAAAATATTAAAGTAACTGATTAATTATGATTAACTTTTTTTGAAAGATCTGTATTATGTATCTTCACGAGGCATGTTCAATGGACTACCTATTGGGCTTTGCTATCTTTGACCTTCCTTCGCTAAGGAAGTGATTTCCCAGATGCCATGAAATTCGACTTCAGAGCCAATGATCTGACAAAATAGCTTTGCTAACAAGGAGTTCTGAAAGGGTGTTCAAGAACTTGCTTGGGTAGTCTTGTAATCAGTGGCATGGTCTACCATGTTTATGTCACGTGGTGAATTTGCCATGTTTTCTTTGCTGCCAGCAGGCACTTCCTTTATTCAAAGTGTTCTCGTAATAACTAAAACCCTGCAATTTGAAAAAAATGAGTACTGCTACTGCAAAGCGTCAGGGATGCCAAGTATGAGATTCAGATTTGAAGCATACTACTGCTGCTAAGGAAAAGAACTGGCAACCAAGAAGGAGAAAGAATAGAAAAATTAGGAGGATTCATGGCCTGTAACCACTGGAAGTCAAAAGACCAAACAGCACAATGTACGGCTGGACGTGGATTTAAACTTGGATTTCTTTCTGATGATTACAGGAACAACCCATATCAAGTTCTCATTGTAGAAAATGGAGAGAAAATATGTTCCCCCTGCCTTGCTGAGGTGCCTCAGCTGAGCCTGCAAGGCTGATCCAGCCTACGTGGGGGGAGATCGCCGAAGGTGATGGACTGTGTCAGGCAGTGCTACTGCGCTAGCAGCGGGAAATCGGAGGGGCTGGCACCAGGGAGGACAACGCCTTCTTTTCCTTGGTGCCAAGACAGAGCTAGAGGAGCAGAGGCTGTGGAGCCAAGCCCTGCTGTGATGATGCAGGGCTGTGTTAATGGCAAGCAACATGGAAAAATGGAAATGGGCATGAGAAGCAAAGCATAAGTCCTTCCAAGCCACCAGAACAGTACCAGTGAATGCCCCAACAGTAATGCCTGGCTGCATGCATTTTCCCCCAATAAAGCTCTTGGTGACAGCTGACCCACCCAGCGACTCTCCTCCAGCAGGATATATCCTGCCCCATCTGTCATCCCTCTCAGTGAAGATTGGTTGTAGAGGACATATGGCTGTAAAATATTGAGACCTGCTGCTACTAAGCATTTCTATGGCAAAGCTCCCCATCGGCTGCTGCTTTTCACCATGAGCTCCCAGTTTGCCTGTTGAGTGCCTTTGCAACTGGCTTGCTTGCTTGCTCTGCCCTTCTCTAGTCATTTCCTCTAACTGTGCTGGTTGGGGTGGACCTTATAGCAGCCTATTTCAGTAACTGATTTCTTTAAAGAAGGTGCAGTGGCATGCAGGATCCACACAGAGTCCTTGCCACATAAAAAATGAAGGCTTCCTAAAAGGAGACTTTTCCTTTCTTCAGAAACCCTCCTTGCCCAACGTTTTGCTAGTCGATAGCTTTAGCTTCTAATTAGGTTGGTCATTCACTCCGGGCATGTCATACATAGTGGAGTTGCCTACGGTTTTCCCCGCAGGGCAGAAAATGTCTGAGCTTCCCCACATCTAGAAACTCAATGTTTTTTAACTGAAATATCCCCAAATATGATAACAAGGGGCATGAATAAGATCTATGCAGGGCCGCCCACCAATCCAGTTTCATCAGCTCTCTGAAGGCTTCTCCATGAGCCATCCAGGGCTTGGATGGAGGCAGCCACCAGCCACCCTGGGCTCTCAGAGGGGAGCCGCTCTTGTCCTGGACCATCAGCCAGACCTCTGCAAGGCAAAGAGTGATTGCTTAAGCCAGCAGTTCTGAAAATTACACGCTGGTGCTAGATGAAAAGGGTTTAAAAATATATACCCGTATGTTTATTTTTGTAAAATTTACAGCAACCATTGTCCAGCTAAATTTCAGCTAGTAAAAGTAACAGCTCATGTCACTGATTGTTAATTAAGAGGACCAGAAATTTCACATTTTGCTATACTAGAGGAATTATCTGAAGAACACTGACACACGTTTTCTGAAGTCCCACTATGTTTTCTTCTGTTGTTTCTGGGATACATATGATGACCAACCGTAAAGTTTTCCACAAGTTATGTTTGTTTAATGAACATTATCATGGCACCTTTAGTGGGTATTTTCACTCTAAAAGCCTGCACAGTTTTGCAGTTCCCCCCAAAACCTCAGGGCTGCCTTTAAGGATACTCACAGGTCATGAAAGCATGTTTTTCTAGTCTCCTGTTCTTACATTTTGGCCCGGCTGTCCATATGCAAGACTCTTAGATACATATATACAAACACACATACATATATATGTATGCACATCTATATACAGACACACAAAGACACACACATTAACTTGTTTCCTAAGAAAAAAAAGCATATCCAGGATATGCTTGGTTTTATTATTCTCTACATTTTTTCTCGCAATAATATCTTTCAATAAAAGTCTGAAGGCAGAACTACTTCACGGTAAAGGCAGAGGAAAGAGCAGAGCAACGCACACTATTGGCAACTGTGAGCTACAGGAATTGCTCTCGTGAAGCCCACAAGAACGTGCAAAGACTGTAGAAGACTTAGTATCCCAATTTACTGTGTTTGGTGAAAAAAACATGGGGACGGGGAAATCAGAGGATCCATTAGCCCACTCTGCTAAATATGCAGTCATAGAAAATGTCCATGTAGGTCATTTTATTGGGAGTAAAGAAGAACAAAAAAGCTCCTTTTGCACAGCAGAATGTAAAGTAAAAACAACAGCCTTTAATCTAAATCTTTGTTTTATGGCCTTTAGTCATAAACGCAGACACCCTAATGGTTACTATGATTTTCCTTTTGGAAGGTGGGGGAGGGGATGCATATATTTAGAGAATTTCAAGGCCAATCTTAGAAATGCTTATTGTCTTAGTGACCCGTATGGCTGCTTTTTTGCTCTGTTTTTTGTTTTTGTAGAGGCTAAAAATAATTTAATTGGTTTATGTTAGCAAGAAAAGCTTGGTTTTTCTTCTGTGCTGCCATGTGGCATAGTCTGGGATGTGGGTTTTTAATGGCCCAAGTAGTTTGTGCTCTGTCCCCACAGTATCATCAACACCACATGCTCCAATGTATCCTTATGTTTGTACAAGAATATGAAACCTCCAGGCACTGCACCCTTTCTTTTAATAGCTTTTCCACCTGCCAGACCCAAGACTAAGTTAGACTACACAGCTTTCTAGTGCTGTACAATGCTTTGGAAGAAAGCAGCGTTTAAAAACAGCAGGAGTTGTTCACAGGTGCCTTTGGTAGTTGCAATACCCTTTTGTGATTCTGGTTTTTATTAATGTTTCAATACTGGACTGAAATTAATGTCCTCACTGGACTTCAGAAGTTCCACCTTCATGTATTAAAAAAAAAATTGAAAAGACATTCAGGTGGAGGACAAGGTTTTCGATGCCTGAGTTTAAGCAGATTTATGGACAAAAGGAGCTCTGTGACCCTGGTGCTGATTTATTGTTCATTGCAAATAATGAGCCTGAGAAATTGAACAAGAGTTTCTGGCTTACAGCACCACCCATAAATCTTTTAACTTCTTGCAGTAGCAGTTGAAATGATATACTTGATTCTACAGGTCTCTAATCAGCTAACCTCTTGGACCTGGGAGGGAAGAAAGGCAGGGATGAGGAGGAAAGAGGAAAGATCACTCACCTGGTAGTCATATATTACCTGGCATTTTTATTCTAGGTAGCAAGAATCATCCTGAAGCACTATGTCAAAGTTTGGAGGAGAAGGCAGGATGTGTCTTATCCCAGAATATATGAAGACCCTTATGCTATGCCACTGGTTCTAGTTCCTCTTGATTGAGCCAGATAGTGCTTTGGTGTTTTAGTCTGTAAAATTCTGGCTTCCAGCCTTGTTCAAGGAGCAGATTTCAGTTCAGCAAGGAAACCGGACAGTGTGGCATAGCCAGTTGTGTTCCTCAGCTCATTCAAGTGATGGTCTGTAGTGTCAGGGCAGGGTAGGACAGTATCTCTTCCAAGAAAAACACAGCTAATGATTTATTGCAAAAAATCCTCCTTCAGCAGTATTGTCTATAGATACTATGGACAATTTGAATCTACACGGTTTCTGAGCAGAGACTGTTTATGAATGTGACAGTACAACCTTCTCCTTTCTGTTGCTGCACCTTTCTTCCGCCTCCAGCTCACAGTAAAACCTGCTGTGCAGAAAAGGTTTTGCTGCTGTCTGGGACTCTTCATAGAACCTCTGCCTGACGTAGTTCAAGTTCTGTGTCAAGATTTGTGCTACTTACTGGCTTCCATCATGCTCCAAATGAATAGAGGGCAAGGCTTTTATTATTGCTGATCCGGTCATGTGGAGTTTGCTTGCTCTGATATCAAACTGGTTTCATGTTTTTCACTTAAAACTGAAAGAGCTCTATCCATGCCTTTTCAAGGGACCTTTTAAATCATGTTCCACTGATTTTATTTGCTATGTAAGTTTAATTTGCATGTAGGTTGGTGAATGATTTAAAAATTTTCTTTACCATGGGATTGTCCATTGATCAGAACTTAAGTATCCCCATAAAAATGTCTCAATCTATTGTTCCTTAAATGAAAATGGCAATTATATCAGATGAGTGATAGAAAGAGTAATCCATTCTCTGTCATCTCCTCTGAATGTAGTAAAGCACAGGTTTATGTGTGGATGCTTAAGAGCGCAAGGAAGGTTTTGCCTTCCCCCTTGTCCATCACTACCACCTGTCCTCACTGAGGAGGCACAGCTATGGAGCTCCACTACTACCTCCACGGCCAGACCACCTCTGCTAAGAAATAAATGTGTGAATATTTAACAAACTGTTCCACTGGCCTCCTGTGGTTTCCCTGAAAAATAGTTATTTTGTTGTACTCTATCCAACACCTTAAAAGCTCATCTAATAACATTCTTAATGAAAGCACATATTTCTTTTAAATCAGTCATTCATCAGTATCCATGCTGAGTTTTCTCTGTGCTTATGCTAAGTTTTGCTTTAGTTTTTCTTGTGGTATGTATACAGTAACTGTGAGCAGACACAGAGCTGGCAAGGTACAGAACAGCTAGAGGAAACACTAATTTACCATGATAAGACATGAACTATGGATCTGAATCAGGGACCAAATATATGAGTGAATGTTGGAATGTGGCTAGGAACTGGGGTATAAAAGCCACCTTAACCAGCCAGTTAATGCCACTGAACGATGAAAACCATGATAATTATATGGCTGTGTTTGCCTTTGCAGCCGTAGGAAATTTGTGGTAAAGCACCAACTGACAAGCCAGCACAAAAACACTATCAGTATCTTCAAATGGGTGTCAAATTTTGACAAGAACATAAACAAGTCATTTTTCAAACGTCTTTTTTTTAATCTATCCCAAAGAATAGGAAGGCCAAAAGCCGTTGTTGATAAATTTGTGAGCAGCCCCTAAGATGCAATCCATACTGCCCTGTCCCGAGAGGAGATGGGGAACTGCTAATAGGGACCAAATACTCCCTGAAGGTGCAACCTGGGGGACTCCCAATGAGCCCTGCTGAGACCTGAAAAGTGTCAGTGTCAGCAGGAGCAAAGGAAGAAAGCAGCAGCCACATGTCCTGTAGGTAGCCCTGGAAGCAGGAGTTTGCCTGCTTGGCCCATCGAGGCAGGGTGCTAAGGCAAGTCATGGTTTTTGAGTTGGCCTAAAACCTTGACTCAGCCTCCAAAGTTCTTGAAGTCAAAACATTTTGCAAGTTTAGGCAGCAAAAAGAGGGGTTACATCGTGGTTCTTGAATTCTTTATAACCTTCTAGCTATACTCTCAAATGTCATGGTTTCTAGCAAAAAAAGGGAAGAGGGCACGGTAAAGATTTTGCTAAATAACTTGAGCTTTGTCTGCAGATTGTTTTGGGGGTGGTCTTTGGCCATTTGCCTACAGGTCAGTCCTTTTTAATAAATCAGCAAAGGCTTGGGACAGATGTATGACTGCTTTCCTAAAATCCCCAACTTGATGCAAGCCATGTTGTTTCAGAAGGTGCACCTTGGGAAGAAGGTGCAGCTGTAGTGGGAGGTGGTGAAGGGTGACCAGCACTGGCTTTGCTCCCTTTCAGCCCTGTCTGTGTGGATACAAAAGGAGATGTTGCAGTGAGCAGGAAAACTCCCTAAAATACCAGTGGTTTTTGCAGACAGACTGTTACCTTTACAGCAAGCTTGGATCCTTCCCATAACATATTAGGATGCTTTTATAGGACCTGTCTCTGGGCTGGAAGTCGATGTTTCATGAAGCTTCTCGCAGTGTTTTGTTTTCATACTGGGAGTTTGAAGCTTGGGGTGTGAAGACTGTGACCAGCAGCCCAAGGGATTCCCTGGGCTGCAGCCGCAGCAGCAACCATTTGTTTTCTTTTGACAGCCTGTGGGGGCTCTGAAGGCAGCTCAAATCCACCAGTTGACTACAAGCTACAAACCACAACCGCTCTCCACTGTTTTAGAGCATGCACCTGAAGGGAATAGAAGTCCTGGAGGCCCTAGCTGTGCTTTCCCAACTGCTCTCTTGCATTTCACAGGGTTTTTTTTACCCAGGATTTGCCCAAAGGAGCTTACTTATATTATGGCATCCATAGAGGTGATGGCAAGAAGCCCTAGCTGCAGCCTTCCCGTCCAGGGCTACGTAGAGGGAGAGGTTTTCAGAGGGTTGAGAACACATTTTACTTCTTTCAAGTAACTTGGATACCATAAGAGGTCTGCAGAAAACATTGTCCCACCCTACAAATGTCAAGAAAGAGAGTGTGAACCAGGCCAGGAAATTATAGAAAGGATGTTTCCCCCCTGAAGCTGTCTGTGAGACTGCTGTTTTCATGTCCGAGGGCACTTCCTAAAAAGCACGGCTAGAAGGAGTTTTAGATAAAATTGAGCTGGAAGACAACCATTTCTTGACTTTGTTCAGTGAAAAATACTAGGCCTCAATGGCTTGTTCTGTCATCCCAATAGAATGATAGGATCATTTAGGTTGGAAGAGACCTTTCAGATCATTGAATCTAACTTAACACAGCCAAGTCCTCCACTACACCATGCCCCTAAGCACCACATGTCCAGGGCTTTTAAATACCTCCAGGGATGGTGAGTCAACCACTTCCCTGGGCAGCCTCTTGCAATGGTTGACAACGCTTTTGGTGAAGAAAGTCTTGCTGCTAGCCAATCTAAAGCTCCCGTGGAGCAACTTGAGGCCATCTCCTCTTGTCCTATTGCTAGTTACTTGGGAGAAGAGACCGACAGCCACCTGGCTCCACCCTCCTTTCAGGTAGCTGTAAAGAGTGAGAAGGTCTCCCCTCAGCCTCCTTTTCTTTAGGCTAAACAATCCCAGTTCCCTCAGCTGCTCCTCATAA
>Ga0181612_122513_pt1 | contig 12120 bp, 6 predicted proteins | sample HoacroProtozoa21_FD_119630 | JGI IMG/M metagenome (GOLD analysis project Ga0181612, IMG submission 119630) | Hoatzin crop microbial communities from Cojedes, Venezuel. Combined Assembly of Gp0051906, Gp0051904, Gp0051908
ATATTGTCATACAAAAACTCAGATCCAAAGCAGATCTTTACTGAAGTTTTGCTTTTCTTTCCACAGCAGGGCGAAACAAGCAAACAAAAAAAAATAGTTCATGGAAATCTAGTTAAAAAACTTAAAGCTATAAACCAAACTCCAGAATTGTGTAGTTGAAATTAATAGAACATCCCATGATGCACATTTTTCCCTCCTTGGTAAGTACCTTACTTGTGGTAAGATTAATTTAAGTGTGTTCTTAACCTAGGCAATAAGAAAGACTTAGACAGTAGACTTTTCAATGCAAATAGATAAGGCCTATCAGGCCTACCTAATTCTTAGGAATAAGGCATTGGAAAAGATTCTGTACTTAAGATAACAGAGCTGGCCTAACTGGCTATTGCTCTGCATGTTATACAAGCTTTGACACAGTAGTTTTCAGATGTTTCCAGCCCTGAATCCTTATCTTTTTTAGACCTGGACTGTTGTTAAGGTCATGTAAACTGGTACATGGGGCTTGACAGCCAAGAACCATGGTTTGTATATTGAAATTCATCTGCATCTGGATTGTACCAGAAATATAATGCCAGAGAAGTAAAGAGATAACCAGCTTCTGTAATTTTTTGGAGTGATGTTAGGTTCTTAAATGTAGTTTTACAAAGGTATTTTTGCTTTGATGGACATGCTTGCGAGCATCTGACCTGCAATTCTTACTCTAATGCAGAGGGCAAGGCACTTTTGTGCAGAGTGCTTCTGGTCACCTTTGCTAAGGTAGTGCTGAGTTTCTTACAGTGGCCCCCATGAACAGGATCCCAACAAACACAGCTGCAGTGTATTGTATTGGAAAAGTTTTTCTTTGAAACAGAACTGTCCACACTTTCATACCCTTTGTGGTATATTCTGGATTGCAGTTGAAAATACGATTTTTTATGGCATAAAATGTCCTCTCTTCATGTTTTGTCAGAAGCATCTCTTTGTAACAGTATACGTCTATAATATGTATATGTGCATACATAGTGTATATTATATATATATATAAAAACAGATGCATGACTTCATATCTCTTGTTAAGATGAGAAAAGGCCATCCTTCAAAAATAATACTTTACAAAATTTTATGTAGTTGTAAACTAAATTTATGAAGTTACATATGTGAAGTTAAAAGGTTATAAATGCAGTTCTGCTTATCTTCATGGAAAAACAGATCAGAAATTGTCAGCAGAGTACTTTTACAAGAGTTCTGTTGTGATTCTGAGATGAAAAGCAAGACAGACAAGGATTTAGAACTAATGTGAAGAAACAAAGAGAGAAGAGAGAGTATGTGTTCCTGAGAGAAAACTTTAAAAACAAATGTAAAAAGTGGGGAAATTAAGCTGTGTCTGCTCTGAGGACATCTTTGACATTAAGTTTTAACGGGCAGGGCTTTGCTGTCTATTAAATGAAATCTACAACTCTAATTGAACAAGGGACACAGACCAAACTACGTGGATTGGAAAAAATCTTTTTGCCCTCCTGTGGAATTTCCATAATGGCTGAATTTTCTCCAAGCATCCAGGATCCGTTTGGTGTCTGGGTCTGCACTGCTTTTTATATGCAATATTTACTGTAATCAGAGATGTCAGACAACCAGAAATTTTGGGGGCTAGAGATGGGATTATCTGGTTCTACCTATCTTCCTAAATCGTAAAATTTAAAGAGAAGAAACCCACTGTTTTATTTTTGTTTTCTTTCAAAACAAAAATAGTTGCTAAAATTTCAGTCATTTGTCTGTGGACAAACACTGGATTTCATGCTACCATTAGCAGTTTAGGGATGAAAGGGTTTCAGTATCATGCACTGTGGAGTATAACTGTGTGCTGGTTCATTTTCTCTTATGAGATTTGGATGTGCTGTGGCAAAGCTGGGGTCTTTGCTATGCTCATACAGTTTTCCACGGTGATTATGACTAGGGTCCTTAAATTATACTGTAATTACCATTATTCATAGAAATGGCTTATTACTAATAATTACTAATAATCTTGATAATCCCTTAAGGCAAAAAAACTGTAGGTGGAAAGCCACAGATGGAGTCTTTGTAACAGAGAGAGACTCGTTCCTTATGCCTGTCTTGTAATAAAATAATTAATTGACAGCTTTTTTCAAGGATGAATAAGAGATTTCAGGAAAAACTTCTCTCATACTGACCCTTTCTGCCCACCTGAAAGGCCCCAAAAATTATGAGTGGAAGAATGGACAGGCCTCTGCCCTGATTGCTGTGAATAATCCAAGCTGCAAATGTAACTTATTTCCATCCAGTCTCTCCTTCACTTTTTCTTCACTTCATCTTAATTTTCGTGGCCTTTTGTGTTTTCATAAGCCTGTGAAGTGTGTGGTAGACAAAAAGTATAGTATCCGTAGCTTGGTAGACAATATGTTACCAGAAATCTTTCAGAAAACCTCTTTCTCACAGGATATGTTGCCAAATATGTATTGTTTTTATATTCTTAAATTCACTTCTAAAAGAATCTGCACAAAGCTCTGAGTGTGTTTACAGCTTTAAAAGAACAACAATCAAAATGAAGAGCATTCCATGATCATTTAGTCTTCAGACCCAATAACAAAATCCTTGTTCACTTACACAAGTGCATCTCTGACCAGTTGTTTGTCCCATAAGCAGAATGTGCCTGCAGCTCTTGGAATCATGGAGGGTGGAGAAAGAAATATTTCTCATTGGCTGGGCAGGCTCTGTGCAGATGAAGTAACGTAATCCTAAACGGTGCGCTCAGATTTTTTCAATAAACGTTTTTCGTCACTACAGAGCTTTATATAACAGCAGTAAAGGCATGAAAGGAAATTAGAAACACAGCTGAGACTTCATCTCATACTTCATAATGACCTAAAATTCTTACTGTTTATTAAAAATAACACCCCTTGTCAGGGTGTTGATCGAAATTTTTCTGCAGTCTCTTTTCTTTGATCTTTTCATTTTACAAACCACAGATATTTGTTGCTATTTCTTTATTCAGTTCTATGTCTAAAACATCAAAACTCAAAACTGCTTTCCAATAATGTTGCGTGATAAGAAGTAATCCTGAATTAATCAAGCCAGCAAACTCATCACCAGACAGATTTGTCCACTCCCAAGGAAAGGAGAACTCCGGTGTAACTCAAACAGAAATGGTCAGAGATGGCACCAGAAAGGATGCTTTCAAAAACCTGTCATGTCTGTGGGCCTCATGCTGCTACTGCTGTCCAGTCGGAGTATAGGCATAACCTATTCTAATATACACATTTACCTTTTGTTTCAGCAGCTCCCTGGCTCCTGCACATGCAAACATTTGAATTTCCTGTTGGCTCAGAGGTGAGATTTATAACATTTATTAAAGTTGCTTTTCACTGTGAGTTTACTGGGAAGAAAGCCTAAGAGGTCCTTGTTTTAAAGGGGGTTTAATTGCTTGAATTTACTGGAGGGGTGAACATTATGCTTTCTTTGCAGCACCACTATCCACTAAGATTGCCAGGTGTTGAATTTCCCTAGAGATTCCCTATTTATTGAAGGAATTCATGAAATATCCGTCTATCCAGAGCTGGGGTTCCTAGCATCCCTTTCCCATTCATCGTCTTGATTTTGTTTCCTTCATGGCTGCTTTTGAATTTCTTGACTGATCCTGTTCATTTCTGTCCATTCCTCTCCATAAGTGTCCTGCCTTCTCTCTGCTTGAGCACCTCGGCATTAAAAATGGGCCAAACTTGCCTCAAAATTGAATGTGCCTGAAAGCCTTTTGCTGTGATGTGGCTGCTGGTGCAGAGACGGTTCAGTGTTGGAACTATACCGGTGCTCTTTAGCACGGTGGAAAGAAAGATGAACAGAGGGCAGGAAAGACAGAAGAGGTGGAGAAAGGGGTGAAGAGCAAAGAGGTGTTTTGCAGTGTTTAAAATAAAAACCTATAAATAGCCCTTTAAAATCCATGAATGGACTTCTCAACAGATGGCAGCCCTACTGTCAAGCAAGCCCAAGGCAGGCAGACCGTAATTGTTACCAAGTGTATTGTTAAGGGAATTTACTAATTTACTGATGCAGCAGCCGCTTCAGTTGAAGAATAAATTGGAATATTTTGGTGCATTTCCTTTAAGAAGTCATCCACTTTTAAGTCTATGTATTAAAATGACAAAGTCTTAAATGGGGGTGTCCTTCGCTAAACAAAAGATATGCAAATTGCATTTCAAGATTTATATTATGATAAAAACTGAAACACAAAAGAGACATTATCTTGCAAAAATGTAAAAGTACATTGCTTCATGAGTCTATAATGATATAATGTGATATTGATGTAGTTAAAGATGTCAGAAGGGAGACAATGACCTTAAAAGTTTAAGGCAGACACATTAATATTGATTGATTTTTAAGAGATTGAACTGCAAGAATATATCTGTATATAGCCTGGATATTGGATTGTTTGAAAATTTGAGATGAGATACAGAACATCTTGGTCTTGTAATGCTTTAGACTTAATAGCAAGAACATGCTTTAAATGCAGCCATTTGTACTGCAAGAAACAGGATGATGATTTCCCTTGAATTTAGCAGACTGTAAACCTATTTCTCGTAAAAATCAGTGGGGTTTGACAAAGCTGAATGATCATTTCTGGCTTAACCACAAATGCAGGTCTGTCATATGAGATGTTACAAAAGTCCTAATGTAGGAGGTTTGTTTAGTTTTGTTTGGTTCGGTTTTTTTACCCTGTTCTGTATGTAGTCTTACAACTATTTTGTACACACACGCGCGCACACATTTCTATAACATATTGAGCACTGTAAACCTCAGCACCTTCTGGCCTTGAACCAAATAATGTGACTGCACACCTATCATGTCATTTTTCTTCATATTTTTCCCCAAGCTGGGAGAAGAGGGTCAATAACACTGCTTGTTTAAGTAAGTTCAGGCTCATATTATGTCCATGTTTATGCCAGCAAAGTCATAAAGAAATGTACCTCTCATTGAGGTGGAAGGTGCTAAATATTGTGGTATTTTTTTTATTCCCTTGGGGTCGTTCATTTTATCATCTCAGGTTGATGAAAGCTTCATGTCCTTCATGAAAGAGCTTTACTCTCAGTGTAGTGACTTCCACTGGTCAGAGAAATAGAGATGTTAGGCACAGTTGGACGTTTAGACTTTTAGGGACCAGGTCACACACACCTCGGACATAGGGACTAAGAATTTAACTTGCAAAAATCTTCTGGCAGCAGAGAAAAGTCTGACCTGTGTGAGGTGGATCATCTTGCTGAGAAGAGATCCTGCAGCATTGTACAAGCTGGAGATTTTCATTCGGAATCAGATCTCATGAAACATGAGGCATATAAACTTAAGGTGTAGACCACATTTATAAAAGGGATTTTTTTAATATCACTTTCCAATGAATCATTAGTCTTTTACCTTCTTCTATCCAAGTATGAAGTGATAGAAAATCAATATCTGAAGGAAAGAGGACAGCTGGGAACCTGGAGTTCAATGTAGACATTTTGCATAATAGAGAGTTCTGTTTTTCAAGAAGGAAAGACAAGAAAAATTATCATGTGATCACTTTGCCTCCAGATTCAATTTTTTAAATGTATAACCGGAAATAGAAAAAGATGGATACTTTGGGGGAGAACTATCGAACAGCAAGGTGTCTGAGTGGCATAGCTGCATCCTGTAAACCTCTGCTTAGTTTCACCAATGGTAAAACCTGCTTTGACCCTCCAGTATAGGAAAATAGTCCTAACAGCCTGTCTAGTAAAGCAGAGAAAACACAGTGTCTCCAAGGGGCCTGTCCTGAGTAAGCATCCGGAATCTCAGAAAGAATTGAAGAAATCTGAAAGCAGTCAGACTTGATTTAATTCTTTTTCACTTCAAATCTCATTTCAGAAAATGATTAACGGGGTAATAGACATAAATGGCAAAGTCTTGATCAAGGGAGCAGCTGTCAGGGTACCATCTAGATAAATTAGGAAAAGAATGCTCCGGTTTCTGTGAAAGAAGACTAATGACATTAAGTCAAGATGAAATAGAAAGGAGCAGCGTTGCAGGCTGAAAATCATAAAAGACCAGCCTGCCCTGACAAGAAACCCTGAGAAAATTCTTGAACTGAAAAGTAACTGGAAATGCTAAGGAATGGCTTTCTGTAAGTGCTAGGTCTTGAAGTTACTCAGGACTGGAGATGACCCAGGCACCAAATTTGCTTTTCGGGACCTGTCAAGACAAGTGAAGGAATGTTCTGGAAGCATCTGAAACAACAGCTGTTAATAGCAGGCTCTACACACTGCAGGTGTTCTGCATCTCATGTGCTCATGTGAGTACAGTGGGGATCGGTCCTATCAAATCTGAAAGTCCCATCTAGAGGCAAGCAGACAGTAGATAAAAAGAGAGTGTGAAACCTATAGCCAGTAAATGTTTATGTAATTCAGAGAACCTGTTTACAAGAAAGCAGGAATGGCAGTCTCCTGGAAGGGGTGGTGCCCTAGCTGAAATCATGGGGAAACTTTGCAAGCGAGCTGAATGTATTTGTTCAAAGAGAGACTTCTCAGAAGGTAAGATTTGTCTTTAGGTGTACCAAAAATTATTTTTAAAAAGTAAGTTTAAAAAAAAAGACATATCCACTTCAGTGGTTAAAAGTGTACTCCTGGAAATCTAGAGTGTTTAAAACAAAACAAACTGCCCCGTTACTCAGAAAATGTTGAATTGTTGTTTAAGTATTGACTTAGTCTTCAAACAAACACTAGTATTCCTAACTAAAGGAGCAGATCTTCCATCGGAAGTCTCCTAGCTTCAGATTTAGATTATAATATAGACTAGCATTTCTGCAGCCAAGCACTTAGTGTGATCGGTACTAAAACTGTGTGAGATTAGCTAATGTACTTTTCTGTGATGTGCTAAGTGAATGCCAGGACGCAGCATTGTACCTGACTGCAGTAGCATGAAGTTATGCTTCAACAGCGTTCCATTGTAATGTAGGATTTTGAAGGCAGGGAGGCAGTCTCTGGAGTGTTGCACGTAAGCAAGAAATAATTTTTGAAAGTAGAAAATAAAGAAAGAGCTTGAACTGATGTTTAGAACAAATAAATGGGAGCAGCAAAACTTTTGGTATTAGTATTACACCCAGCCAAGTAACAATAACTAAATGAAGCATGTATTTAAAATTTGGTGAGAAGCTTTTGTACATTTTAGTTTTGTTTGGCTCAGCAGGTGTGCTGCACTTTAGACTTCAGTCTCCAGGGCTGTCAGTCCAGCAACTTTCACAAGCACTATATTCACTTAAAAGCTGAAATAGAAAAATAGAAGGGGATGATGTTAATAACACTTAGCACTTACATAGCCTTTTCCTTCCTTTCCTTCCTGAAAGTACAATGGAACCAGCAGTTAATTAACAAGTACTTTGTCTTGCATACACATGCAGATGTGTATCTAAACAACCTTTAAGCAAAGAGAATACAGACATGTAAGACCAACCAATGTCCAATTGCACATTTTCAAGGTTAAATATTGCAAAGCGGCATTTATGGTATAATTTCTCCCTGTAGTGGGTCCAGCTTGCAGAAACCAACACAGTGTATTTCTGCATGCAGGGCTCCTTCTTCCTTGTGTGAAGAACTTACTGTAATAATTTAGGATTTTATTTGATGAAGTGCCTGCTATAGGAAACCACTGGCGAGTTATACAAATGGGTGTATTGTTTGAGTAGAGTCAACATATGTAGTTAGGTTGCACAGATGCACCAGTTGTTCAAACTGCCAACAGCCTCTGTAGCAATTCTGCTGTGCCTGCTTCTCTCCATCAGCTCCAGCATCTACCCACCTTGTATTAGGCATTCTGATTATGGCCCACAAAGTCTTGCACTCTTCGACAGATAGATATCCATCTAATCCACTTGCTTAGAAAGTTCAAAGTCTTACAAGGAGAGAACCAGAAAAGAGAGGTTCAGCTGGCACTGAGAGAAGTGAAATCCTTTTGAGGAGGAGAAGGGGCAGACTGTAAGGATAAAACTACAAGTCTCAGACTTCACTTTTCTCTAGAAATGAGGAAGAAAGGTGTTGGCAGCTATGATGTGTTTTCAGTGTGCATTTTTCTGGTGAAAATAAAAGTTCAGTGGTGTTTGCAAAGCTGGAAGCAGACTCATAAGTCAATTTGATAATTAAAGAGCTCTTCTGAGCCCTTGAACTACCAAGGGCTATCAGTGCAGATCAGCCAGGATGCAGAGCAAAGTCTATGGGGGAACTGGCCATTTCACTCCTCTTCATTCTTAGGTCATTATGACTTTTGGATGACAAATCTGTCAGTTTTGCTATTTCCTCCAGTAACAGAGTTTTGGCGTAAGCTGACGCCTGTGCTGTATTGTACTCATGCACAGTTAGGTAACCAATGCATGCTCCATTTAAGAGAGGCACAGAAAGCTTCTCAAAGTTACTGCATTATAGTCTGTCTTTCTGTGCTGAGCTCAGCTGCTGAGAGCAGAGGAGGTGTGAAAAGTCTTGTTAATAAAAGGCTGTTTAGATTTCATTACTGTGAGCAGCCAAATCAAGACAATACAGACCTTGCCAATCCTCTGAGAATTTCAGTTCTCTCTGGAAATGCTTTCTTTCCTGCACTGGATACCTTTCCCAGTTGAACCAGAGCTCTTCTCTGCTGCCTGTGAAGAATAGAGAGAACGGACACTCCCTAACGATTGCAGAGAATGGAGTGGGAAAGAGGAGAGAAGGAGCAGAAAGAGATGTGTGTTCAGGGAGGGGTCTTGTTTCTCCTACTCGCACACACTGAAGAAATATAATCCAGCTCAGCCTTCTGTTCCCTCTCCCGGCCTTGTTTTTAATACTAGGAAGGGAACTCTGAGTTGCAGGAGGAACAAAGGTGACTGGTGTGGAGGATGGACTAGATGTGGCTATCTGGCAGACTGTTGCAGAAATTACAGAAGCATTGGGAAAGGGCATAACTAACTGATTGGCCCATGGGATAGGCAGTTATAGGTTGGTTATGTTCCACTCATAGTTGGGGTTTGGGGAAGCTATATCTTATCAAGCTCTAGCATGGCTTTTGCACTGTGCCAAAAGCATCTTGTTGACTAAATCAAGAGAAGTCTCCTACCACGGCTGACCAGAAGAGAGCATGCAGTGAGCCACGAAGAACTTAAAAAAATATTCATTTCTTCTTCAGAATAGCTCTGGCCTCTGAGCAGTGAAATAAAAACTAAGAATTTCTGAAAGGAAGCTGTAGCTGCAGAGGTGCCTTTGGCTACATGACCAGCCCTAGTCCATAGACCGTTTGAGGACTTCAGTGATGTTTTTCACATCACTATGAAAGAAAAAATCCTAACCTGTGGAAGACTTGGCATGTGGTGTGGACAGGCCTTTTTTTCCCCAGATGATTAAACCTCTCCACTTTCATCACTGATATCCTTTGTTGTGGTCTTTTTAATGGTCAGCAAGTTTTACTTAGATATTTATTAAAGTTTTTAAATGCATAAGTCATAATGAAAGCAGATATAGGTCTCCTAACCATAAATGCACCTCTTCATTTTTGTGTCGGCATAAACAATCACCTGAATATACTGAATATATATACATACACACAGATGTCAAAACCCAGCTAGTAGTAAATTACATTAAATGGTTGCTGGGAAGCTGGGTCAGTCATTCACCATATATTCCACTGTGTTACACTTCCATTATAAATTCAAAGTAAATTACAAAGGTTAGTAAAATCTTACTTCACTTTTTATTTTCACGTGTCCACTTGGATTTTCTAAATAAATCTCAAATTTTACATGATTAATGACCTAACTTAACTGAAAGGAAAATTCTTCAGAGAAGAACGCATTTTAAATAGCACATTGCCATACACGTTTTGCATCATTACTGAGTGATAACATAATAGAGTTAATGAGTACCTTTCTACCTAGCATGACTTCTTTGCCATCAGGAGTAGAATTTAGTCCTTTTCATCTTCTGTTCTGTCATGATTTTTGCTGTTGTATTCGATGCCTGCAGTACCTGGCCCCATCAGGAGATCCAGAAGGGTGCTATTTCATTTATTGCGTCCCTACAATCTTTGCTGTAGAGTTACTTAACAAAAACATTTTCTTATATGAAGTGTTTAGTGGTGTAGTCATTGAAGTCAGTATGACTTTCACAATTGTTTTCAATCAGAAGAGGACTGTGACTGTGTCACCCCAGTAAAAGATGAATACTATGCCCTTTTAAGTAATGCATTGCATCTATATTTTTAAGAGATCATTTGTAAAAAATGCCCTGAAAAAGAAGGGGAAGAGAGGTGTGCCTGTTAGTGCAAAACTTACCTTCTGATTTGTGTTTCTGCTTGCAAGAGAAAAATGCAAAATGTAAGGTGTGTGCTGTATATTAACATTTGTTCAAACTGTCTTCTGATACGTTGCCTTTCTGATGCTACATGGTATTCTACTGCACTGTTTCCCAGCACAATGGCTAATGTCCTGCTCTGAAAATTATCCATTAAAATTTTATCAATTTTGTGTTTTGGTGAGACAGTATGAGGAAGTGCCATTGGAAAATTAGATTCCTCTTTGACATCAGGCGCCCAGTCAGCAATCCAATCCCATGTGTTTTTACTGAGACATTAGGATTTGATATAATTTTGGGCAGAAAACATTTTAAAATGAAACAATTGAATTTTCTAGATGGTCTTGGGGACCACTTAGCTTAAGAGAATACACTTCCAAATCAAAAGCCTTTCAATCATTCTAAATATTATTTAGATGATATTTGCTTTATGTGTAGTAGCAGTTTGAATTTGTATTGAATGTTTGACTGGCTCGTGCTCGCATAGATGATGTATGAAATTATTATTTCATATTTTTCTAGTGTTTGCATTGCAAGTGACATCTGGCTGACAGGAACTTGGAGAAATGGGATACAAAGTGAATGCTGCAGTTACCACAGCATCATATTTATCAAAAGGCTTAAGGTTGGTCTGTCTTTGTTTAACATATGAAACTCAGGCAATGAATAAGAAACAGCACTATTTTTTTTTTAACTGAACTGCTTAGAAAATGAAGATAAATGAAGAAAAAATGTTAATGGTATTCTTTATTCTGTTCATTGATTAATTTATGTAGACAATCATGCATACTGGCTGAAAGACTTCTCAACTTGTTTGAAGGGGTTTTTTTGCTATTATACCTTTAAATTTTGGCTATTGTATAATTCATACACTCTATATCATAGAGATAGGGAAGTCTGAAATAAGCTACTATAGCAGTACAGTTCTCTGGCACAGTTTTCTTTTTAAACTTTAAGTATTCAGCTACCCAAGTCTAAGGGTGGGTTTAATTCTAATTGCATTATAAATTTGAAATGTACCTGTTGAAATACGGTCTTCAACCAAACTCTTACCTTAACAATTTTTCGTTAAGCTCCTGATGTGTCACTTGTCTAATTGTGAATTGTATCATGATAGAATGTAATATAGATTTTTAAAATTATAATATTTTACAGTTCAAAATGCGGTATGAAAATCTATTATTTTCTTTAGAAATATGAATTCAGCCTCTAAAAAAAAGCATTTTCAAAGTGTGTGCTGTTTGGGAGGAAGTTCTACCATAGTGTTACAGAAGAATGACAGAAGTGATACAGTGAAGTGACTTCTGGCCGTGTCCTGGCAGGGAAGAGGAGTTGGCTGTGTTAGACTGACTAGAAGGGTCTCTTGAACGCTCTTTGTCACTGTCTTGATACCATTTAGCCTTACTGGTTATTAATACTATGGACTCCATGTGAAGAAAACTCACCCCTACAGAACTCCCCCATTATTTCCCAGCTGTCGTGGGAAGGAAGGAACCTGGGGGCTGTTACACTTATGGATGTGGAGTTCAGAAGAGAAAGGCAAAAAGAAATTGTATGGAGATGGTAAGGTGAGTAGAACAGACTGGGAGAGGAAAAGTCTGCCTAAGAGAGACAGAGAGATGTCAGACTAAGTAATCCAAAAATAATTGCATCTGTACCGCTGCCAAATGATTTTCTGATCTATGAAGTTATCAAGTCGAGAGCACTCAACATCTTCCAGGACTTGGATCCTTCCTTTTAAACAAATAGAAAATCGAGCTTTGTGGTCCAATTCACAGGAAGAAAGAACTAACAGTGATTTTTCTTTAGGTCTGCA
>Ga0181612_136416_pt1 | contig 12120 bp, 10 predicted proteins | sample HoacroProtozoa21_FD_119630 | JGI IMG/M metagenome (GOLD analysis project Ga0181612, IMG submission 119630) | Hoatzin crop microbial communities from Cojedes, Venezuel. Combined Assembly of Gp0051906, Gp0051904, Gp0051908
AAAAATATAAATGCTTATAAATATCTGAAGGGTGGGCGTCAGGAGGATGGGGCCAGACTCTTTTCAGTGGTGCCCAGTGACAGGACAAGGGCAATGGGCACAAACTGAAGCATGTGAAGTTCCAGCTGAACCTGAGGAGGAACTTCTTTACCTTGAGGGAGACGGAGCCCTGGAACAGGCTGCCCAGAGGGACTGTGGAGTCTCCTTTTCTGGAAATAGTCAAAACCCCCCTGGACGAGGTCCTATGCAGCCAGCTCTAGGTGACCCTGCTTTGGGAGGGTGGTTGGACTAGTTGATCCCCAGAGGTCCCTTCCAACTCCGAACATTCTGTGATTCTGAGAAAGTACCAGTCCAATTTGAAATTCTCTTTAAGGGTTGTGAAATGGGCAAGATCAGAAAGTCTGTCAAAGGGAGATTTACCACTCAGCCATGGTTGATAGTCCCATGCGTGGACTTTTGAAATAAAACTGAATATTATGAGATCTACATGCATTTAAAAAAAAATATTCTGAGGTGGATTCTCTGTGTGTCAGTTGATTATCAATCTCATATTTTCGTGGGTAATGAAGAAAAGCAGGGAACACAGCAGGAGTGTTCTCTGTCAAAATGGTTTTAGTTCAGCTACAGATTAAAAAAAAAATGGTACTTGCTTTGCTTTTCTTCAGGTATTGAAGATGATATATAGCCATAAGCTTAGATCTCGGTAAAGCTGCACCTCTGCTTCAGCCAGCATTGCTGGCTGCTCTCAGGCCTCATGAAGGGGCTGCAGATAGACTCTGCTGGATGCCCAGAGATCCCCATCCCTGCAGCAGGGCACATGGCGGGGGGGGGAGGGGGTCTGCCAGGTGTGCCGTGTGGTGCTGGGAGAGCTGCACTTTAGCATCGGAGTCCGTTGTAGGCCTTCAGGTCTTCCAGCAAAGCTACTGGGGCAAGGGATAATATCTAGGAACTGGGTATTAGATTCCTTTCTCTTTGTGAGCTGCTGACATCCAGGTTCTTCTGTATCTAATTCCTGCCACCATCTGTATCCTTGTAGAATCATAGAATGGTTTGGGTTGGAGTGGACCTTATTACATCATCTAGTTCCATTCCCCCTGCCCTGGGCAGGGACCCCTTCCACCAGACCAGGTTGCTCCAAGCCCCATCTGACCTGGCCTTGAACACTGCCAGGGAGGGAACAGTCACAGCTTCTCTGGGCTACTTGGTCCAGGGCTTCGCCACCCTTGTGGTGAAGAATTTCTTCCTTAGATCTAATCTAGATCTACTCTCATTCAGCTTGAAGCCATTACCCCTTGTCTTATCCCTGCATGCCCTTGTCCAAAGTCCCTCTCCTCATCCTTATGAAAGGAGAAGATATGCCAAAGCGATAAAATGAAATTGTATTTTTAGATTTTTTTCATATGATAACTTCTGAGCATGTGGAAAACTCTTGCAAGAGATGACATGGTAGGGGCAATAGCTCTAATGGTGGTTGCAACGGTACCAACTGAGTGCACTGGCTGAGCAACTCAAAGGTCTGTTGATGATCACTATTCGTGCATATATGCGTATTCAAACCCAAGAAAATAGGTCATGTAGATTGCAACAGTATAATTTACCTATTCTTAGGCAACTTTCCCAGTAATGGTCCTACGGGTACTTTTTTTTTCTTACTTTAACTGTTGAACACCCTTCATTGCAAACTATCCTATTGCTGTTAATGTAAAGAAGATCTGGAACCTAACACAGAACGTTATTGTTAAAGCTCTTTTTCCTGGAATGGAGAAAATTTACCTTTACTGCCATCCATGTCTTACTTCAATACAATTTCATTTGAAAATGATTGGGAAATTGCCAGTGTAAATACCAAATAAAGACTCAAAGAATTGGCCCTTCATGATGAGCAATTTATGATTTATACTTTAAAGGATGTAAGTTATGTATTTCTATTTGGATTTCAAAAAACAAGCCAGGAAAAAGCAACAATAGCTTAGTAAAAAATGTATACAGTCGTGGAATGCTAGTACAGTCTTTGGCAAAGGATCAAGTAATGATAAGGCCCGACTCTATAGGGATATTAACATTTTTAAAGCAATCAATGTGAAATAAATCTGAGAATGCATGTTTAAATTCTGAAAAACATACTGCATGAATATGCATTTTGTAGCTGACTGCTCCCTGTTGTTTTGGGCAATTGGCCTGCTTTAGTATGATTTTTGAGGAGGAAAAAACCTGACTAGAGCACAAGCTATATTTCAAGTCCTATTTTAGGTGGTTTGCAATCACGGATTTCCCTATTTTTCTTATCGTTTTTCTTTGATTTGTTTTTTTTAAGGGTATTATCCAGCTCAGCTTGGCACAGTTCAAGTGCACAACTGCAACCTTTTCCGTGACCCAAAAGTCGGTGCCACTCTGTGGGTTGGCAGTTTGCAAATAAAACATATCCTTAATGAAGTGTGGAAGCTCCTGTTCTTTTGCTTCCTCAGGAGATGTGCCTTAATCTCTGGCTCAGAGCCTTGTCAAACGCTGCAGTGAAGAACTGGCAAGCTCAATGCTGCTAATGGATTGAAATCTCCACCAGGTTGTTCATTTCTTGAGGGTGGTTTTTTTTCTACTTCTGCCTTTTTTTTTTTTTTTTTTCCTCTCCTAAATACTACGGCAACTAAACCATCGCTCCGGTTCTCAGTCTTCTATAATGATTGGTTAGGGACTTCAGTGACAACTCTATAGTACACGTAAGAGAAATTTAAATTATGCCACTAAAATATACCAAGGATTTAGTTGCTTATGTAGGTCATTTATTAAGGGAAAGCATAAGATTAAAACCAGTGGCTGTTCTGTACGTTTGAAGTTATTCCCGAAGATATAAAATTGGTATTTATGCTTATAACTTGTGACAGGTTCTCTAAATCACAGGCATTTTGTCTTTTCTGTAGTAGAAGCTGAAAATGTTAGGATTTCATTTATTTAGTTATTTATTTTAACAGAAGGCAACCATAAGTTAGTGAATCACATTTGAATAGCTAAAAAATACTAAAATTCAGTGCTGGAAATTGTGACAGTCTCTTGGGTTTTTTCAGGATATGTTAGATTAATATTGGGATAAGGGTAGCTCTCACTAGTTCTGGCATAAATGGAGAAATCTGCTTATTTTTCAAAATTTTGTTGTTTTTTTTCTTATCACATGGGTATGCTATGTAATCTCAGGTTACCTTTTCTAACAGCATTGAGTTTTATGCATCTGAAGAAAATCATTAGTCAGAATTTATCTCTTTACAAAGTCATTTTGAGAGGGGTCTAGAAGTCTAGTAAGGGTGCAAAAAGGTATGCACATTTACAGTGTTGTTTGTAATAACCTGTATTGCAACTTGCTCCTGTCCACAGCTTGCAAACTTTTACATCAGAAAAAGAAAAAAAAAAATAGGAAAAAAACAATTATTCAGTCACTTATGCTAGGGGCAAGAATTGGTAGTATTCCTTCCGTTGCTCTTAACCTGGTTCTGTCGATGTCAATAACTCCGTGACGTCCTGGGAAGAGGAACAACCATGGGCTGATGGATGGAAAAAGCAGTTTGGCGCTAAAATGTAATCAAATAACGCATGTGAGTTAGCGCTGTGTATTCTGTGTGTCCTTGTGCTGGAGAGCTGCTGGGATGGTGGTGTTCATCTGAAACATAGGGACTCCCTGAGAGAAAGTAGGCTACCCTCAGTTCTGCTGGTGGATGGAGGGGATCAAAAAGGGATGTTTTTGTACCGCTGCCTCTTTAGATTCACGCTCTAGCACGTTACTGGAGGGACCTTGGTGCGGTTTATCTGCTGAGCAGATGGGTTCTTCCAGCGGTGCTTTTGCCAGATCAAAATGATTGCATGCTGCGTCTAAGCTGATGATCTCCATAGAGTTCCTACGCATCTGTGGGAACTACTGGGATACTGGAATAACTATTCTTCTTGAAATATTTCCATAAACAAGGAATTGATATGACCTGCGATGACCTCATATCTCGTTATTTGTCCCCCTTAAAGGATTTCATGAAGGAAAGTGTGTGAATGGAGTCCATCCACGCACCATTGCACATAGATGGTCTAGAGCCTCTCCAGCATCTCAGCAGCTGCCTGTGCTGCAGGTTGCTTAAAAAAACTTACAAGCTGCCTGCTGAAGGAAGTGGTTTGCAATCTGTCAAGACAGCAGTTAGATTTAAGATGGGAAATAGGATATAATATAGGAATTGACATAAATATGAAGTATTAAATCAGTTTATAGACTTTGGAGGGGGGGAGGGAGGGAAGTAGCGTTTTGCTATCTTTTCTTAGAAGACTGTATTTTATATTAAGCAATTGTGTTTCTGGAATGACTTGAAAGAAGAGTGAAAAGACACCAGAGTCCTAGGGAAGAAAAGGAAATTTGCTGAGCTTGGAGGCTGCAGAGAAGCTGAAACTCGGAGACAGGAACGGATGGAGCTGTCTGGAGTGGGAAGGCGTGGGAAAAGACACGAGAGGAGAGATTAAAACTTAATCTGTTCCAGTTTTGTAAGGACGGATGAAAGAAATGAAATATAACTTGTAGTGAGAGGAAAGAGCTTAAGGAGCTGCTGGAATTTGGCTGTATTGTTTTGCTGCTGGATTTTGGATGCAGAGCTTTGGACATCATGGTGCAGTCTGTGGAGTATGTACAAGTGAAGGGGATCATCATGTAGTTTTCCTCCTCTGCACAGACCTTGATTAGTGGTAAAGGCCCAAAGTGACTAAGACACCTATTAATGTAAGGCCTCCAGCTGTAAATCAATATTTGAAATAAATGATTTTAACTGTTCATTATGGAAACTTCATTCTGAGAATAATTATAAGTCTAAAAGTGAAAGTGAGATTTAAGTCCTGTGTTGATCAGCAGAGATTTGGCAAACAGCGTACAGAGTTAATCAGTCAAAATGTAGCTTCCATGCTTAAGACGGAGCTTGCAGCTTGTTTGTTCTGTGAAATACAGTATTTTCATTCGTCATGTTTATTTAAATTAGAGCGTCTGAGGAGTAATGACAACCTTATTCTGCAAAATTATCTGTGCCGGTTTAAAGAATGTGCCTGCCAATACAAAAATGAGTAAATCTGATCACAGCATGTTGAAAAAGAGTTTAGCAGCCCACTTTCATCCTATGCAAAATGTCAGAGTTCGCAGCATGCGGTCCCATGGCTACCGCATCCACAAAGATACAGTATTTGTAACTTTACATTTCTTTTTTATCTTGATAATCTTCTGTTATGTTTATGTCACTAAATGTGAACTTTCATTGACCGCACTGGAAATTTGGGCTGTATCGGAGCTACACTAGGAACCACTGTGCTAATTGCTGCTAAGTTACTTTAGATGTTACTTTTTTCTTTAGGAAAAGCAAAACTTTGTTATTAGTAATGCTTTTGCTTGATGAATTACAGCTATGTACATCTAACTTACCGAATTTCTTTACCTTTTTTTAAGGTACTTTACTTTTTATAAACTATGGTTATTGACTGAGTAGTACATGCACTGGCTGTGGGAATAGTTATTGTTTTTCTCTGTTCTTGTAGAGGTCCTGTTACCACTTTCTCCTGCACCTCCTCTTACTCCGAATTAAAAAAATAGAAATAACAATAACAGTCTTGCTCTTTCTCTCCCTTCCAAGTAGGTAGGGGAAAATTGCTTGATTAGATTATAGGGTCTGTATATGTGTGTAAAGAATTTATTGTGGGAAATCTATATCAGAGCCAAAACGATTAATGGTAATTAATGTTCCCACATTTAATAACAAAAGAATTAATAGTGAGCAGCCACTTACCATAAAGTGTTTCCTTGACATTTCTTACTAAAAATAAAATTTCTGAGCATGCTGCGTAGATTTTTTGTGACGGAAGAAAAAGAAATATTAGGTAAAGAAAACCTCTCATTGTAATTTAAACCATTATTTGTCTGACAGCTTTTTATCTCCTGTCTGGAAGAAATAAACATATTAAATTTTTTTATTAAAATTGTTAGGCTTTGTAAGAATATTTTTTTCTCAGTGCAATAACAAATATTTATTTCTGCCAGAGACAAAGAATTTTGTCTGTGAGGCTTTTACCAATGCTTAGCCAAAGGTATGAGTCTCTTACACTAATAAATACAGCTCTTACGCACTTTGCTTTCTCTTCTTCAGTACAAATTTTGATGTATACTTAAGATTCCTACAGAGCCCAGGTCATCCACTAGTATTGATCATTTGCCTTCCTGTCCTCCGAGGTGCTGGCACCTTTGGTTATGTTTTATGAAGGACGAAGTGCACTATATCAACTAAAGAATAGCTCCGCAATACAGAGTTAAACCACGGCCACAGTAAATTTCCAAATAAATAACAAGGGCTTACAGCAAGATCTTCAGACATACGGGCTGGACACTGGATGTGGCCAGAGAAGGAGTTGAACGTGACCTAGCGAGCTCTTGCAAAATCCTCCTTCTGTTGCTTCTGCTCTGCCTATCCCCTGTTGTGTTCAATTGGCATTGCTTTAAATATCACCTCCTCCCCGGCAGCGCAGCGGGGGCAGCTTGTCTGGATGACATGGTGGGAGACTGGTGTTAGGCACTCAGATCAGAAAGGGGATTGCATCCATTTGGGAAAAAGCTCTTAGCCAAAGAGTTCAGTACAGAGTGAAATTCCATCCTTTTGAAGAAAAAAAAGTGCATGGAAGAAAAATACTGTCAGATGTCCATGTACTATTAACACAGAATAATTTATGCTGAATTCTGCTCTTACTGTTTTGGTAGATCTGTGTGTGCTCTGCCTGTGATCTGGATGTGGCTGGGGTTTCTATGTCTGTGCTTCTGGCAAATGTGGTCAGTATTTAACCCAGACTGTATTTTTGTGCTTACCATCTGCTTAATTCTGAATGTCAGATCCACAACTGGCCTGCTAGTTATTTCTATTCAGCTATTTTGAACTCGCCTTGGTGCAGCAGATAGGAAAGGATGTACCGGTTATGAGAAAATGTCAGCTGAGCTGAATCTCCTCCCAGAAGCTAAAACCAAATCTTGCTTGGTGAAAATAAGAAAAGGTGATGATTCTCCTCCATTTTTATTGTACTGTCTTCTCCTACTTTGTGCTTTCTGTCTGTTGTTGCAGATAGAAAAAAATGACAATATAGTAGCGAAGTCTGAGCTTGTGAGAGTTTTCTATCTGGTTGGAATACCAAGTCAATGGGCACACCACACTGAACTCTTACTAGGTAATTTCCAGTAAAATTCTATAGGTTTAGGTGTGGAAAAACTTCAGTATGTGACTTAGCCTGGAAATGTTTAGCTGAAGCGGGCTGTTAGATCTAAGTCCTAACCAGTCTTTCCTACATGGCCAGGCTACTCAGATACCTGTTTGAACATGTCTGGAGCATCTAATAAGAAAATAATTGGGAAGTTTTCTAACGACTTAGTGCTACTTAGAAATCTGGATGTAATGCAGGAATACTGGGAAAAATGCTTACAGTTACTTCTTGTAAGAGAAACTACTTCACACTCATAGTTATTTGTATACTTCACAGGTCTGATTCAGCCTTACAGTTTTGATGTCTCAAACAAATGTCAGCACCTTTACCGACAAATGCACTGACAAGCAAGTGGGCTGGAGAAGGCATCTGCTTCCAGTCTTCTGATGTACCTCGAGGACCTACGTCTGGAGGTAGGAGAACTGCTGCAGGGTGGGAGGGGAATCCTGCTCTCAAAAGGATACTTTTTGGTGCCTGTAACTTGGGTTGTATTAGGGGGAAAATGGGACAGTCAAGCCTTGAAATCACGGGATTTTGCCCATTTCTTGGGGTAGCAGTTCAGCTGTCTTTGCAGTATGGGTACAATCTAGTAGAAGTCGCCAGTGTTCTATGGCTCCAGAATTTCCTCTGGATTGAAAAATAGCCATTTTATATTGATAAGGTTTGAGGAAATGTTATGGGAAGGAGGGTTTACTTTGGCGTGATCTGCCTCCTAAGCCACAGCACATCTGTGAAGTGTGGACCCCAAGACAGGAGGCTGAGGTCAAGAAGCCCAGTGGTAGGATTAGAAAGAGGTTTTTTGTTGGACGGCATGCCTGAGTGACTCCTTTGAAAAGGGTGCTGCATGTGCTCCATCTCGCTGAAAGGCAGCTCTGCCTGCCAGACCAGCGATGGGAGAGTCTAGGAGGGTGTAGCTCTGCATTCAGCACTTGGACACCCTTCGGGGAGATGTTTTCTTTCCTTACCTTCACGTAATCCTTCTGCTCAGAAACAATCAAGTCAAATGAAACATCAGTATAGGTGAATAAACCTGTATTAAACGGAGTCTACATGCTATCCAAAAGCAGTTATCCAAATGGTGTCTGCCAGAGATTAAAATGTTAAGGTATGGATGATCGTAAGCCATTTATCGTTTATGAATTCACAGTCCTCTTGGATGTCCCCAGGTGCTGGATTTTGCTTATAGATCTCTGAACTAGCTGAAGGAAATGTAAAATCAAATGTAGACAGACAGCTCCCTCTTGAATACATATCCACAGAGGCTTGGGAACACTTGTTATGCTAGCAAGGGTGTGGAATAAATTACGCTCAAGAAATTTGCTCTAGATCCACCTATTTTGGATGATAGGCTTTGTGCGCAACATTAAAGCCCCTCCTCGGGGAGCTGCCGTCACCGTGGTGCAGACAGGTGGATCTGGAGACACATGGTCTTGCGGAGTGGCAGAGGACCAGCAGATCAATATTTAATGCGAAGACTGCTGCAGCCCCTCACATGCATAATTTATTCCTGCTTTTGGGTACAGATGGACCTGAATCAAGCCATGCATCCAGACTACAAGGGTATTAGAAGCAGGTCCAAGCATTTCAGATTGTCCTCTCCTTCAAAATGGGGACAATTCAAAAGCCAATATGCAACTATTTCCTTCCTCCCTCCTTTGCATAACACAGAAAGAAAGACTTTGGGGAGGTCTTTGAAATTTGTGTCAAATTACACTGACTTTCTCTCATTGAGGTCACATTAACACTGTATTTCAGAGCAGAATTAGGGTCTTAGAAAAAATTAAGCATTTCTGAATTTAATTAATTGCACTAACAGCATATGAGCAAAGTCACTCTCATAAAAGAGAACTTTATTGTACAAATTGACACAAAACAAAAGCCCTTTGGGATTAAATAAACAAAAACCTGAAAAACACATTATAGTCAGCAACTTAGCCTCTCTGGCTCATTTCAGTGAGTGAATATCTCTGCTTGAGAATTTTTTTTTCCCTGACAAACGATTAAATACGAGCGATAGGATATCTTGCAATGCTAGCATAACAAGGTATGAGGAAAAGGGATTTGCTCTTGACTAGTTAAGAAATAAGCTTACTAATTCACAAATTTATTATAAGATTAGCCTTTAATACCTGATAATCACCTTCGTCAAGGAAAATTTCTTCTCTTCAAAAGGCAAATGAAATTTATAGATGGGTCTTGAGCCAGACTCGTGGGCGGTAGACAACATTCACGAGAGGTCCAGCCTTTCTCTATGAGCAAGGGAAGAGACAGCGTTTTAACAGACTGGGTACAGCATGCAGCGCAGCAGAACACAATAGAACAGAAACAAGACAGGCATGGCAAAATCTCGGATGCCTGAAGATTATTAATCTCTTTGTAGAAAACAAGTTTGATCTCTGTCAGACCTGTCCATTAATTTTGATGGAGATACTTTTAAGATCTTATGTTTGTATTTTAGTGGGGCTATTACAGCTAAATACACAAGAAAAAATGCATTCTTCTAACACATACAGACAAGTATTGCCATTTCAAAGGTGATGTTGTCATACAGATATAAGAACATCAGTATTTGTTGGAGTCTTGTTATTATCTACTTTGCAATAGGCCATCTGGACTTCCACTGAGAAAGGGCTCCCAATGTGTTAGGCTCATGCAAACATCTGGTGAAAAAAAGGCCTTTCCGCCCAAGGACTTTTAGCTCAAACTAATAAAAAAGGCAAAGTGTGGGAGAGGAAAAAAGAAGGACGGAGGGGGGAAAAAAAAGAAAAAACTTTCTGCAGTCCCACAACCTTTTACTAACAGATGGAAGTCTGTCTCCTGGTTTCCAGTCTAGTCCTATTGCCAACAGAGGATATTATGTAATTGCTGAGCACAAGTATATATCCAAGTCACTCATGCAACGTTATTCTGAACAGGTACGAGAGCAGCATGAGCTCTGTCGTATGCCAGAAGTTACTGTAAAGATGAATAGCGACATAAGCATCAGCTGAATTGCTGTTGCTAGACTTCAGGTTCAAAAACTACAGGTGGATGAGAAGATTTCATACACAGATGTAGAATCTGGTACAAAATTCTCCTCTACCAAGCAGTCGCGCCAGTTTGATTGTTCTTATATTCCTCTGCAGAAACTGGGTGAAATAAGGATTTGAGAATTAGCACTTGCAGAAATGAGGACAGCAACATAAACATTGCACCACGAGATGCAGAATTACTGAAGCTTCATTTCTTATGGATTTGGGTCCTTTATTTAGTTACTCTCCCCTCAAGGTACTAATGTCTCCACCTTCTTGCACTACCTCTTGCCACCTCCCGTACAGCCTACAAGACTGTGCTTCAGTTTCCCCTCAGCTGCTGATGCACAAGAGACTGGGACCTCTATGGACCCACGCAAGTGCCTCTTGGCCAAGGCCAAGCCAACAGAAATGGCGCTGTAGAGCCTCATGTTGCAGCTTTTCCTGAAGCAGAGGCGATCCTTTCAATCCCCTACCTGTCTCCAGCTGCCAATATTTGCAAAACTTACAGGATTTTAATTATCTTCAGGCCTTCTGTCTCTCTATTGAATTGGATTGGAATAAGCCAATGAATTTGCATACGGTTAAGGAATAAAAGGCCTGGCAGACAAGGCCAACATGTAAGTTTCATGTCTGCAGAAGAGTTGTCCAAAAAACCGAACTCAGAGAAGTGTGGGATTTTGAAAAGTATAAAAGTGTATGAACTCTAACAAGGATTGGTTATGGAGAGAAAGAGAATAAATAATGGGATTAAGTAGAGAGGAAAGCAAAGGCCAGAGGTCAGTCCCCGCGTTGGAAGACACGGAGAAAGAGATTAGAAGTTTCCATGACTGAGCATGTAACCTTCCCAAAATGAGAGAGTAGTTTCAAAGCCCAAATATTAGAAAAAACTTGTTTATTCAGTTTATTAAAGGGATTTGAGGCTTGGGGTTCTCCTTCATCCACTTCCTAAGGGTTTTTGCACACTGGAGCAGGACACGCAAGTGAGAGAGGAAATCTGCCCCAGGACCTTTGGGTCTGTGGCACCCAGTGCTGAAGGTCTTTGTGGGGCTGGGACCAGGCTAGGTTCCTCCTGGAGAAGTCACAGTCAAGAAGCTCTGTAGAAATCCACAGGCTTCATTATGTTGTGACAGAGAAGCAAACAGTTTCTCTTGCCTTTTAAGTGGCAATTTCTAGGCTAAATATGAGTCTTCTTGCACAAAGGTATAGGCAAGAGGTCTTTGGAAATCATTCAACAAAATTATAGAACTTCCTGAACTTGAGCCAAGCAAAAATACTAGGACCTGAACAAAAAAGCAATATTTTATAGCTTGAATGCCTCTTACCAATCAATTTTTCTTTTTGAAAATGCTTTTTTCCTCTCATAGCTTAGATTAAAATATTGAAGTGTGGTAACAATGCAGTGGAACAGTTGTGTTTGGCCAGGTGATAACTAAGCATTTTACATAGCCTGGTACTGGCTTTCAAGCAAACATGAGTTTGTACATGTGCTTTAACCCCACAGTTACACATGTAAGTACATCCTCTTTCTCTCTTTTCGTGCTCTTTCTGTCTGTTTATACTATTTGTGATGGCAGTGATATGCCAAATGAATTAGAAGCCCGTTCCTCATAGGCATACAGGGATTGCTGGGTTCATAGACTGACAGTCAAGGTAAGAGCTGATATTCCAATGAGCTCATTTTAAAACAGTTGAACAGATATTAGTGGAAGTATCTCAGTTTAAATTTTTTTTTTTTTTTTCTATACTGGGGGCCTCCTGCCCCCCCCCATGCATGAGCGGGCCTGACGGGGGGGCTGATGCCCTCCCCTCCCACTCAGACTGGGAGCTACACTCCCCCAACAATTTTTTTCCCGCCCCCAGTTTCTTC
>Ga0181612_138172_pt1 | contig 12120 bp, 8 predicted proteins | sample HoacroProtozoa21_FD_119630 | JGI IMG/M metagenome (GOLD analysis project Ga0181612, IMG submission 119630) | Hoatzin crop microbial communities from Cojedes, Venezuel. Combined Assembly of Gp0051906, Gp0051904, Gp0051908
CTTGGTGTCAGCAGAGTCTTTTCTCTCACATCGTCTCACTCCTCTCTCCCAGCTGCTGTTTCACAGCAGGTTTTTCCCCTTCTTAAATATGTTATCACAGAGGTGCTACCACCTTCGCTGACTGGTTTGGCCTTGGCCAGCAGCGCGTCTGTCTTAGAGCCATCTGGCACTGGCTCCACTGGACATGAGGGAAGCTTCTGGCAGCTTCTCACAGAAGCCACCCCCTTTTAGCCCCTCTGCTAAGAAAACCTTGCCACGCAAACCAACCACATTGATTCTTGAAGGTCCCTTCTGACTGCGATTTTATGATTCTCTTTTTAGGTGGTGAATCTAAATAAATTATAACAGATAATAGCATAACACAGTTCATTTTAAAACTGAAGAGGAATAATGATGTCCCTTTCACTCATTTGTGTGTACTTTATGTACAGTGCCTATAACAACAGAAGAAAAATTAATGAGAAATTAAGACTAAGCCAAATTACCAGATCTAAAGAGAAAAAGACAGTAAAACTCTGTGAAAAAAACCAACACACCAAGATTCCCTTGTATAACAAACAAATATTATGCTGTGACATGATGATTACGCGTTGCAGGAATTTTTTATTTCACTGTATGTTTCTGCTTTATGACTTGCTAGTTTATATTTCTTTCTTTCCTTGTTAGTATCTGAAAAATACACTGTTAGGAAAATTGTAAGAAAGACACTAGTGTGTTGAGTGGCATGGAGGAGAAGCATTTTTATCTCCACAAGACAGTGATCAACAATTGAAATTTCACAGAAAGGTGCAAGAGCACAAAGGCCTGGCAAAGCATAATGTTAAAGATCTTGAGTTTATTGCTGCTTGTGTGGTACCTAGCCCTTCCTAACACTTTATTTTATTGATACATACTAGAATGCTTATCATAAATTAACATTAATTAGGTTGAGCCATTCCCATCCCACTTCCTAAGAGTATCAAGGATGCTCTATTTCTGACTTGCTAACCAGTTTCTGTTTTTACCAGCGAGGAGAAAAGAATTTCAACCAAACACCTGGTCAATTGGTAATAAAAGATAATACACATGATGCTAGGAAAAAAATAGTACCTTTCCTTGTAATTCCCTACACCCAATTAAGCTTGTAGTTAAGATGCAGTGGTATTGGCATGGACAAGGGACACACACATTACTTACTATCTAATTTCAAGGAGACATTAATCCTCATTAGACACAAATGATGTGCTCCAGCTTTAACAAAACCTGCTCTGATCGTACTTTGAAGCATGAGCGTTAGCTATTAGCCAAAGGCTCCATTGGCAGCATAACCGTAGTTTTCCACCCTGCTATTTCATGAAACCACAGGTTCTGATCCTGGCTTGCTCTGCATGTGACCTGTTATGTTCCATCTCCTCTCACTAGTGCTGACCAAATTTGTTTTTGAAGGCCTGATAGATAATACTGAATTATGGGTAGATAATACTGAATACTTCCATTGGCAAACAGGGAAACTTGTACCACTAGCTCCCACACTGTCTTCATTGGGATGATCATTTTTGAATATTGACTATTCACTTCATTTTTTTTCTGTTTTTTAATTTGAACTCTTGTGTCAGTGTTACAAGATGGCTTTTGCCTGCCCCATGAGCTAGAGATTGAAGATAGTCCACTCAATAATTGTGACATTCCTGCTAATGCAATGGAACAATGAACTATGCTGCTTCCAGGCAAGCTCTCCAGGTTGAGGTGGTTGCTGAAAATGTAATACAGTCAATATCTCGTCCTCATCCTAAGCAATCTGGTGAAATTGAAGCTTATGGGTTTAGTCTATTGACACTATTCAGCTCTCTGAACTGGCTGATAGACTGGACCTAAGAAACTCATCTCTTTGTGGTAGCAAAGCCAAAGCATACTAGACAAGATGGACCATGTGATACACACAAATTAATTACTACTAGAAGAGAAAATTCACAATATCAAGATATTCAGACATAGACCATGAGGTCACCCCAGCATCACAGTCTGAGAGTAGTTAAGAGAGGTAAAAAGACAAAGTCACGCTGGGGGTTAAGATTAGAGATTCATGGTTCTCATTCATGGAGAACAGAGGTTCACAGACTGAGCAAATTCTGTAACCACGACATCAGACCATGACTACACGAAAGGATTTCCGTATCAAGCACAATCATGGCTAGAAAGTTACACTGATTTAATATGTGTGTTGGTTTTTTTTTTCCCAATCAATCCACACTACAACACTTGTTAATCGTTTGACTACATGCCACCCCCTACCCCAATCCACCCCCCAAAAAAAGGCGGATAACTTAGTACTGTCTTCTCCTTCTTTCACTTCTTTTATTCCTTGGGCTACAGAAAATGTTGTCAGACTTTATTTTACTTTGTAAAAGTGAACAAAAGAACTTCTGAAAATTTATTTGAAAACCAGGCAGATGATCTCCCTAAACGACAAAAGTAGTTGCTCCACGTTATTTAATTTGCCACATGCTCAGGGATCTGTTTCCTGCCCTGCAAAACAGATAATTTAAAAAATAGATTTACTGAACTTACTAGCAAAGTAGAATGTGTTTAGCAGGCCAGAAAGCAAGAAGTCAACAAGAGAAGCATATTACTGTCTTCTTTATGCAGCCTTAGTATTAGTCACCAGCAGAAGTCATAAGAACCAGCAAGGGGCTGTTTTCTTGTTGCCCCTAAAAATGAGTTCTGATCCTTGGCAATATTCTGATCCATGCTGAAATGCCAGCTCCATGGCTTATGCCTTTTCCTAGGCCCACCTCACTTCTGCGGCAGTCTCTCTGTCTGAGAAACAGTCCAGAGAGGTAACACAGTATGGCAGATAGAAGCTCCAACTCCAAAGCAAAAAATGGCATGAACCAGGGTGACTGGATCAATATGAACCTTGCTTACCACTTGCCACAGGAAGTTCAGCATGAGCATCTAGAAGTTATAACTACCCAGAAAAGCTGTTGTGCTCCAACGGAGTCCTTGACACGTGATTAAGTCGAGCACTTCGTCTGAAAATTGCTATCATCTATTGCCTCTGATGCTCCAGAGATACGAGACAAACCAGGTCTGGAGCAATGGCAAACTGCAAGCGCTGCTTCAAGTTTTGAAGACTGGGAACAGGATAAGGTTTTGTTCAAAATCAAGGGTTTGTGCAGGTTGGTGTGTCCCTCACTCAAGCCGTATCTCGTTTTGACTGAAATGAAGAATCAAAGCAAGACTGAAATGTACTTGTAACAGTAAAGAACTGGAAACATAATTGGCAGGCCATATATAGCTACCAGCACAAATGCTGTAGGAAAATTCAGGGCAGAGAGCCAGGAAAAGTGAAAGACGACTTCAAAAAGTCTTAGTATATATATAAAAAAAAGTTTAAAAGTTCCAGTTATGGGCCATAAAAAAATCTGTCCAAAAGATTCATAAAACTATGAACTTCTGAAAAAGGAGTCTATAATGTAAAGCAATTTTGGGTCTCAGCAAGAACATTTTCACCTATCATTTTTATTTTATTTTTTGTGGTTGTTTTTAAACAAAAATTGCTGAGAATCCTCTGAAATTCCTATGCATAGATTTGAAATATCACAAAGTTAAAATTTGTCACCAACATGCCTTCCCTCAAAGATAAACTGCCTCAAAAATCTATACAAAGCTCTTTCCACACTATAATACAGTATTTTATTTATTGATACCCAAAGCAGAAGGCATCAGACGCCTGTGCCTCAGTACCTCACCACTGTATACAGACTGTAAGCATTTGGCAGATACATTGGTTAAGAAAGTATGGACCTATTAAGAAGACTCTTGCAATGTTGATAGGGACTGGATTTCTACACATAAAATGGACAGGTGTGGCCTGGCTTGATCATGCTAAAACTGATAGTTTTTCTGTAGTTCTCTGTCTTTTGCACCATGGACACCCTAATGTGACAAACCCTGCAAAACTGAACTTTCCTTGGGGTGGTGGTTCTAACGTTACTAAGAAATGTATGCAAACAGGAGACACATTTTGTGCCAAAAGCCCACATAATCCAGTATGAGGAACAGATGCAATGCAGCCTCTAGCCAAAACAGGATTCAACTTCGTTATTATCCAAATAACTGTATTTTGTGCACAGTGGTTGTGAACAAAGACAAAGCATGGGGATAAATGCATGATTAAGAATACGATGTCGCAATAGTACTACAGTAAATTTTAATAATTTCCTTCATTTCTGGAGGGTTCTGTGCTCTGTCTCTCTGTCCCAGCTATAAGAATACCATAACACTCCTTGCTATATAAGGAGATAAATGCTATACTGGAGATGAATGCATGAGAGAATGGGTCCTAAATTTAAGGGTCTGTACCAGACTCCAATGACATTAAAAAGCACCATAAAAAGACTTCTGAAAACTCACTTGAATGTTAAAAATTCTGACAAGAAAAATAACTCTCTCTTTGGAGACTAACCAGAATGTTCCTACCTGCATCCAGGAACACTTTTAAAGATTAATAGGCCAGTTTAAGCAACTGCTGTTGTAGTCTCTGCTTTGCTTGCTCGAAGCAATGCAATTGCTCACAATATTGCCAGCTCTTGTTGTTTTATGGCAAGTCTGGTTATGTTCAGCACTTTCATTCAAGCCTCCATTCCCAGGGACAGGAGATTACAATAAGAAGTTTGGCTTGTTACGAGAAAGTGAACTGAAGAGTAAAAGCTTCAAAAATTATGAGCTCTACTGCTAGGTACTTCCAGTCTGTGCTGTAACTTGCATTATTTGCTGCTTTTCTTAAAGCTGAGCTCCTGGAATCTAGATGGGAAGCATCTGCATCACCAGTTCAGATCATGGCTATCCAGGGCACCATGTGCCGTAGTCCCCCATCTTGGATGATCATGGATCCTTCAGGGTATAGGAAAGGATCCACTGCTTTTTAATTCTTTGAACAAAGAGAATGACTCAAGTGCATCCCAAAAGCTTTAAAGTCAGAGGTCATAAGGTATACACAATTTTATTGATATTTAAATCAAACCACATCATTTATTTGAACTTGTCAGGAGATCCTATTTTTTGTTTTAGAGTGTGTGCGAAGGGCAACCAGAAAGCTGTGCTAATTCACTGCATCTTTTGAGTGAACTCCTGCACAGCTCATTGAATAAAACTCTCTGCCGCTAACAGCTTGGCAAGAAGTGAGTATCTGCACTGCTGAAGCCCTCCTGAAGACTCAGAATACAGAATGAGACACAAAACAATAATCTGCAGTGTACTGAACTGCCACAGGTGTATTTTCTTATTATTTTCATTTCAATGAAGCACAAGATGCTCCTGGAAATGTATAAATCCTCATGACACTTTTGTTTCTGTGTTTCTTGTCTGTAACATCAGGTCATCGTATTTTTGCCAGTCCTTCAAGTTTTGTGGTGCTGTCTGCCAATGATTTTGGTTTAGCAGAGCAATCCTTCAATCATAGGCCTTGCTTGCTTTCTGCTGGAGCAATGACGGTTTCCAAAATGAATTTGATACACATTTAAAAAAAAAAAAAGTGAAGATGGTCCCTATAGAAACTTTAAGTTCAGATGATGAAATTTGAAATCCTCCCGCTCCTAGCAGAGGAAGTGAAACATCCATGACTACAGAAAAGAGAATCTGTGGTAGCAGAGCTCAGTTAATATGATTTATCTCATTATGAATTTCAGATTGACTGTAGACATTAGGCCATATTTTAGGTTCCTTAAAATACTTTACACGTTTATGTAAATATATGAACATATGCACACTTTGTATTTTATTTATGTACACACAGCATGCATATACTTATATATTTACATAAATATATAAAATAAGTATATGTATATTTACCTGTACAAAATAATGACTCAACAGTGCTTTCCTGAGAGCAACTGTCAACCATGGTCAAAGGCAGCATTAACAATCTCCTTCAGCAATGCACTGTATCCTGACCTTAATCAGATTAATTTAATTTGCAGCCTCATCCACCTCCAAACCTCAATAACTCTCACAGACTTTCACACAAAAGAGAGTTTTCATTTGTCTTCTTCAGTCATTTTCAAATTTTCAGAAGACTATTTCAGGAACAAGGACTCCTTTTCTCTGACATAATCTCTCTACAGCAGGTCTACATGCATTATAATCAAACTTCTGAAGTTCTTTTGATGAGATTAATCAGAAAGTTACCCAGTAACTTTCAGATAATTTCATGTTTGTCATGCCAAAGGAAATCACTGAGGTGCTAATTCTACTTGGTTTTTTTCATTCTGAAGAAATTTCTCAAAAAGTTCCTTTAATCAATGTGTTTTAACATGTTCCCCAGAAATGTGTTTCTAATTCAAGAGGGCACTATAAACGGCTCTTTTGACAACTTCAAGCCAAGGTGGATTACTTAGAGGTCGTGTTAACAGATGCTATATAAATTTGGTCACTTTAAGAGATGAATAAAGCCACAGAGAAGCCTAATGATCCATTCACTCTTTAACATCACAGACTTGTCTGTAATCCTTCATCATGCAATTTTTAATGTATCCTGTTCTAATTAATAAGAACAAAATGAGACCACTGCAAAGATATAACAGCATATTGATATTTGAAATGATAGTTTAAATTCACTGTCAAATTTGAAATAATATTAACAGACAAAGGATAGAACAATGATCAATTTTCAGATAGGCTGATAGACTTATGAATGACAGCAGGACACAAACGTAAAAGGACAAGTAATATTAACCTCAGTTTACATACTTACACTGAATGTACAAAATCAAGACTACTATGTAAAGAGCTTCCTCAAATGTAATAGAAAAAGAAATTTCAGTTTGCCTGAGGAACAAAAATTAAAACATTGCCAATATGAGGTCTTTTAATGCAAGCTGCTGATTATCTACAAAATACAATATACTTTGGAGATCATTAATCTTTACAATAAATAATAGTAATTACTACTATAACTGGTATTTTCGCTTTGTGTTTCTATTTTTAAAACTGGTCTTAAAAGCATTGATACGAGGAGGTCAGTAAGTCAGTGTGACTCTAGAAGGCAGCTGAAAGTCTGAGAAGTCTGCAAAGCTAGAGTAGATTCGAGAAGAATGAATGCATGTTACTTCATTTCAACAAGCATCCCACTGATGTTAGGGATCTAGGTATATTTGCTGGATTAGGGTCAGCAAGAAAGACAATAAGAAAGATATGAGAGGAAAAGGATAAGAAAGGTAAGAACATGTGAGTATATTCTTACTAGCCTGATTGCATACATCTTGGTGATAATACAGAATTTCTTTTCAGTATAGTATGCCCTGTACAGAGTTGTGTAATGCACTGTTGCATAAAGTTTCCTTGAACAAACACGTGGCATATTTTGCTGTAAAACTCTAGCTAAGTCTCTGAAAACAGTCTTCAGGTAACTGTAGTGGATGTTAATATTACTTTTGGGTGCAACTGCTGCTCTTTTAAGAATATGTTTTTAAAGGTGAATTTCCCTTTCAGCCTCTAGGAGAGGAAGAGGAGCATGAAGAGAGTACAGGTTGTTTACATTTAGCTAATTCCATGCTTGTAGCCAGCTAATGTCTGTGTGCTAAATAGCAAAGATGTAGACAAATTCAGCGCTAAGCATGTCTGGAGGGAGACGGCAGGTAGGAAAAAGCAAAGAAATTTTGAGATGCAGAGATACTAAGTAGGATGGGAGAAAGTTTCCTGCCTCTTACTGTTCTGCAGCGCTCACAGACTTCCCCACTGCTGCTGTCTCAGTAATCACCTCTTCTCAGAGCCAGAGATCGTACAACAGTTTTGCTTCTTCAGTCATGGCTGAGGGCTGGCTGGATGAGAGGGGACGGGTCAGCTTTAGCTGCTTGCCGGCTGGGCGCAGGCTGCATGTCTGCAGGCACCAAAGCAGAACCCACTCGGGTGACAGCAGCTGCGGGGAAGCAGAGTAGAAACCAGCCCTGCCCCAGAAAGTGGCCTCGACGCGGTGTATTTGGATGTTGGCCAACAGGGCTGGGCATCAGGAATGTGATGGGAAAAATCTCACCAAATGCTCCCCGCTGTACTTCTAGATAACTCTCATGTCTTGACATCTATAGCACTGCAAGTCTTAACATCGACATGTTCATGGATTTGGATTTAAACCTAAGATGCATAGTAGCAATACAGCCAAGCAGAGACCTTCAGGAGCTTCGGACAGCTTTGAATTAGATCCCTTTCAACCTAACCCTGGGACAGGGAAGTAGACAGCATTTTGGTCTAAGACAGAAGGATCTGAGATGACACGATAGCTACAGGTGGGTGGCTATAAAGGCACATCGACATGCACACCTAAAAGATATGTCTTCAATGCCCTGCACTGAACTTTGCTTTCCTGTTTGGAATCAAAATAGATTTTGCCAACTTGATATGTTCTTTTTTAAAAAACACAATGACTCATGCAAACACAAGGAAGGCTTTATGTCATTCATATATTGTAATCAGGTGTATCTCTGCACAGCAGGCAGAATACTGCGGGGAGGGACCACTTAGTTTTGCAGCTTAGAAAACAAGTTAAACATCTGCAGACATCTGAACTTTACAACCTTTTAAAAAATGATTTTTTTTATTTCTGAATTTTTCTCTTTCCAACAGCAAAAGCAAATACTACACACTAAAGACTTATGACTGGAACATGGGAAATTTAAATATCCTAATGGAAAAAAAACTAACCCAAACAAAAAACTGTCAATGTTCACATTTTGTTTCATTTAAAATGCACTGGGAAGGAAGCAATCTTTCAGTTGAAAATGCACTTCCACAGTAAGAGTACTAAAAAACAGTAATAAAAACACCGTATGTCTCAAGGTTTATCTCTGAACAAAGAATACAGCCTAGTTAGAAACTCATGAAAAGGAGGATTTTTAAGGAGAGATCTGATCTATTTTCACAGCTCTAAATATCATCTAGAATATATGACTGTATAATTCTGCTACTGGGCTCTTTCTTATGGCAATACAGAAATATTACAATTATTTCACATGATTTTATAGTCATTATCTCAAATGCATCCAAAACTTGAAACAAAAAATTAAATGTTCGAGTTGTCACCTTCAGAATGTCCCTTCACACGACTACTGAATTCTCTAACCTGAAGTTAGTGGTCTAGTTACAGTTTCTACAAAAAAAAAAATTTATCGATAAAAGCTACCTGGTTTTCAAAAGATTCCAAAACCTTTACAATTAACTCGTTATACTTTATTAAATTCACCTTCTACTTGGGAGAAAAAAAATAGAAGTTTTAATTATTTTTACTGGTATAGTTCAGAAAGCACGAGTCTTGTAAAATTGTGCTAACTTTACTGCACTGTATTGGAGGGGGTAAAATCTGTGGGCTGCAGTCCAGATCTGTAAGTCTACAGCTGCTGTTCGCTTTCCAGCAAATTCTCTCTGTTGGAGGTAATGTGGGCTGCTGAGTGCTGGAAGCCACAAAACATTATATTTGTGGAAAAGAAATCCTAATCCTATAATCAATCTTACTGCTCTGCTTTCTTTTCAGAAACAGCACAGTGGACTGGATGCTCGCTGGTGTATCTTTAAATTTGGCACTGGTTGCCCAGAGAAGCTGTGGCTGCCTATCCCTGGAAGCATTCCAAGGCCAGGTTGGACGGGGCTTTGAGCAACCTGGTCTAGTGGAAGGTGTCCCTGCTTGTGGCAGCGGGGCTGGACTAGATGATCTTTAAGGTCCCTTCCAACCCAAGCCATTCTGTGATTCTATGCTTCTATGAAATAATTCCACTGATTTAGGTCCCAATAAGCACAGTTTATGTAAGTGTATATGGCAGGGCCACCTCTCCTCTTTGACAGAAGAATGAGCAATTGCTGAAGTCACCGTGAGTCAGTAATATCCATTAAATTTCTAAGTCAAAAGTGAGACTTTGTGGTTATTCATATTAATTACTTAAAAAAAATAGATGACTATTCTTAATTCAGCTTCAAAAAAATGTGAGAGATTGACAAAAGTAGCAAACAATGTCATAAACAGATTACAGTGCTAACGGGTTTACACATATTAAGTAATTTTAAGCAGTGGTTGGCAGAAAGGAAACAATTACTCTGCAAGGCCCTGTCACGGAATGATACTCTCTTGTATCCCAAAATGAGCTTTCTTGGAATGTACTTGGAAAATGCAGTATGTGCAGGTGATACTACATAATGAGAGGAATGAAATATCAGTACAATTGACGGCAACTCCTAATGCATTGAGATTCATAGATGTATAACTGTCTTTTTCTTCCTATATTAGTACATTGCTTCTTTAAAATTCACTTTACTATGATTTGGGGAAAATATTTTTGTTTTTCAAAAATTGTGTTAGTCTTCTTTGTCAGGCAAAGTCAATAATACTATGCTAGAATAAAAAAATCTATTGTGCTTACCTTATCAAGGTTGTACAGATGGACTTGTCAGCAAACAGATGTTTCAATAGCTATGATTAGCTTAACTGATTATTTCTGTGGAAGGTGAACTTTCTTAAAGTGGAGACACCACCTCCACTGTATGATTTAGACTCCATTCCAGTACAGTACCTCCCACAACTTTTTTAATTTCAAGGCATGTATCTCAGAAAGGCCAAGAAACAGTGAGAAAAGAAAAAAAAAAAGCAAACAATTTGTTTTGCCTGAAATAAAAATCATAAAAATGTAGCAAACTTTATAGATGGATGATGTCTGTAAAATATCTTCTCTGAGGCCCTCTTACTAAAGGAACAAAGAAAAAACAGCTCTAAAGCAAGGATGTTTGCTCCTGCTCACTTCAAATGCTGGCACAGACGATTGTGTTGACAACCTTTAATCTCTAAGAACCGTACTCATGTAGACTGTGCTAACTTATGAATGAAAAGCAAAATAATCACCCAAATCCAGTCAAAACAAAAAAATCCTATTGAAGCAGCATGAGTAAAACATACAAAAGCAAACCATACAGATTGCTACAGCCAAAGCCTGGCAATAGAGTGGCACTATTCCAGCTAAACTGATATAATTAAATTGGCATGACTTCCACTGCCGTAGAAACAATTATAATGTTATAAAGGTATTTTAACAGTCTTATTTTGCTACAGTATGGAGAATAAACCAAAATGGTATAAGGAAGCTTCGTACTATAAAGCATAATAATGACCATAGTGGTGACTATACCATTTCAATAATTCAATTGAAACTAAAATTTCACCCCTAACTTGTAGTAGTATTGCTGTTTAGCCTAAGTCTTTATTCCCTGTCAACTGCAAAATGGTCTATCAAGGAGCAAACTACTCTGTAAATGTCTTATAGAAGGCCCTAAAAAAATTACAATTGGCCGTTCACCATAGGTGTGACTCAAAGTCCACTAAAGAATTTTTTTGCATATGGTCCTTACAGACACTTTTAGGGAAATGAGAAAGCCTGTTTGGGCCGTACCTGATAGCTTCACCAATATATATGGACGAAGCACTGCTTTGGGTGGTCATCTACTAAATTCTGACAGTGCTGTACCAAGTTTCCGGAAATCCTAACCAAATGACCACAGCTCATGTACAGACCAACTCGACACCAAACACAGACCGTGCAGACTGTCCACCTTGCTGCGTGTCTCAGGTCAGCTGAGCATCTGCAGTACATTCCTAGTGACAACTGTTGGACCTGTCAGTCCTGAACAGCCAGTGCGAACAGATGTATAATAAATCAGGGATGCTTTTTAGTCTGATCCTATCTGGTTTTAGTTTGGTTTCCTAAAGGAAGCAAGATCACAGAATCTGAGTATGTACACGTGTCTGTCTCTCAGTCCCCTTGGGGCATTTTAAAGCATTTGCAAATGAGGAAAGGTCTCAAGTATATTAACTTTCCTGAAGATTTCATTAAAATAAGAAACCAGGAAAAGGAGAAGAACCCTAGGGAAAGTTTGCATTTTTCTGATATCAGAGAAACCATAAAGGAGATTGATGTCAAAGCACAAATATAAAATGAGGCATTGTTACTTCTACTGCTCATACAACTACTTATACTGCATATTTACTAGGGTTTCCACCATGACAGGATTGAATGTTGTCAAGCAATTAAATTATTACATTTTGGGAAGAATGGCCATCAGAAATTGTGAACAGTTTTCAAAGTTTCAAAATATATCATGTACCTGTTA